>Ga0164310_10000755_pt1 | contig 17771 bp, 8 predicted proteins | sample GuaBasSedimGuay1_FD_121795 | JGI IMG/M metagenome (GOLD analysis project Ga0164310, IMG submission 121795) | Subseafloor sediment microbial communities from Guaymas Basin, Gulf of California, Mexico - Guay1, Core 4569-9, 0-3 cm | ecosystem: Environmental > Aquatic > Marine > Hydrothermal vents >... | reverse complement strand
CTTCAAAGCTAACAGAAAGAATTTAGTTAGCGTTACTTTGATCTTAAAACATGAAAAAAAAGAGGAAAAGAGAAAAAATTCTTATTTGTATTTTTACAACATTTTTGATGGGAGTTCTGCCATTTTCTTTTTAATGAATTCTCGTCGTTCTCCACGGGACTTGAATTTGGTAATTTCGTCTTTGTATTTCTCCATGACAATTTGTCGTTGGAAGAAAGCATATAAGGTGTCATAGAATGGAAATTCCATCTCCAGTGCATCGTGGTCAGAATCGACAAGCAAGGGAGCACCGCTAGCAATAACCTCAAGGCCAAGAGCCAATGGTTCTTCCTCTAATTTGCCTGTGTCAGCGGCGCGAACAACTTTCTGAAGTCGGGCAAGGGCTTCATCATCTCCGAGTTTGTACTTTTTAACAATGGCATCAAAAGTACAAAACTTTTCATCATTTTCTTTGTAGTGATCTAATTCAATGCCGGTGCCAGTATCATAAGGTATTGCGCCGGTTTTTTCGACAAACTCAGGAATCTCTTCACGTGGCAAGAAAATGAATTGCGCTTTCAAATCGATAAAGCGTTTGATAAGCCAAGGAGAAGCGACTCGATCAACATGGACATAATCACGTGTAACCCAAAGCATAAAATTCATCTCTGAAGTGTTTTATCATTTAATTATTCTAATCATACATTTTTCTTACGAGTTTTAAGAATTTCTATGCCCTTTTTTTAAATTAGATATTTCTTTAAAATATTAATCTAATAGCAAAATGCTTTAAAATTCATTAAAAAGCCTTCTTCCTTTAGGGATTAACCGTAATAGGTGAAAAAAAGAATGATAAAGAAAAAAAAAATAGTGGATAAGGCATTACTGGTCATAATAATTTTGATCATCAGAATAGTACTGTGAATAGTCTTGCTGTTGTTGTTCTCCTTCTTGAGAGTATTGTTGGTCTTGGGAATATTGATCAGGGTAAGAAAAGTCTACTTCTTGATAATAATGGTCAATTGGGGGTTGTTGATAGAACTCTTTGCGGAAACCAAAGATGCTTTCAACTAGTAGCGGTGCGGCTGAAAACTCATTTAAGTCTATAAGTTCAGAAGTGAGTTGGTGTTTGAAAGTGACCTCAAATTCATCAAGGAATCGTAATACTAGTTCTTTCAAAATTGGTTTTACATCATTCACTAGTAAAATGGCATTGCCAAAATAACCAATGGCAACAATTAACCGCTTCTCACCGAACTCAAGCACTTGGGTTTGCTGTTCAAGATCCGTTTCGCCTGTAATTTCTCTAAGAATTCCAACAATGCCGGTGAGAGCACCACCAAAGAGTTGTTCGTCTTCAAACAAGTCTTTGGAGTAGGGAACATATGTAAGCGTCAAACCATTTTTAGTGACGTAAGCTACTGCTTCCAAGCTTTTTTGCCAGCCTTTATTAATGCGTTTTTTCTTTGTCGCAACGACCAAAATGGTAGAAAAGATGATTGCAATTATCAATCCCCCTCCCACCGGGAGAACAATGGTGTAGAGGTTCTCTTTCAACCATTGGAATAAGGGGCTAGCCGACCCTCCGTTGTTTCCTGAAGCCATCTTCAACTCTAAGGGATAGGTAGTTGTTTGAAGGGAATTACCAGCGCTGTCTGTTATAATAAAGCTTAATGTAAAGTTCCCTTCGCCAAGAGTAGATAAATTAAGAGATGTAGTAAAAATATAAATGCCATTTAGTCCTTGGACCAGGGTCATCTGAATTGTTTCATTTATGCCATTCCCTGCAATAACTAAGCTAATTGATGCTACCCCATAATTGTCTTGAGCTGAGAGTGAAATATTAATCATATTTGCACTAGTGTTTGTAGAAAGTTCGAATTCATTTTTATAGTTTGATAATACACGATCGCCAAAGATGATGGAACCAAAAATGCTTGGATCAACTTTATCAATTATTACTTCAATAACAAGTGTTCTTCCACGATCAGCGGTGTCATAAACAGTGATTGTAAGATTATGGTGTTCGCCGGGAGCAACGAAGTTATCTTCGGTGACATTTACTTCAAGCCAGAAAGGTTGGTCAAGGATGTTACCAACATAGCTCTTATAATAAACTACTACTTGTCCATCGGCTATTACCTGGACTTCTTTCACACCAAGCCGGGTATCAAAAACTGTGAGGTTTATAATGAAATTGGGGTTGTTAGTAACATAGCTTTGAGGAATATTCACAAAAAATTCAGGTGCCTGCGGATAAAGTTCAACAGTGATTGTCGCTTTTTTAGTGTTATGTGCAGCATCAAAAGCTTCAACAGTAATGTTATGATGGCCATCAGCAAAAGAAGAAACGTCAAAGAATTGTGCAGTAGTCAAGTCGTTAAAGGTGCCCATGAAAGTAGTGTTAATCCAGACATTGTATCCTGCAATTCCTGACCCGGAATCAAAAGCAGACCATTCAACATACAAATTATCTTCCAGAATTAACTCGAGGTTATTGGGAGTTAATATCGCAACGCTTGGCGCTAATTGATCGATCCAGACAAAACGCATGTCGACAAACTGGAAGCTACTTCCAATTAATACTGCAATTGTCACATTGAAAACGGGGAAGTCCGAGGGATTGATAGCTCCAAAATCCACAATTGTTGATAAAGTGGTATTGCTATATGCCCCATATAAGGTTCCATTAACAAAAACATAAAACTGGTCAACAAAGATGTTTTTCACATTCCAGGTGAAATTAACTGTTGTGGAATAAGAATAACTCGAGAATTCTATGGGATCTATGATATTAAAGGAGGGGGCGAGAGTATTGTGTTGAACAGAAATTGTTTGTTCAGTAAAATGACCTATATAATCTATAACTCGAATAGTAATAGTTGAAGAAGCATTAGCAGGAATGGTAAACTCATAAAAACTACTTGAGGGGTCAGTTAAAGTATCAATTTGGAGACCATTAAGGAAAACGGCATATTCTTTAATACCCGTACCATTGTCATTTGCATCCCAGAAAACCGTCACAACTTCCGAACTGGTAAGAAAACCATCTTCTGGTGAAGTGATTTCTAAGGAAGGTGCGAAGGTATCAAGAGCAATTGTGTAGTAATCCAAAGCATAATTTCCTGCTTTGTCCCATGCCATTATTAAAATTTCATTAAAGCCTTCGGAGAGAGTAATTGTGTCATTAAAAATTGTGTTATCATAAAAACTGTAGAAGATATCATTAATTTCTAACTCGAAATAATCAATACCACTCCCACCGCTATTGTCGACGCCGATCCATTCCACGAATAGGGACAGATTGTCAGTATAATACCAATTGTCTTCTTGCGGTAGGGTTAAAGGTTCAAGAGCAACTGTGGGAGTGACAGTATCTCGTGTAATCGTTATTGATCTTGACTTGTTATGCCCAACAGCATCTGAAGCAACCACTTGAATTTGATATTGCTTATCAAAAGGCAAGTCTACAACAGTAGAATGTGAATCTGTAACGTCGATGCTTTTACCATCTAAATAAATCTGATAGAATTCAACCCACGACCATTCATCATAGCCATCCCACTCAAGATTAATTGATGAGGATTTAACTGCAGAATTATCGATGGGGGAAGTAATCTCTAAGTAGGGGGGAGAATTATCATAAATGATAAAGACAGTATCTTTACCTTTATTGTTGCTTGTATCTTTGCCAATAATGGTTACATTGTAGATTCCTTCGCCGGCATCAAGAGTGAGCCAAAGTGAGGTGGCTGACTCGTCGCTTTTTTGTAGTGAGCCATTAACATAAGCATCAAAAAGAACATCGTCTCCTTCAGGGTCATAATAATCATACGAAACTTGAATCAGGTCGGAGTCGACGATATCATCCCATTGTGGATCAGTAATCGTGACTTCAGGTGCACTTTGTGAGTATTCAATTGAAATGTAATCATGAGCAACAAAGCCAAGAACATCATAGGCATATATTTCAATATCATTGCTCCCAAGAAGTAAACTAATATAGGCACCTCGTTGACCCGCACCAGCACGAGTTTGGAAGGCACCATTGATATAAATGTCGAAAAACTCCATTGGATTGGAGTCATTAGAGATAGACCATTGGATAAGAAGACTTTCTCGGTTGGAAGTGTAACCAGAGGAGGGAGAAGTGAAGGAGACGCTGGGAGGATTACCAATACCGAGAATGATGATTTGCCCGGTATAATCACCGATGATGGCTTCCAAATCATCATCTTCATCGATATCATAACCAATAATTGAGCTCTTGGCTCCAATAGTTGCTCCGAGATCTCCTGACCATTCTTCAGTATAAACCAAATCCTTTGCGTAGGGTGTAGCATTTAAATTCGTAACTTGTAAAATTTTCACGGTACCGTTAGAACAACCAATGATTAATTCATTGTAAGTATCGTCATCAATATCAAAAACGGCTGCACCACCAGCAAAATTGGGGTTACTACCATCATTTACATTAAATTCTAAGGGGATGGAACTGTCATTAAAAGTAAATTGGCCGAAGATCTTTACAGTATTTCTTCCAACGATTACTGTCTCGTTTTCACCGTCATTATCTACATCTGCAACAACAATTGTATGGCCGAAATAGTCAAGTGTATTGTTATGTGACTCGGCTGGAAGATCATCTTCTGGAGTATAAACAGTACTATTAGTTGGATTGTCATAATAGCTTGTGTCATCCATTTCAATGATTTGGAGCATTGTTGGAGAAATAGAATTGGTATCATTAATCTGCGAGAAGAAAAGCAATTCATTCCAAGCATCTCCATCCATATCAGCAATTTCGAGCTCATGAATTCTAGAGACTTCTTCGCGGTTAATTTTGTAAGGAGTTAAATAACCAGCTAAAGTGAATTTGTCCGGTGGTTTTGAATAAGTTAAGACTCCTATTTGTCCTGTTTCATCACCAAAAAGGATTTGTTTGGAGCCGTCATTTTTATTCATTGCATCTCCAATTGCAATATGCCCCAACAATTTATCGCCATAGTTATCAAAAATAACACTTGATTCATCAAAATCTTTTGTTACATCATTCCAGTCATATAATCGACCGATGCGACTATCTGAACCGACACCGTAAAGCTCATCCTTTCCATCCTCATCGAAATCATAAGCAGCTATTTCAGTGATCTGAAAGAGATCGCTGTAGTGTTCCGATTCCCACGAACCCCAAATACGTGTAAGTTTTCCATTAACATAATCAAAAATAGCTATTAACTTATCATCTCCAGAGACACGACGATTGGAAACCACAACAAGCTCTTTATCTCCATCGCCATTAATGTCGGCAAGAGTCAAGTAGGTATTATTACCAGGTCCGATGGCACCATCTTTTATATTGAAATTATCTTCAATGATATATTCTTCAAAGAAATGCTGATCACCTAAATGAATATCACCCCATTGGCTAGGGTCATTTGCGAAGGAAGCAATATTGTCAGGGACAACGGGCCAAGTGATGAAATCACTAAGAGTGGAGAGGTCTGAAGTAGCAATAACACTCCAACCAAGAATTTTATCGTTCACAGGAGTGGAATAAGGAATCTTAATCTCATACTGTCGATGGGCAGTAAGATTGTTAAAGGCAGAAGTTGAAAAGCCAGTATCGACAATAATCCCACTCGAGGCGAGAGCAATGCCTGGACCTGCTTCTTCGATAAAGACCCAGTCCTGTAAAACGTAACTATAACTGTATAAGTCAACAACTTCTATTCCACTATTGTAACGATACCTTAGTCGATAATCTGCTGTGCTCAGCCAACCATTATGGTCCAAATCAAGATATACCACCATCCCAAAAGTGGAAGATGGAACCTCTACTATGAAACTCGTACAATCCAAAGCAATATACACCGTAACATTATCATTTTGAACAAGTAGTTTTCCTTCGGAATTTCCCTTTTCATTAAATAAATTATATACCGCTGCAGAGGTCCATTCTTGAGAGCGGTCATAAAGCTTGAAATCAATATTCCCGTCTATGGTCGGAGCGGTCTCATTCCAGATGGAGAAAAGCTCTATCGGTTCTGCAACAGGAGAATGTCCTTGAATATGAAACACTTGAAATTGATTGATAGTAAGAAAAGTAGTAATAAAGAATAGTGCAACACAAATTGCCAATTTTGATTCTCTTCTAATTTTAAAATTATACATGGCTGTTTATCACCCTATATCTAGTTATTAACTTGATTGCTCCTAAACTCGACTTACAAATGGACTGAAATCTGTAAGATAGATTTTGTCGGGTTCAGTTAATAGCTGTTCCAACAAACCATAAAAAAGTTTACATTAAGGAAACCTGCATTAACTTTAAAGTCATTTAAAAGACAATTGCGAAATTGCTTTGCGAATTTTTTCGGCAGTATCTCTTGGTTCGTCCAAGACAAAGGCAAATTCCATTATTTTTTCAGTGAATGGTTCAAGATGGACAAGAGAGTTCAACCAGACAATTAGCATTATACCTAAATCTACAATTGTGACTGTGCCGGTTGTTTTCTCTGAAACAAAGAAAGCGATGGATTGTTCATCTTTAAAGATGCGACTCAAAGCTTTCCCAAAGGGATTAAACGCTGTAAATTGTTGTTTCACTGCATTATGAAACCAGAGTTCTTTTTCTGCTTGAACTTCGACTTTTGTTCCTTCAATTGTTCCTTGAAGGCCCACGTCACAAATAAACGTTCCAACAAAAGGCACTACTCTCGGTGTGGGGTTTTCAACTTTAAGTCGAATGAGTACTATTTTACTATTTGGAAAAGTAAGATACTCAATTTCACACTTTAACCCTGTGAGAAACTCCTTGTCATTTTGTATGGTAAAGATTGATTTTGTTCCTTTCCAAACGCCTTTTTCACATTTAACTGTTCTAACTTTTTCTGGCTCAGTGAAAATCTCTTCTGAAGCGGGATGGAACATTTGGGGTTGAATCCCACCAAGATAATGTTCTAGGAAATACTTGGCTTTGATTTCCGGGAAACTATCGATAAGGTATTCTCGGCCTTGGTTGTCAGTGAGTCGGATAAGGTTCCCACCTTCTTCAGCGACAACATCGAATGTTAGAAGACCATTTTGAACCTTGAACAATTCTTTCTTCTGATCAACAACTTGCGAAACTGACACTTCGCCTTGGGAGGCTACTAACACAAAATTATCAAAAGAAATTTCGAATTCTCCTTTGTAAAGGACTTGAAGATTTTCAACAATATTAGAGTAGTTGGCAGGAATAATAACTTCAATTGGCAAAGTGACTTTTTTAAGGAATCCCCCCTTGGGCACAGAGATCGTTCTTTTCAACCCGCTATTTGTATCAAACATTGCTTGCCAACCGGAAGGGGCAACTAAGGACAATTCACCTTGAAATGGATAATTCGTTGCAAAATGAACCTCGAGAGATAATTTGTTTGTTTTACCTGCAAATAAAACTTGACTCTTTGCTAATGTAATGTCAAAGTCTTTAATGATTTCTGGGCCCATTAGCATTTCTTCGAATGGAAAGCTTGCCTTCCCAATAAGTTGGCTCCATCGTTGTCGAACCTGTTGAAGGTTAGTAAATCCAAAAGAATACCAAAGTTCAATGGGTTGATAACTTTTACCAGGAGAAATTTCTACAGCTTTACTTTCAAGGTTGTTTAGCATTCCTTTGCGTAGATTTACTTTTTCAATGGTACTGGGATCCCAAATCCAGGCTGTAAGCTCGTTAGAGGCCAGCATTTTACTTGCGGACCAGCTTTCATGCCAGAGTGTTGCATCTGTTGGAATCATCGGTGTTGTAAGGAAATTCGTAAATGTCTCAGTTTCAATTATTTTGCCTTCTAAAGGCGCATATCCTTTCGCCTTCATCAAATACGGATTCATGCTAATACCATGATAGAACGCGCCTGTTTTTGCTGAGGTAAGAATTGTCTTTTGGGCATTTAGATTCGTATATTTGGTCCAAAAATGAACTTCTTCCAATCCTGCTTTTAATTCCAGAAACTTCTCAATAAGCAATCCTTCTATCTGCCGGCTTTTTGCAGTTAACTTTAGTAAAAGACCATCTCTTTTTCTCCTAAGATGGTAGTCAAATTTTAGAGTTGTGTCACGTGATAAACCATAGGGCGGCCCGGCTTGTAGCCTAAGTTGTGAAAAGCCATTCTTCTCTCCATGATATATTTTCATGTTCCCCCCTTCAAGTGAAACCTCAACAGCTAACTTGTCAGTGAGGAGATAGAGCCGTTCTGTTTCTTGTATTGTAGCGTATTCAGCAAGACCTGCAACACGAGCGAAAATTGGCAGTTCAAAAACAGGCAGTTCGATTGTTGTATCCCCATACTGTAGAAAAGGTATCAATGCAATTTTGTTCACATTATGAGGGTTGGTTGCAGGAAAAGCGTAAGGAAAGGAAATGCCAGAAACATCGTTTGGTTTTAGCTCTACTGTGATTTTTCTTTCTTGGTTGCTACTTTTTTGCTCTTTGATTTGCACAAAACCTTGGATGGGTAAATCAGTGGTGTTTAGAATATCCAAAGAAATGGTGCTTTCTCTACCCTTAGGTATAACAACGAATTGTTCTTCCTCAAAAGTTCGAAGTTTGATTGGCGATTGTATCTTACCACTGGTAACAAACTCGAGGGAATACCCTCCAAAAGAAATGTTTGTAGTAATGCTCTTACAAGCTTGTTCTGCTCCTTTGTAAAGATTTGCATTTTTGTCAAGAGTGAATTTACAACTAACAATTTTTTGCTCGTCTTTTTTCACTCGAACTTTTTTTGGCAACGTGCCTTGCCAATGCAATCCAGGGAACTTTTGAACAAATAAAGAGCATTCAAAATCTTCTGCTAAACCATTTTGAAACTCGATTTTAAATTCATTAGGAATGCCAATAAAGAGATTGTGATTTTTTAAGCGTGTTTTAATTTTTATTGATTGTTCACCTAATTTACTAAAGATGCCTGAAATTCCCCACCCAAACCGATCTATTTCCACTTCTAAAAGGTCTGACTCTTCTTTAAATCGGTAAATGAAAAGTTCCATATTATCAATAACCATCTTGTCAGGTTCTTGATTCAATTCTCGGTCGAAATTTGCATACCAATCCGGATGTTTAGAGAACCATTCTTTAGCAATGGGGTTTTGTTTTATACCAGGAATATAATCTTGCATATAGACAGCTGTTTCAGGGACCCAAAAAAGACCAACTTTTTTATAAAGAGGAACAGCATCCAAATTCCCAGACCAAGTATGTAAATCAACTCGTGTTATTCCTTTTTCTTCCGCAATCTCGAGTGCTTTAAGAAGAAGCCTCTTCCCAAACCTCTGTCCTTTGACTTTTGGAATTACCCCTAAAATAGAAATATAAGCTGCTTTCTCATCACGCCAATGAGGATACAAACCACAATAGCCACAGAGCTCACCATCCTCATCAACTGCGAGAAGATCAGCTATTGCAGAGGTTTTATCCAACCAATCATGTACTCTTTCTGCAGTGTAAGGAACTCCACCGCCAAATCCCCCAGGCCATAATTTGTTGAATTCATTAAACATTACTGCAGCTTTTTCAGCAAGAGAAGGGTCATAAAGAATAATTTTTCCTTTTTGTTGTGAGGTCATAAAACGAGCACCTGCTTGTCAAATTCTTATCTTTCTTTCATTTGTTTATTAACTTAAATGTTCTTTTTTTGTAGCTACCAGTAAGGTCATTTGAAAGTTAATAAATGCACGATAGCTGGTCACATGTTAAATATTTATTGACCACAACTGACCATTTTGGGCTTTCATGTAATTTTTAATAATTTTAATTCAAACGGCTTAAATTTCAAGTTAAAATTACCGTTTGTGATTGTTAGTGTTTTTTTACAAACACCTTCAATGGTTTTTTCCTCACACTTTTGGAATTTTGCAACTGTTGTAATTGGTAGTTCTACAGGGTTTTGATCAATATTATAAAGCAAAACAGTCAGTGCATTGTCACGAATGCGCAGTGAGGAAATCTTGATCATTGATTCCTTAAAACTAATGAGGGGTTTCTGGAGCTTACTAACAAGTGTATTGTTAACAAAAGGATAGCTAACCGGTGGAAGGGCGAAACTTTCTGCAGCATTTACTGTTTCATTTATAGGCATCTCTTTTGCATGAATTAACAAGCTATATTCGAATGTGTATTCTTTGTGAAGCTCTTGTGCTCCGGGCGTTTCTAGAAATGGTCCTGCATGCATCGGTCTCTCTGGGAAGTCTTGTCTCGAGAGAAAACCAACGGCTCGAATTAACGTTAGCGCCAATTTTTGTTTGTGTACTAATTCAACTTCTGGGAGCCCTTTATTAAATAATGAGAAAGCTGCTTGAGTTTTGGGGTCTTCAATTCGAATAAATCTTTTTTGCGGTTGGATTCCTGATGGCTGTTCCGCAAATTCCTCGAGTGAAACGGGTTCTCCTTGCCTTTCAATGAAACCAAAATGAGTGGAAGTTTTTGTGGTTGGGCTTTCAAAAGGCAATGGGAAACAAATGCGAAGACGATGGTCCTTTGCAGTATTTGTTAGTGTTATAGTAATGTCGATTCGTGGGAGGTCCCGATAAAAACGAAAAGTGGTAGAAACAGGAATAATCGCCTTACCAGAACGTTTTGTTCTGTCCTCACTTAATTCAGCATAAACTTTGAGAAGCATTGTTTGTTCAATTTCTGCGAAAAGCGGTCCGACAGTTTTTAGTTTACGATGAACTTTTACCGCTCGTGCCTTGTCAGGTTTTACAGCGCTAAAAGTGTACTCATCCCCCCGGTCGCCAAGATCCTCGAAGGCATGTTGATTTGTGAAAAGAACGTTTCTTTGCTTGTCAAAAAGTGAAAATGTTCCATTGCGATTGAATTTTACCCAGTAGAATTTATTCGAAATGCTATTTTTTGTAACGGTTAATTTTTCCTTGAGGGTTTTCTTGGTTGGTTGATCGCTTAAAAGTAATTTTTCATAACTCCAAGGTCGTAATGGTACGAGAGCAAGATAAGAGCGTTGAGAACCCAGGGTTGCTTTTACATGAAATTTTTTATATTTGCCAGAGTCAACAAGGGCGAGCACTTTCTCCTTTAGTTTTTGCGTGTTAAGTTCTCCGATCAGCTTTTTACCAAGAATCATGGTAATATGGTAAAGAGTGGGATCAGCAACATCTTCTGCAAAGAACACTTCATTAAGGTAAACATCCATCAACTTTCTCCCAGGGAGCATTTTTATCCCGGTTTTGATGAAAAAGGGTTTGAAATTATTTTCAAACAGAATCTCTTCTGATGAGCTAATTGGCTGAACGGGAAATTCCTCGCCATTGGTTGTGAAGACTTTTTTCACGTTCATTTTTACAGGGGCTTTAAATCGAATCAAGCTGGGAGATGTGCCATTGTTTGAAGGGTTATAAGTTAGAAGGGAAGTACTGTTTTCAGTGGCTTTCTTCTGCAATTTTTCTTCCAATGACTCAAAAAGGCCTGAACAAATACTTTCAGCCCACGAAAAGCGACTAATCATTTCATTATGTGTTTGGTCAACACTACAACCACATATGGAGTCATGGGGCTGATTTTTCAAAAACCAATTCCAAGCAAGTTCAATGAGGTTCTTTGGATAGTCGAGTATTTCAGCTAGCTTGAGAATTGTAAATTGTGGCTCGAGATAGTGGACCAGCAAATCTTCTATCTTGGCATTCCAAAGTTTAATCCACATCCGAGTAGAATAAGTATCTTGTAAAAGTGGTGCGCGAGCAGAAGAACGAAATTCGCCGGCATAAATATCCAATTGGACTTGTTCTTCAGTAATCCTTTCGTCCAGTTTTCGTATATACTCTTCCAAAAGCGACAGGTGTATCTTCATTCCTTTAATTTTCACTTTAGGAAGATTGGTGATAAGTGATTTGTTTGGAAATTGATGGTCAGTGCCATTCATTAGCAAAAAGAGGGGGAGAGGGGAGAAAGGTTCGAGATCTCGAACAATGCCGGAAATATCATTAGGAAGGACCGAAAGCTCACTTGAAAGATAGGCTGCATTTCCATAGCTAAAAGGGAGGTAATTCACTTTAATTATCGTTTCGGCTTTCGGGTGGCATTTCCAGAAGAAAGGCACTTTGGTAATCTCATTGCCAACGCCACGCCAGATAACAGCCCACCGAAGGGTAGTTAAATCACCTAAAAGTTGTGGTATTGCTCGAGTGTGTCCGAATTGATCAGGCAAATAACCAACATTCATTAGAGGGATCTGATACTTTTGACTAAGAGTAAGAGCGAATTCTAAATTTCTCACAAAACTCTCCTGACCAATTAACCATTCGTCAGGGAGAAGATACCAGGGGCCGACAGCAACCTTTCCGGCACGAATAACCTCAAGAAACTGTTCCTTGTGTTCTGGCTTCACTTCGAAAAAGTCTTCAAGTATGATTGTTTGTCCATCAAAAGTAAATGAGTAATCATTCTCTTCTAAAATCTCTAACAAGTCTTCAATAAGCTCTACGAGTTTTAAACGAAACTCTTGAAACGGTTTATACCATTCACGATCCCAGTGGGTAGAAGGAACAATAAAGACTTCTTTCATAGCATTGGCTTTTTTTCCGGTCAATTTTTCCTACCTTGGTGTGTGTAAAATATGCTGCTATTTGTCTTAAATGTTCTTGTAGAAAAAAGAATTTGTGGCTATAGAAGTTATTCAAATCTATTGCCACAATAGGGGCAAAATTTGATTGTCTCGGAGAGCGATATACCGCAGTAAGGACAGATTGGTGTTTCAGTAGATATTATTGAACTTTCATTTGTTTGTTCCTTTTCTTTCGCTTCTTTTTCATCCTCAAGGTTGCTCAATTCGTTTTCAGAGTGTGATGGACCTGAAGTTATGTCTGTTGATGGAGAAGAGAGCGCTTTATTTGCTGTTGCTAATAACTTTGCTCGTCTCAAGAATTCATGTAATTGCAAATTTGTAGGTTCAAACATTACTGCTTTGCTTAAATAGGCACATGCCTTATTATATTCCTTGAGATAGAAGTAACACAATCCTGCCCCTGTAAGAGCAGAAGAAATATTAGGGTTAAATGAAAGTACTTGTCGCCAAAGATTCAATGCCCCTCTAAAGTTTCCTCTATCCATTTCAATAACAGCCTGGTTCATTAAGAATGTTATTGATGCATTATTAGAATAAATTGTCTGGAAACCGCCATAGCTTTGTTGCCCCATCATCGGATAAGCAGGCGCGGCCTTTTGTTTCCTAGAGTGGCGAACTGCAAAGATGACTATTCCGGAGATGAGAGCTATGCCAACAATAGGAAGCCCAATTGCCAATCCCAAGGAAAGTCGTCGCTACTGCCACCGCCTGAGGAAGGTGCGCCCATTTCAACAATAGACGCAGTGAAAGAAATCGTTGTGGTTTTGTAGCCTATATTCCAAAAGGTAATGGCCCAAACATCTGTATGGGGAAAACGAACGGTGCTGTAGTGCGATGATGCCGTACAAAGAACATGTTCCTCACAAGGGAGATTATTCTGCCAAGCATCAACCTCATCGCTTGGAATGAGAGTAACCTGTACGGTACAGCCAGGGTTGGTACTGAAAGAATACGAAATGCCGTACGATGAGCTAAAAGAACTTGTAGTTTCTAAAATAAGGAATTGCTCATGTTCTAAGACCTCACTGTCTAAAATTTCCATTAAGATTACAGGAGAAGCAGCTGCTTTTGCCTTTGTTTGTTTAATGTTTGAAACCAAAAAAACAAATCCCCAAGTAAGAAAAATACAAAGAACTATCACTCTTATTTCATGTAAATATTTTCTCATATCTTTCCAAACCTGATTAAAAGAAGAGAGCTCAGTTTCTTCTTTTTATCCTCTTCCACAAACATCTTACTTTTTTATAAGATATTAATGGTTATTTTTAATTAGAAATTTGAGTTTTTCTATTTAAAGTTACAAAAAAAGAAAAAGTTTAATCGCTTTTCTGTTGCTGATGTAGTCGTTTCTCTTTCAAGAGATTGCGAGAACAGATATATGCAGTATAATGTTGAGGGCGACTAAAGCCCAATTTTAAAGCAAATCGGGTGGAGATTTCACTATCAGAATCGAAATGCAATTTAATCCCTCGCTCCAAACATTCTCCTATTAATGCTGTTGCTGCAATGGTAGCAAATCCCTTGCGGCGATAATTAGGGTCAGGGTCAGTCACAACGAGCAGGTTAAATTCATCATCATAAATGGGCATTGCCGAAGCAGCAATGCTTACTACTAACTTTTTTTCGTCGTGAATAATACAATAGCCCATCCCTCGCTCTATGAAATCAGCTGGCGACTTGTAAAAAGGTAAGATTGTTGGGGCAATTTTCGGATTGATGTTTTCGAGGATTTCATAAGAAATTTTCTTCAAGCTATACCCTTTTGGTAATTCCTTTTTGTGTAATTTTCTGTTCGCCTTTAGTAGGTTACTTTTTCGGGATAAAAATTTCGTTCTCGGAAAAGCCGTTAAAATCAGGTGTTTCCTTGCTAAGCGCAACCAGAAATCATTCGGAAAGAGTAAAAGTTTATTTTCTGAGATTTTGGCTATAACTTCCTTAGCATTTTTATTCCGGCTCAACCCCCCGACGAATTCCATTACCTTGTAGGTTAATAGGGCGACTTTTGGTCGAGCTAAATTGTCCACAAGAATAACCCCTGTTTGATCCTTTAGGATGGTTTTAATCATGACGCGTAAAAATCTGTGTTTGTTAAACATTGTGAGAAGCTCAGCATGCCGTTCAGGGGGGAATTCGCTTAGCATTCATAACACCAAACAACAGCTAACAAGAAAAAGAGCTTAAAAAAGCTATTTATTTAGTTTTAATTACTTTTTTTTGAGTATTTTACCAGCGCTTTTTTTCTGCTTCTCGTGACTTTCTTTTATCCTGTGGAAAGTCAACCAGCGCGACAGTTTCGCCATATTTGGTGATAGACTTTCGCTCTCTAAATTTAACCAGAATGGGGATTCGTAAAGCAGCACCCGTTAGAACACCTGTTCCTCGTTCCAGATAGGGGAGCAATCCCAAGTATCGGGTAGCAAATCCTGCAAGAATGTCTTTGGCGACTAAAAGATCTGATTGTTCTGTGATACGGAAAATTAATTTCGAATTGCATTGCGAAAGAATGTCTCTATCGAGTCCACTGGGTCTTTGACTAACAATGCCTAAGCCGGCTCCCATTTTTCGTCCTTCTCGGGCAAACCATTCAATAGCTTTCTTTGTTGGGGATTCACCTATGGGAATAAATCGATGCGCTTCCTCTATTAAGAGAAAGACCCTTTGGATATCTTTAATTTCCATTGATCTTCGCAGCCGGTTAAGATAACTCGAAACGAAGATTCTTCGCGCTCGCTCATCAAGCATGGGTTGGCTTACATCTAAAATTGTTGCTTGTTCAGGCGAAAAATGACTTTTCACACTTGTTAAACTTGCGAGTTCTTTCGTCTTATCACTTGTTTCTCTTCGACGATATTTTTCATCAAATTCTTGAATGATTTGACCGGAATAATGACAAATTGCTCCATTAAGCTCTGTGAAGAACCCCATTTTGCGAAAGACTTCCAGTTTTCGTACTATGGGTTTTCGGCTAGCACCATCAATAATGCCATTTTCAATTCCAAAGCCTAGAAAACCATCGATATCATAGCAAATTGCATTTCCCAAAGAATCACGGATATCATACCAGGTATTCTCGATCTTTTCTTTTTGGGTGTGGGTCAAGTCATACATAAAGCTAAACATTTCAGAGGTGCTAATTTCACTAAAGAGCATGGTTATTGGTTCAATGGAGAGATTGACGTCTAATTTCTTTGCCATTTTTTGCATGTCTTGGAAATAGCGAGGTGGATATTTATTGGGATAAAGAACTTTTACAAAATATTTGGGTAGGGAATTGTCTCCTTTTGGTCCTACTGTTTGTGATAGCCCCCAATATTCACCATGGGGGTCAACAATTAACGAAGGGAGCCCAAACTCTGCAAACTCTTCAATAATAACTCCTGCAGCATACGATTTCCCGCTGCCTCGAGAGCCAAAAATCGCCAAACCATCTGAGCCCAAGACATTCGGATTTAACTTTACAGGGATCTCTCCTGAATGTTCAGCAAAATAGCCAATAAACATTTCCCCCCGTTCTTTCCCAAAAACAGCCAACTCGAGTAATTCGTCATTACATTCAAAAACCATCGACCCGGGGGAAATCCACGCATTTGGTGTTGTAATGTTCATTTTATCCGGAGCAATACTCGAAACCAGGACAATGTCAATTATATGAAATTCTGTAAATTCTAACATTGCACGTGATTCTAACGAACGTCGTAATCGATCCATCCAAAATTTGGCATACCGTTCATCACTCAATTGCGGGTTTACAGCACGAATGTTCATAACGCGTCCAATAATTGTTTGTCCCGTTGCAAGAGGGATACTTACAAAATTCCCTTCGACAATGTCTTCATGCTCAACATTTTCATCGAGCCTGACAAGTAAGGTATCTTGCTCTGTTGATGCACCAAGAACGAAACCAATTTTTTTTGCCCGGGAATTCACTATGGAAACCTTCCAATTACAAAACAATACCTTTGCTGTTTAAAATTATTTTTTCAATATTTCTAAAAAACACCTCGAAAAAGAGGGAGAAAACCGAGAAAAACTCGGTTACTTGTAAAAAATTGAATAGAAGAACCACTTTATCATTTTCAAAGAGTTCACAAGTGACTCCTTAAAACCAATTCTTCCGGAACCACTGCAGCTATTCTGGCAGCTATTTGTACATGAATCCGCACATGATTCCCCACATGCACTACAGATGGCATTTGTCAATCCTGTTGCAAGTCCAGTTAATAACAAGACGAAAAAGACAATCACCAGAACAACAATGATTATTGGCAAAACAATCGCAAAAATGATGATTAAAATCCTCCTGCGACGCTTTTTCTTAGCCTCGAAGTCAGGATCCGGTACTTTAACTCCTTCGGCCATTTAAATCAACCTTTTTATATGAGATTAATATGTTTTATTAAATACTAATTTACCCAATAAAAGTATTCTCCTTTTGCACAATCGCTTGGGAAAAAGGAATGTTTTTCTTCCTTATTTGAAGAAAACCCCTATAATCGTGTAAAAAGTCCATTTTAAGAGCTTGATTGAGCTGGAGGTTTTTTCTGCTTGTTGAATGGTGCTTCCACAATCGCAATTACAACTACTACAAGAATTTGCGCAGCTATCACCGCAATTACAACTAGCATTGCAAGAGTCACTGCATCCCTGGCAGCAAGAGTCTGAACAAGAATTTATACAAGAGTCAGAACAGTTTTGACAACATTGTGATGAACAACTTTGAAAAGCACCAACTAGAGCGAGAAAGATAAAGACAAACACACCGATGATGATGAGTAGTGGCAAAACTACTGCAAAAACAATAATGAGGATTATATTTCGCCGTTTTTTCTTTTTTCTCAGCTCGTCTTCGCTTTCAGGTTGTTGGTCTATTATTGTTCCTTCTAATTGCTCTTCTGGTGGTTCTTGTGATGGGAATTGGTCAACAGGTGTCGTTTCCTCGGCTCCTACCTTGTCATTTGGCGGAGGAGGAATTTTAGAAAAAGCCTCTTCAGTATCTTTGTAAGGCTCATCGATACCTTCGAAAGCTCCTTCCTCTTTTTTTTCTGCCATAAAAACTCAACTTCTAAGTCCAATACTGAACAAAAATGTGTAAAAATATAAAAAACTATTGTAAATAGTCAGAAGAGAATAATTAAGCTTTTTCTATTAAGTCTTATTTTCATTTTTATTTCTCTT
>Ga0164310_10000753_pt1 | contig 17797 bp, 21 predicted proteins | sample GuaBasSedimGuay1_FD_121795 | JGI IMG/M metagenome (GOLD analysis project Ga0164310, IMG submission 121795) | Subseafloor sediment microbial communities from Guaymas Basin, Gulf of California, Mexico - Guay1, Core 4569-9, 0-3 cm | ecosystem: Environmental > Aquatic > Marine > Hydrothermal vents... | reverse complement strand
GTTCCAGAAAGATTAAAATAAAAACTGACAAATCAAAATAGTTTGATAAACAGAGCCGGGGTAGCCTAGCCTGGTGAGGGCGCCAGACTCATAATCTCAGGGGATTGGGGCCTAGAGCCTAGAGATAGGAAATCTGGAGGACGCGGGTTCGAAGCCCGCCCCCGGCACTAAGAATTATTCTTTATTTTTTGAATTGAGTAGGGCTCCGGAAAGGATATATTGAGTATTGAGATATACTACTATGGTGAGAGTTTGCTAAAGAATGTAAAGGCGTTAAGTCCCGTAATTGCCGCCATAATTTTAGTGGCTACTGCGGTAGCCGTTTCGTTATCTGTAGCTTTTTGGACTGGTAGGTTAACTTTGGGGTTTATGCATACTGAAGAGCTGAAGGTGACTGAACATAGCTGGAGTTCGGATTTCACCTATATAGAACTTAAGTTGGTGAACACCGGCACAGACGCAGTCAAGATAAATCAGGTAATGGTTAATTCTCAATCGGTAAATGTCACGTATGTCTCTGGAACTAATCCGTTAGAGCCGGGAAACACGGCTGTTCTGAGAATATCATATGAATTTGTTCAAGGAGAAACCTACAAGTTCTATTTCATAACAAGCAACGGAAACAAATTCTTTTACATGGCAACTGCAAAGTCTTAGAACTTTATTGGATGTTGTACCGCGTTTCTGGCATTTTCATACTGATTAGCTTGATTCTGAAAATCTATCTCTCTTCATGTAAAGTATCAACTATTGCAAGGAAAATTGTGGAGAATATCTTTTCAGTCTTGATGAATCACTTTATCTTTTTGAGAATGTTGAAAGCTTCTTGTTCAAGTTTTTTGATATTTTTTAGTGCTTCTGCGCCTTTTCTTCTCATTTCCGGAGTCCACTTATCTGTCTCTATCGTTGCCTTCGGCGTCCATGTTCTCCCTTGGCTTACCCAATGAGGCATTGTGAAGTATATCCAATTTTCGAATATGGCCTTTCGCACCCTTTCGAATTTTTCAGCTGCCTCTTTTATGATTTCCCTCTTTTTTCCGTCAAGGATTTTTTCTGCTTTTTTTAGGTATTCTACGGCGGCGTTTCTTGCATCATATAGGCTGTCGTATATCCATCCGTTTATGTGCCAGTGAATGAAAAGTTCTTTCTGATTCATTTTCGAGAACATTTCTTCATTTTCTAAGTCTTTTATCCAAACGTCGTAGGCTGTTAGTCCATTCGCATAGCGGTCTATGAAAGGAGTTTGGGCTAGTTCTACGGCTAACTTGATTGAATTGATAATGCTTTCCCTTGCTGGGGGCGGTTCCTCATCTCGTTTTCTTACCCTAAACATTATCCATGGAAATCCTTCAGCCACCGAATATTCTTCGCTTTCATCATAGTAGGTTCGGCAGAGAATCTTCTTTCCCTCATATCCAGCGATGATCCCCCAATCCGGAAATTTTGTTAAACCTATAGCCAGCATAGGTTTTCCAGAATCTATTTCCTCCTTGATTAGCTGGAACATTTTTTCCATGGCCTTCTCTCCTGGCACCATTCTTACTATAAATTCTCCATCATACCCTGTTGCTTTCATTGCTGCTTCTGGATAGGTTCCGTCTAGAGCTGCGTCAGGTGAGCTTGCGCACCATTCTGGCTGATGGAATCTGAGACGAAAAGCGGCTGCTGAAACCCCCATGAGATAAGCATAGTCTACTGGTTCTCCCAGAAAGCGTAGCATCGCGTCCAGGGCGCCGAAGAATGTACATTCGATGTTCCTGCCCCAACCCAAACGGGAGATTCCTTCTAGAACTTTCTTCAATTCTTAACTCCTCTACTTTCTGAATGGAAAGTGTTTATTCCCACTTTTAAGATTTGGCATCAGCTTAGGTTTGAATTTGTAAGTTTACTGTAAAATCGATAAGAGGATTGATGAGCTGAAATTTATTGTTAACTCTGATTCTGAATTCATAAAATTATTATAAATACTCACATACACTCTGCACCAATCACACATATGATGGTGGACAGAAATGGCTAGAAAACAGATGTATGTGGTTGATCTAACGAAAATTGAAGGAGACGGGTCGTTTCCATGCCCAAAATGTGGAGCGCACATCTCTCCAGATGACGAAACTGAAACTGTCTACACCATAGTTGAAACTAAAATGAAGGGAGAAAACCTAGAAGAGCTTATAATTCAGTGTAATGTCTGCGGTAGCAGAATAAGGCTAACTGGATTCCTTTCATGTCCAATGAGCCAAATGGAGTAGCCGCTACTCTTCCTCTGCAATTTTCTTATTCACAACAAAGAATATGGACCAAATTATTGTGCTATAAGCTAAGCCGTTTATTAGGGCTGAAACATAATTTTCATACTCTTCTGGAAGCCCTAGCCAAGCATAGATTAGGCTTCCGGGAGGAAACGGGACTGGTAGAAGGATTGAAGCGGTTGTGAAAAGCGCGAAGAATATTATGAATATGAACGCGCCGAACATAGGTTCGTCCTCTGACGGATTTACTTCTAGGATATATCTGGTATCATAATATATAATAAATCTTTCCGTTTAATTGTTCAACAAAAATACAGAAAGAGCTATTTTTTATACGGAATTAGACATAGAAACCTCAGAATTTCGTTGCCTAAATTTTCAAAGCAATGAGGAACGTTCGGTGGAACAAAGACGACGTAGCCCGTTTCAATTGTTTTCTCCTCATCTCCGCATCTGACCTTTCCTTTACCATTTAGAACAAAAACTTCATGCTCCCAATCATGAGAATGAAATGCAGTTTTACCTCCGGGCTTTATCTCAAAGCATCTCATAGCAAAGTTTTCAGCGCCATCATTCTCTGTAATAAGCCATCTTACAGTGATTCCTTCAAAACCGTCCAGTTTAACGTCCTCAGCCTTAACTTCGGAATAGTGAACTGCCTTAAAACCCATATTTGTCTCACCTATCAGATTATTATGTAAATAAACTTGGAAAATAAAGTTTTAGATAGGCTCAACTTTGATTTTTGTTCCACTTTTTACTTGTCTGAAAATTTCGAGATTTTTTGTGACTCTTCCTACAATATTGACTGGGCTATAGGGTTGTGAAGAGCCGTAGAATATGCATAGGGCGCTTCCCATAGGCCAATAAGCTATTGCTCCGGTTTCAACGGTTGCTTTAGCCTTCTCTTCGCCCATTTTAACTGGGATTTCAAAGTAGACTTCCTCCTTCCATAGGGCCGCTCGGCCTTCAAAGGGCAATTTATTGACTATGGCGTCTACAGTCCTTGGAGCCAAATGTCTGATTAGTTCGCCTTCAGCCTCGCCAAGTCCCTCTATTACAAATTTTATGGGGATTCTGGAAACATCTTGCGTATTCAAGTGTTCAAGCCTCCCAGCGTCTATTTTGGCGGAAATCTTTCCTCAAGTATCTCTTTCAAGTTGGGCGATCCTATTTCCTGAAGCTCGTATCTAACATAGACTGCGGGCTTATTGATTTTTATTAGTTTTCGGAGGTCTATTGGGGTGCCTACTACTACGACGTCGCATGGTGTCTTGTTGACTGTTTCTTCCAGCTCTTTTATTTGGTGTTCTCCGTATCCTAGAGCTGGCAGTATAGCGCCTAAATGCGTATACTTTTTATAGGCATCGACTATTGAGCCTACGGCGTATGGTCGCGGATCAACAATTTCGCTTGCGCCTAGTTTTTGGGCTGCTATTGCGCCTATTCCATAGGGCATTTCGCCGTGAGTTAGGGTTGGCCCGTCCTCAATTACTAGCACGCGTCTTCCTTTGATTAGCTCTGGATTTTCAACGGTCATTGGCGATGCAGCCTTAACGATTATGGCTTTTGGATTAACCATTTTGATGTTTTTCTCGACTGTCTCTATGTTTTCCGGCTTGGCGGTGTCAACCTTATTTATGACTACGACGTTTGCCATTCTGAGGTTTGCTTCTCCAGGATGATATTTGAGTTCATGGCCGGGTCTATGCGGGTCAGCGACAACTATGTGTAGGTCTGGCTTGTAGAATGGTAGGTCGTTGTTTCCTCCGTCCCAAACTATTATGTCGGCTTCCTTTTCGGCTTCTCTTAGAATCTTTTCATAATCTACTCCGGCATAAACGATTATTCCATTTCTGATGTGAGGCTCGTACTCTTCTCTCTCCTCTATTGTGCATTCATATTTGTCTAAATCTTCGAAGGTTGCGAATCTCTGGCAAATCTGTTTCCTTAAATCGCCATATGGCATCGGATGTCTAATAACTACCACTTGATAGCCATTGTTTTTCAGAATTTTGGCGACTTTCCTTGAGGTTTGGCTTTTTCCACAGCCAGTTCTTACCGCGCATATTGAAACTACAGGAACTTTAGCCTTTAGCATGGTCGTTGAAGGCCCCATTAACCTGAAGTCTGCGCCAGCTGCCAAGGCGATTGATGCTTTATGCATAACGTACTCATGAGAAACATCACTGTAGGCGAAAACGACTTCGTCAATATTGTACTTTTGTATTAGTTCTGGAAGGCGTTCCTCCGGATAGATTGGAATTCCGTTTGGATAGTTTGGACCGGCAAGTTCGGGTGGGTAGGTTCGCTCTTCTATTCCAGGTATCTGTGTAGCCGTGAAGGCGACTACTTCGTATTCATTGTTTTCTCTGAAGTATACATTGAAGTTGTGGAAATCCCTTCCAGCTGCCCCCATTATGATAACACGTTTCTTAACCAATTCAGACGCCTCGAATAAGTAAGATTTCAGCAGATTCGCATACTAACCATATTGCCATATATAAACCTTACAATTTACTTAATTCAGTTTACCTTAAAAATTGAATAACTGTATCAGCGATAAAACTCGCTTGTTCTTCTGAAACCCCCGGATGAACTGGTAAGGATAATACTTGCTGCGAAGCTTTTTCGGTCTCCGGAAGCCTGTAACCGCCGAACTGGCGATAGTAGTCCATCATATGAATGGGAGTATGATAGTAGATGCCTACCCCTATTCCGCAACTCTTTAACTTCTCGGCGAACGCGTCTCTTTCAGCAGCATTTGCATCCTTTAACCTTATTGTGTATAGGTACCAACTGTGCTTATAGCCATCGGGTTCTTTCGGCAATACTATTTTGTTGCATTCTTCAAGCTTTTCTGTTAATTTTTCCGCGTTTCTTCTTCTTTTTTCAAGGAATTTTGGAAGCTTTTTCAATTGTATGTAGCCTATTGCCGCTTCTATTTCTGGCATTCGATAGTTGTGGCCTAGCATTTGCGAGTGGTATTTCCTTTTTTCTCCATGCGACCTTATGCAACGCAGTTTATCTGCAAGTTCATCATCGTTCGTTGTTATCATTCCACCCTCGCCGGTTGTCATGTTTTTGCTGGCGTAGAAGCTCCAACATGCGATATCAGCGAATTTTCCCGGAGGATCCCCCTTGTAAAGGGCGCCATGAGCTTGCGCTGCATCTTCAATTATTTTTAGGCCGTGTTTTTCGGCAATCTCTCTTATTACTTCCATATCTGCTGACAATCCGTAAAGGTCAACTGGAATCATTGCCTTTGTTTTATCGGTTATTGCCTCTTCAATTTTAGCCGGGTCAATTGTGTATGTTTCTGGATTTATATCTACAAAAACAGGTTTTGCGCCAGCCAAGACAATCATTTCTGCTGTTGCCACAAAAGTGAAACTTGGAAGAATTACCTCATCTCCTCTTGAAACCCCCACAGCGAGGAGGGCTGAATGTAAAGCGGCTGTTCCGCTATTAACAGCGATTGCATGTTTACTTTTAACAAACTCCGCAAATGCCCTTTCAAATCTTAGAACGTTTGGTCCGTTTCCCAAACCAGTTGTTAGATTCCCACTTCTTAAAACTTCAATTACAGCCTTTACTTCTTCATCTCCAATTTGAGGAGCATTAATCGGAATCAAATTTTCACCTTGAATTTCAGATATTCGGAACTTAATAATTAACTTTTCATGAGTCTTAGGTTATTGTATCCTCTTAATGATTGTTCTAATGTATGGTATTATATGAGGCGTAATTGAATAATCGAATGAGGGGAAGAGGTATGTATAGAAGACACTTTGTAATTGTTGCTTTATTCTTGCTTGTTATAGGGGCTTATTTTCCTCTGGTTCATGCGGATAGAGGGATGATTCCCGTCGTACCCGATGTTTCGGTTTACGAACCCGGTCAAAAAGCCATAATTGCGTGGAACGGTCAAACGGAGATAATGATACTTTCAACCGATGTTTTCGCCAGCAACGAAACAACCGTTCTTGAAGTTCTTCCTCTTCCATCTAGCCCCGAAGTTGAAGCAGCAAGTTTCGACTCATTTGAGGAAATTCAGCGTTTGATATGGAGGGAGGGCATAAGCCAATTTGCATATAAGAGTTATGAAGAAGCCCGCGGTGGAAGTATTGAAATAGTATTTCATGAGCAAATAGGTTCACATAATTTAACAGTTGTTAAGGCGTCTGATGTCCAAGAGCTTGTTGAATGGATGAGTGGCTTGCTTGCAGGACAAGAGATTGCGCTGTCAGATTACGAAGAAGCCATAAATCATTATATGGAGAGGGGATTCAGATACTACGTTTTAGATTTGATAACAATTACTCCGGAAGAAAGAAGCGTGAATCCTATCCTTTACAAGTTTACTTCATACTTCCTATATTATCCTCTGGTCATATCAAGCCCAATTGGAGGAGAAAGCCGTATAACGCTTTTCCTTCTCACCGAAGACAGAGTGAATATCAATGGCGATCATTCTCCATTCCAAACAGTCTACTACAAAATATACAAACAAGGATGGACGACGCAGAATCCCATACAATTTGTGCTTTCGAAAGGAGACTTAGCAAAAGTAGACCTAAGAATAGCTGAACTATTCTCTGATTACGCGTGGCTAACGGTTTTCGAATATGAAGGAAACCTCAGTCAACTAACCAGAGACCTTATGATATCAGAAAACGACTTAAATGCAGAGGAAAATTCCGTGGGAAACTTTATAGTCCAAATTGACTTGCAAACGAACTTAATTTTGCATACCTTGCTGGGAGCAGCATGCACTCTGGCAGGAGTTTTTTCAACCTACTTAATAATGCGAAAGAAGCAAAAGAATAATCAAGATTAATTGGTAAGCTAACTTTTATATGCTCTCTCTTCCTAAGCCTAACTTCTCAAAAGGTGAGCTTGAATGGTTGACTTCAGCTTTACTGAAGAACAGGAACTTTTCAGAAGAGCCGTACGAGAATGGTGTGAGAAAAATCTTCCACTGGAAAAGGTTCGGGAAATAGATGAGAAGCATGAGGTTCCAAAAGAGATAGTCAAGGGATTAGCCGACCTAGGCTTGCTTTTGATGACTGTTCCTGAAGAGCATGGTGGTGCTGGCGCCGACTGGACTATGGCATGTATTGCCGCCGAAGAGCTTGGCTACGCGGACATAAGCATAGCTATACCCGTCTTCTTCCTTGTAGAGGCTTCATGGGGATTCGTTGTCGACAAATACTGTAGCGAACAGGTAAGGGAGCAATATGTGAAAAAAGCGATTAGAGGAGACGGCTTCATAGGAATAGCTACAACCGAATCTGGAGGGGGAAGCGACGTAGCAAATGTCAAATCGACTGGGAGAAAGGAAGGCAACTTCTGGATTCTGAACGGAGAAAAACTCTACACAAGCGGAACAGAAGAAGCCAAAAAATGGGGAGGAGGCTACTTCGTCCTAGTTAGAACCTCGCCTCCACCGGTTCCAGAAAAACATCATCTCGGCATGACTGCTTTCTTCCTTCCAATAGATGCGCCGGGAGTAGACGTAGTCAAAAGATTTGAGGATATGGGGAGAATGGGAATTTCAACAGGCGGCTTTGTAATGAATGACGTTAAATTGCCGGATTATCATAGGTTAGGCGAAGAGGGAAAGGGCTTCTATCTAACAATGGAAGGTTTTGACGCTGCCAGGCTCCTAATAGGAGCGACATGTCTTGGAGCGGCGAGAAGAGCGCTGGAGCTTGGAATGCAGTACATAAAGGAGCGAGTTGCATTTGGCAGGCCAATAGCAAAGTTTGAAGGAATACAATTTGAATTGGCTGATGATTGGGCTGAACTTGAAGCTTTGAGGTCGCTTGTCTATAGAACGGCGTGGATGATGGATAAAAGATACAAGGAAGGAAAATTCTCAGCTAGAGAAGTAAGTAAGTACATTTCAGCATGCAAATTGAAGGCTCCACCCTTTGCTTTTGAAGTGTTTAAGCATGTAATGCTCTGGTTTGGAGCCTACGGCTATACAAAAGAGTGCCCGCTTGAAATGGGACTGCGAGGCGTAATGTCCTACATGATAGGCGCGGAGGGAACCCTCAACATTCAAAGAATAGTAATAGCTAGAGAACTCCTAGGAAGAGAATACATCCCCTACCGCTAATCAAATTTTCCTACGGCAAATAATGGCTGCATAAAATGAGCGAATATGACGCGGTGATAGTTGGGGCGGGAATACTAGGGCTTGCTACTGCATATCATATAAAACGGGAAAATCCAAATGATAGAATACTCGTTATTGACAAGCTTAACGCTGCCGGACAAGCAAATACAGCAAAAAGCGCATGTGCATTCCGCTGCCTTTTTTCTTCACGCACAAACTATCTGCTGGCAAACTCCTCAATAGAATTCTATCGCCATGTGCAGAAAAACCTAAAAGTAGACTTAAAACTGAATTTTATAGGCTATCTATGGCTTTTATGCGAAAGGGAATATGAAGAACTTAATCCCGTTCTTAAGGATGTGGCTCAAAGAGGTTTCTCTTACAAGGAATATGACAAGCAGGAATTAGCTGAAAAACTTCCTATAAGAACGAATTTAGAAGAAGATGAAGAAGCAAAAATTATGGGGCTGGAAAACATTTACAAAGGAATTTTCATCCCAAAAGCCGGAATAGTAGATGCCGACTGTCTTGTCAGATTTTATGAAGAGGAATTCCTAAAAATGGGTGGAGAAATCCATTATGGAGTTGAAGCCGAAAAACTTATGGTGGAAGCACGCGAGCCGCTTGGAATTCCAGGTGAGCCCTACTTCTGGCAAGAGTCGAGAATAGCTGGTGTGAATACAAATAAAGGGATGGTTAAGGCTAAAAAGACAATTTTAGCTGCTGGAGTATGGATTACGAAATTTCTGGATGAATTAGGGATAGAATGCTACATCAAACCCAAGAAGAGGCAGATATTTCCAATAGAAGCAAAAACGCCAGAGCTGGAAAGGCTGCTGTTTGTAAAGAGCTTCAGTAAGGAAGGATGCATGCCGTTCACTATTCTTCCAAAATTCAGAATACTAATCCGTCCATTCCCAACAGAGCATACATTTTGGATTGGCTATGCGGACGAGTTTCCAAGAGCCTACAAGCTTGAGGAGAACCCGCAGCCAGAGAAAAACTTCTATGAATATGGAATATACCAAATCTTAGTCAAATACTTCCCACAATTCAAGGACAGACGGCCGACGGCGCCTTGGGCGGGACAGTATGCAATCAACACTCTAGATGGCCAGCCGGTAATTTTTGAAGAGAATGATCTCATAGTCGTTGGAGGCGCCAGCGGAAGCGGAATAATGAAAGCAGATGCCATAGGACGTATTGCCGCGGCACTTTACCGAGGCGAAAAATATGCGATGCTATATGGAAATGAAAAGTTCAGGGTTAGCGACTTAGGCTTAAAAGAACGTAGAGTCGAACGTGAAAAACTCATAATTTAGCATTTTCTTTTAGTTTAATTTCCACTTTTAATGTTCCCCTTGAGGATGCAACTCGAAAAATTTATATTGTAATGCTGGTTTCCTCTTTCTGCATTGAGTTAGGAGGTTGTTGTATATTGTCTGCAGGACCCACACAATTAGCCGGAGTTCCAGTTCTTATATTGAAGGAAGGTTCCTCGCGAGCTAGGGGAAGGGAAGCTCAACACGCAAACATTATGGCGGCAAGAATAGTTGCGGAAGCAGTAAAGACCTCTCTTGGACCAAAAGGCATGGATAAAATGCTCGTTGACAGCTTCGGGGACGTAACCATAACAAGCGACGGCCGCACAATCCTAGACGAAATGGACGTCCAGCATCCAGCCGCCAAAATGATGGTTGAAGTAGCCAAGACGCAGGACAACGAGGTCGGCGACGGAACCACAACAGTTGTAGTTTTATCCGGAGAATTATTAGGCAAAGCGGAAGAACTAATCGAGAAAAATGTTCACCCAACAATAATAATTGACGGATACAAGAAAGCGGCGGAAAAAGCCCTCGAAGCCCTAGACCAAATAGCCATAAAAATAGATCCAACAGACAAAGAATTCCTAATGAAAGTTGCAATGACTTCTATGGCAAGCAAACTTGTAGCTGAGCATAGGGAATACCTAGCGAAACTAGCTGTGGACGCAATTTTGCAGGTTGCCGAAAAAACCGATGAAGGCTACCGCGTTGATGTCGACGATGTAAAGGTTGAAAAGAAGCCGGGCGAGTCCATAACCGACACAAAGCTGTTTAGAGGAATAGTAATTGACAAAGAAGTTGTTCATCCAGGCATGACGAAAAGAGTTGAAAATGCAAAAATAGCGCTGCTAAATTGCCCATTAGAAATTGAAAAGACCGAGTTCGACGCAAAAATAAACATTGAGTCGCCAGAGCAGATGGAAGCCTTCCTAAAGGAAGAGGAACGCATGCTACAGGAAATGGTCGACAAGATTGCAACTGCAGGCGCAAACGTTGTCATATGCCAAAAAGGAATAGATGACGCGGCCCAACACTTCCTGGCGAGAAAGGGAATACTCGCCGTTAGAAGAGTTAAGAAGTCAGACATGGAGAAGCTTTCAAAGGCGACTGGCGGAAGAATAATAACAAGTCTAGACGATATGGGCGAGTCAGATTTAGGCTATGCAGCGCTTGTAGAAGAGAGAAAAATTGGAGATGACAAAATGGTGTTCATTGAAGGATGCAAAAATCCAAAGTCAGTAACAATTCTGATTAGGGGAGGAACCGAACGCGTAATAGACGAGGCTGAACGCTCACTGCATGACGCACTCTGTGTAGTAAGGGATGTTGTAGAAGAGCCAAAAGTCGTTGCTGGCGGAGGAGCGCCAGAAATAGAAATTGCACGTATACTGAAGGATTATGCAGAAAGCCTACCTGGAAGAGAACAGCTTGCAGTTATGCACTTTGCGGACGCCCTAGAAAGCATACCAGTCACGTTGGCTGAAAACGCTGGGCTAGATCCGATAGACATTCTGTCAGAGCTTAGGGCCCGCCATGACAAGGGCGAAAAATGGGCTGGAGTTGGAGTTCACGAAGGAAAGGTCATTGACACATTCGAAGCCAATGTTATCGAGCCTGTTTCGGTCAAAAAGCAAGTTATTAAGTCGGCAACCGAAGCCGCAACCATGATATTGAAAATTGACGACGTCATTGCCGCCGCTAAGATGAAGCCGCCTAAGATGCCTAAAGGCCCTGAGGGTGCGGGATATTAAAGGGGCAACTTCAGAAAGGAAAATTTTAGTTGGGCCTCCGAAGCTTACACGCTTTGAGAGAGCCCGAATAGTGGGGGCTAGAGCCCTACAAATAGCTATGGGCGCCCCCATCCTTATTCCGCCCCCAGAAAAGCCTATGAGCCCAATAGATATAGCTCTAAAAGAGCTTGAAGCTGGTATACTTCCAATAACCATACGTAGAACGCTTCCAGACGGAACCTACCAGGATATTCCGCTTAAATGGCTTTTAGAAGCAGAATACTAGCTTTTTTCAAGAATTTCTTTTGCTTTCCTTAAGGTTTCATTTATTCTTTTCCAATGTGCGCCTTGCCAGTAGATTTGGCCGCATTTTTGACATTCCCAAAATTCGTCATAGTATTTATAGGTTGATTCCGGAACCTTCGCCTTTACAGACTCCTTACTTATCGGCTTTATTTTAGAGTTGCATTTTGGGCATCTTGAATTTTTAAGGTCGATTTCAAGCGGGAAACCGAATCTTTTTGCTAGCATCGCAAGTTTTTCAGCTTCATCATCGCCTTCTACATAAACAGCTTTCACACCCTTCGCGACGGCTTGTTGATAAAGTGTCAAGTCCCTAGTTAAGAGAATTCTATACTCGTTTTTAGCTATCTTTAAGAGCTTATCATCGCTCAGAGCGCTTGAATATTTAACGTTATGACCGAGCATTCGCAGCCAACGCGCAAGCTTGCCGAGCATTCCGTCAGCAATAAACTTCAAGCCCTCTACACCGCACAGCATTTAGTTAACCATTTTAAGGAGAAAACTTCCATGTAAGCTTATCTAACAGGGAGGCAAAGAAACATTGACTGAAATAACTATTCGAAGATTAACCATAAACGATTATGACAGAATCATCGAATTGTGGAAGAGAGCCAGCCTACCTTTTAAGCCTAAGGGAAGAGATAGTTTTGAAGCTGTTAAGAAACAGATGGAAGCTGAGCCGGAGCTTTTCTTAGGCGCTTTTCATGGAGAAAGACTAGTTGGCACAGTTATTGGAAGCTACGATTTCAGGATGAAGGGATGGATAAACAGGTTGGCGGTAGACCCAGCTTATCGAAGAAAGGGAGTAGCTCAAAAGCTCATAGCAGAAATGGAGAAAATACTAAAAAGCAAAGGTGCAGCGATTATCGCGGCACTAATAGAACTACCCAACCCCGCTTCGATTAATCTCTTCAAAAAGCTTGGATATACCGTTCATCATAACATAGTTTATGTAACTAAACGAGAAAGCAATGAAGTGTAGGATTAAATTTTTCCATAAATTATTTTGCCAACACCTGGTTTGGCGATTATTTCTCTATTATCCATTACAAGCACGCCGTTAACGAAGGTTTTGACTGGTAATCCCTTGACTGGCCAATCATCAAATGGAGAGTAATTCGCTTTGGAATAAAACTGTGAAGAGTCGATTACGCCCTCTTTATTTAAATCTACAACCGTTATGTCGGCTGAAAAGCCTTCTTTTAAAGCTCCCTTCCTATTTAAACCGAAAATTTTAGCCGGATTTTCAGCCATTAACCGAACCAAATCATGAATCGAAATTAGCCCCTTATTAACTTGAGTCAACATCAGTGGCAGGGTCGTTTCCAATCCGGGCACGCCGGGGCTAACTTTCCATATTTCATCCGAAAATTTCTCTTCTAGCGTGTGAGGCGCATGGTCGGAGGCTAAAACATCAACTGTGCCATTGCTCACTCCCTTCCATAAAAGCTGCTGTTCCTCCTTGCTTCTTACAGGGGGGTCAGTGAGCATTAGCGAGCCTTTCTCCCAGAAATCATCAGATGAAAGAAGGAGATGATGAGGGGTTACCTCACATGATAGTTTTAAGCTCTTACTTTTAGCTTCTGAAATCAGTTTTAGGGATTCTGAACAACTGACGTGACATATATGAACCTTAGCACTTGAAGCCTCAGCCAGGGTTATAACTTTTCTTACAGACTTAATTTCGGCTTCTGGACTGTGAGCTTTAAGAAAATCCCAAACACTATTTTTATTCTCAAGCATGAGCTTCTGCCTTTTCTCTTCAACTTCCCTTCTATCTTCTGCATGAAATGCAACGGGAACATTCATCTCTTTGGTTATACTCAAAGCTTCAACCATTTCTTGGTCATCATCTATGTTTAGACCTCCAATTTGCCCAATCAAGAAAACTTTGAATGCAACAGCTCCCACATTGATTATTTGTGGTATCTGACCTTTTTCTTCTGGAAATGCTGAATAAAAACCGACATTAGCCAAAATCTGGGACTCTGCAATTTTCATTCTTTCCCGAAGAGCTTGGGCGCTCATTGTCACCGGTTTATTGTTCGGCATGTCAAGAAGAGTTGTTATGCCTCCAGCGACCGCTGCGGCAGTTCCGGTATGAAACGTTTCTTTATATGCTAACTCTTGGTCTCTTAGGTGAACATGGACGTCTATTAATCCTGGAAGAGCTAGGCAGCCCTTCAAGTCTATTTTTTCAGATGCTTCCGGAAGATTTGGCTCTTTTCCAATTTTAACTATTTTTCCGTTTTCTATGGCTATTCCAGCTTCAAATATTTCGTTATCTATATAGAGTTTGCCGTTTAGAAGAACTGTGTCAACTAGCAACGGTTTTCCTCTAGGCTATTACTTTGAAGAAGTCTCTTTCCGTGATTAACCCTACAAGCTTTCCATTTTCTAGCACTGGAAGAGCACCAATGTTATTTTCTTCCATAAGTTTCGCAGCTTCGCCTAAATCTACTTCAGGGGAGACGGTTACAAGTCTTTTAGTCGCTATTTCTTCGATTTCTGTCTGCAAAACCTGCATTATTGCCCCAGACTTCAAATGGTGAAAAACTTCGCCTCCGCCAAAGAAACGTAGAATGTCCATTACCGTCACTATTCCGACAAGTTTGCCCTCATAAACTAGGGGAAGACGCCTAAATCCCCTTTCAACCATAGTTTTTTCAGCCATAAAAATCGATTCTTTAGGCGAGATAGTCACAACATTGGTTGACATTATACTTGAAACTTTCACTCCGCCAATTTTTCCAGCAAAGAGAAACGTTATGTCTCTTTCAGTTATTATTCCCCAAATTTTATCTTCTTCGTCTATTACGGGTAACCCGCCGACGTTGTGTTGTTTCATTAGCTCTATTGCCTCGTCTATTTGGCCAGTCGTCTTTATAGCAACCACATCGCTGGTCATTATGAACTTAATTGGCTCGTAAATTGCTTTGTAGAAGTTTCCGCCATGCCTCTTCTCTATTATTTCAAATTTGCTTCCTCCGCCCAGATAATCTACTATGTCCATTGCAGTGATTATTCCCCTAAGCTTCTTTGTTCCCGGGTCTGCTATTGGTATTCTGCGGAAGCCTTCCTTTACCATTACTTGTATGGCATCGTAGACTGGTGTTGTTGGCGCCATAGTTACAACGGGTTTTTTAGCAATCTTCATTATTTCGCCTTCATGCTTCTTTGACGGATGTTCCCTCAATGAAACTGGACCATTCTCTCTTAGGCTTCTAAATGTTTCCCTTCTTCCACTTCCTCTTCTACTCAATAATTTAACCTCCAGCCCCAAGTAGGGCCTTAACTATATCTTCTCTGTCAACTATGCCGACAAGCTCGCCCTTGTTATCTGTAATCGGTATTCTTCCAATGTTTCTTTCAACAATAAGTTTGGCAGCGTCTCTAACTAGGCTGTTAGGCTTTAAAGTGATAGCCGGCACACGCATAACTGAAGCCACTTTAGGGGGACTTCTAAACCTTCCTCTTTTAGCCTCAAACCCCGGAAAGGCCGCTCCGCTATCTAAAAGATCCTTTTGAGTTATAATGCCGACAACCCTATTCTTTTTCACAACCGGAAGGCCTGCAAAGGACTTTTTCATCATTAAACGCCAAACATTATCTATTTCATCTTCCGGAGAGCATGTTACAACGTTGGTTGACATTATTTCCGATAGGGGCTTAAAGAGGGCTTCTACTCCGCGGTTTAAGGCTGCCGTAATATAATTTTCGAGTCCCAAGACACCCATGTAAAGTCTCTCTTGGCTGGATTTTATGACTGGAGAATACCATTCATCAAGCTTCAGCATCTGACGTACAGCTTTTTCAACGGGCATTTCGAGGGTTGCCACAAATTTTGGCTGCGACATTACGCCTTGTACACGTATTGGAGAAACTGAAGAAGTTACCTTCATTAGATCGCTTCTCGTTACCACTCCTAACAAGCGACGTTCATCATCGATTATTGGAAGAATTCTTAATCCGGTTTCGCGGAGAATTGCCCTCGCCTTAGTGGCGAGTTCGTCGGCATACAAGGAGGGGTAGCTTTTATCCATTATATCTTTAACAAGCAAGCTCTAACCTCTCATTTCTCTCCCTTTAATTCGAGTCGACAGTCCTCGCAAAGAAATTGTCCCTCAATTTCCCTCAAGTCGTCTGACCATGCCCCGCAACGGTCGCAACAGCCAGTCAAGGGTACAGGTTCTATTTCCTCGCTTGAACCTTGACTCTCTATTCTTGCCTTTTCCTGAATTATTTCGATAAGTTCAGGAGTTACGGCTAAAACATCCTTACTTGAAACTATGCCGAGAAGTTCTCCTCTGTAAACTACACCTAGCCGTCTTATGTTCAGTCTACTCATCATTCTTGCGGCTTCGCTTATGGTTGCGTCTGGGCTTATGGTCATAAGCGGGCTGCTCATAACATCTTTTGCTTTAAGCTCGCTTGCTACGAGGTTTTTGGCAAGAACTCTAACTACGAGGTCTCTTTCAGTTATTATGCCTATAGGTTTTCCATCCTTACTTGTGACTATTATGCAGCCCAGCCTATACTTATCCATTAACTGTGCAACTTTCTCTACGGTTTCATCTTCATTTACAGTTATTACTGGGCTGCTCATAACGTCCCTAACAAGCATTCTTTCTCTAATACCCAAGTCCGCCAAAGTTAGGCTACCCCTACATCAACATAAGCAACTGACTATTTTAAAATTTGTGAATAACCCAGAAAATTATTATTTTAAAGGAATGATTGAATGTTCACAAAACTTTACACAATATACATGACCGCTGAAACAGCGACCATGAGTAATATGGACTTTAAATTAATTGAGAAAGATGATATTTCCTCTGCTTTCGATTCTATAGAATATTCCTTAATTTCTTTTGTTTTAGGGTCTATTTGGACCTTCGCTGTGGCTTTTTTCAGTTCTATTTCAACTATGTATATCTCGTTCTGCAACGTGGCGCTTTTCGGGTTGAGTCGACGTTTGTTTCCAAGTCTCCTTATAAAGTCTACGGCAATTGCTGTTGCTTGTTCAGCATTTAACGGTCTAGTTTTTGCTTCCTCTTTTCCCCTAGCTGCATGAGTTGGAGTAGCAACGGCTCTAGACATCGAGATAATTCTCCCAGATTCAAAATTGCGTTTAGTTTTTAGATAAAAGAATGTGTGTAATTCATTTAACTAACATAAGTGTTAGGGCCTTTTCTGGCCATATCTGTGTTCTCTTTTCATGTTTTTCTCCCATTTTGAGAGGAAAATCGCATCTATGTCAAATTTGATTCCTTGAGTCTTTTCTACAAGTCCTATGAAGTCTAGTATGTAGAAGAAAACGTCTATTAGTTCCTCCATTACAACATTCCATTCTTTTCCCTTTTTGTAAGCGTCGGCGGCTTCTCCAAGTTCTACAAATGCCCATAAAAGTTTTTGTGGCAAAGCCGCCTCGTCATCGGGGAATCCCTTTTCGGCTACTAGCTGCCTAACAAGGATTTTAGCTTCATTAAAAGTTAGTTTACGCATGATTGCTGCTTTCCTCCTACTGGCTAATTAGAGATTCAGCATAGCATATATAAGTAACCGCTGTTTCAAAATATTCAAACCTAAAATCGTGAAGGGACGAAGCCCATGTCAAACATTGAAATGCCAAAATGTAACAGCTGCCATAGAATAATTGAGCCTGGAACCCAAGCTGTTAAATTTTCATGTCCAAACTGCGGAGAGATAACAATCTGGCGATGTCAAAAGTGCAGAAAGTTCGGTAGACCATATAAATGTCCGAAATGCGGATTTACAGGTCCCTAAACTTTACTCGCCCATAACCTCTATGATTATACTTCTTGTTCGCGGGCCGTCAAGCTCTAGTAAGAATATATTTTGCCAAGTTCCCCTTACTAGTCTCCCGTAGCGGACTGGGAATATTCTTGTAGGTCCAATGTAGGATGAGGCTAGATGTGCGTCTGCGTTGTCGTCTACTTTGTCGTGAAGCCAGCCTGCGCCTTTCGGAAAGTCTCGTTGAACCTTCTTGGCTATGTCATTTATTAGGCCTTTTTCATGCTCGTTTACTATTATGGCTGTTGT
>Ga0164310_10000752_pt1 | contig 17804 bp, 18 predicted proteins | sample GuaBasSedimGuay1_FD_121795 | JGI IMG/M metagenome (GOLD analysis project Ga0164310, IMG submission 121795) | Subseafloor sediment microbial communities from Guaymas Basin, Gulf of California, Mexico - Guay1, Core 4569-9, 0-3 cm | ecosystem: Environmental > Aquatic > Marine > Hydrothermal vents... | reverse complement strand
CATTATCGTTGGATTGAAATATGGGATGTTGACAAATTGGCTTTGGAACTATGTTCCTATCTGGAAGACAACCATTCGCCCTCCAGAGCAGTACACCTTCAATCCCTTACAGTTGAGGAACGCTTCCCGTCGGGACGAGTTAAAAAGCTTAAAATTATTCTCAACGACCGAGAATATTGCTTGCAGGGGAATCGGATACGTTGGGCTTTGCGCCGCCCCGACAAAACTCCCCTGCGGAGTACTCTTTTTAAAGTTAGAACTTTTTCCAAAGCTGGACAGATCGAAGCTGTGATGCTCATCGGTGCTGGCAATGGTCATGGAGTTGGAATGTGTCAATGGGGCGCCATCGGGATGGCTCAGCAAGGATTTAGCTACAAACAAATTCTAAAACATTATTATCGAGGAGTCAAAATTGAAAGATACTATTAAGATAGTGCCTGAACAAAAATTTTGGATTACCGGGTTTATTCTTGCGGCTGTGTTCTTGGGCTGTGCCACTACCAAGTGGGAGTCTAATAATAACCAAACAGACACCCAGGAAGCACGTTGGAGAAAAGGAATCGAGTATTCCAGGCATATTTACCATGAACCTGTCGATTTCCTTCGTGATGAGCCATTTATTGCTAACCAGGATAAAGATCAAAAGCAAAAATCGCAAATTAGCACTGAAAAAATTAGAGGTAACCAACAGAGTTCAACTGTTTACCGGGTTCAACTTGCAGCGTTTCGGAGCAGGGAAGCAGCGCAAAAGATGGCTGAGGCGTTTCGTTACCGATCCCCTGGGGACTTATGTCGGATTGATTCTGACGGAAAATGGTGGCGTGTGCAAGTGGGTGAATTTACTACTCGCGCAGAAGCAGAGTTGAAAAGAGAACAACTTATCGCCAGTGGTTACCACGATGCCTGGGTAGTACAAAGTGTGAAGTAATCCGGCATAATTACAGTTTGTAAAAGCTACAAAGTAAAATGGAAAGAAGAGCATTAAAATTTGGAACTTTTATTACGGTTTTGATGTTCACCCTTGCAGCTTTTGTTGGATGCTTAAATCCTTTTGCTCCCAGCTTAGAGCAGAAATTGGATCTAAACCAGCTCATTATTACCGAGCAAAAAACTCCGGAAGAAGTATTGCAAAATTTTCGCTATGCCTATGTGATGCGCGATTCGTTTCTTTACAGCAACTTACTAGATAGCGCTTTTGTATTTGTCTATTTTGATCCCTATGCTGGTACCGCCGGACAGTTTATTTCATGGGGACGTGCTACTGACCTAATGACTACCGGGCGACTGTTTCACCAATTTACTACCATAGATCTAGTATGGGAATCCACAATTCGCGAACCTACTGGAGAAGGAACAAAGATATTAAAGGGTTTCAAATTAACCCTAAACGATAACGGAGAGGAAATTCGGATTTCTGGTGATGCGTTGTTTACCTTTCGCAAAAGTCCATTAGATGGCAAATGGCGAATCCTGAAGTGGGAAGATAGGTCTAATTTGTAAGTGATGTTTTACGTTAATTGATGACAATTTAAGGGATGAGTTAATAAGAACTTAAAAGCTTACTAACCCTATAGTGGTTTGGTAAGCGAGATTCAGGAGAATTGTCATGAGAAAATGTTTTTTTTCATTGTTGATCATTGTCTCCCTCCCCGCGTTGGCAGCAGGACAATATTTTGGCAAAAACAGTGTGCAATACACCAATTTTGACTGGCGCTATATTCAATCTGAGCACTTTGATATCTATTTTTACACAAATGGAGACCGAATTGCTGAGTTCGTAGCCGACATTGCAGAATCTAGTTATCAAGAACTTCGCAATGATTTTCGCTACGACCTGACGGATCGAATTACTATTATCATATATAAAGGACATAATGATTTCGAACAGACCAACGTGGCTCTCTCGACACCTGAAGAATCGGTAGGAGGATTCACCGAAGTTTTCAAAAACCGAGTGGTGATTCCATTTGAAGGTAACTATGAACAACTTCGTCACGTGGTTCACCATGAGTTAACCCATGCTGTAATGTTTCAGATGCTCTATGGTGCCGGGGTGCAATCTATCATCATGGGTATGATGCGGCTCCAATTGCCTCTCTGGTTAGTCGAAGGATTGGCTGAGTATGAAAGCCTACGGTGGGACACTGAAAGTGATATGTACATTCGGGACGCTGCGCTCAACGGTTACTTACCTTCTATTGATAGAATGTATGGATTTATGTGGTACAAGGGAGGTCAACACATCCTTTACTATTTAGCAGAGAAATACGGGCCGCAGAAAATCGGTGAAATTTTAGGTAAGATCAAAATCACTAAAAGTCTAGAACGAGGGCTTAAACACGCCATTGGCATCAATAGTAAAGAACTGTCCGAGCGTTGGCATAAGTACGTTAAAAAACAATATTGGCCTGACATTGCCAATCGTCAGGAGCCAGAAGATTTTGCCAAGAAATTAACCGATCACCTCAAAACAAAGAATTTTGTTAATACTAGTCCTGCTCTGTCTCCTAAAGGGGATAAGATCGCTTATCTTTCTAATAAATCAGATTATTTTGATATCTATTTGATGAGCGCTATCGACGGAAAATCTTTAGGATGTTTGGTAAAGGGCCAGCGCACTATGAATTTAGAAGAATTACACTGGCTTAAGCCAGGTATCAGCTGGTCACCTGATGAAAAATACATCGCCTTTGCAGCCAAAAAGGGGCCCGACGATGTGTTGCACATTTTGAATGTAAAAAAACGCAAGATTGTAAAAACTTTTAACTTAGGACTAAATGGGCTTTTCTCTCCTACCTGGTCACCTCATGGCGACGAAATCGCCTTTTGTGGTGTACTGAATGGTCAAAGCGACATCTACATCCTCAACCTAAATACTGGTAAAAGTAGAAAAATTACTAATGATATCTTTAGTGATATTCAGCCAGCTTGGTCTCCGGACGGCAAATTCATCGCCTTCGTCAGTGATAGAGGTCATTACATCACCCCTGAAGACATTCCTGCTAGTCTAAAAATTCAACATACAAACTACCACAACCCCGATATTTACATCGTGGACGTAACTACGCAGAAAATTCGGCGTATCACTCAAACCGAATTCAAAGAAAGCTACCCCGCCTGGTCGCCCAAAAGTGATAAATTGGTTTTTAGTTGCGACAAAAACGGTATCTTCAACCTTTTCATCTATGACTTGAAAACCGCGCAGCAATATCCTATCACCAACGTGCTTACTGGAATATTCCAACCTTCATGGGTAAAAAATCGCTTGGTATTCACTTGCTTCTATTACGGGGGGTATGATATCTACGTGATGAAAAATCCTTTAGATATCAAACCAGGTGACATTAAACTGACGGACACTAATTTCATTTGTAAGTTAAAAACTGGTAAGCTATTTTGGGTAAAAAAACCTCACCGCCCCTCTACCAAAATAACAGCAGCTAAGAGCAGCGATTCTACTAAAGTCGATTATCGTCATTACATCTTTGGCAGGGAGTTTCGCGAGGGACATGTGACGCCTCCAAGGAAAAAGCTAACCTCTATCTTTCTGGATTCGACCCAATACAAACTGCCATCAGGCAAATATAGAGTAAACAAATACAAAATAAGATTCACCCCAGATCTCATTTATGGAAGTGCCGGCTATGACCAGTTTTTTGGCGTACAAGGATCAATGGTATTGGCTATCTCCGACATTTTGGGTAATCACCGAATTAATATGTATTATGACCTATTCTACGACTTGCGTAATAGCAATTACAGTGTATCCTATTTGTACCTGCCTCGACGATTGGATCTAGGAATTGGTCTTTTCCATTTCGCAAATTTTTACCTCACTGACTTTGGTACCATCATCCGCGATCGAAATTATGGCGGTAGTGTTTATGCAGCCTGGCCATTCGATCGATGGCGCAGAGTAAGTCTAAGTTTAATTTATCTAAATATCGATCGTCGCGATATTACTTGGGATTGGCCTTTGTACACACGCAGGGTGTTAATTGGTAATCTAGAATGGGTAAAAGACACTACAATATGGGGATACACTGGCCCCACCAACGGCAATCGTTACAACCTCTCCCTTATTGCCAGTCCCTACATAGGAACTAACAGTCTTGATTTTAGAACAATACGACTGGATTGGCGTAAGTATTACAAATTTTACACAGAATACAACTTCGCTATTCGGGTGGCAGCTGGAGCTTCTTTTGGTAAAAATCCTCAAAAGTTTTTCCTGGGCGGAATAGACAACTGGATCAATTACCACACCAAAGACGGTGGATTACGTATTGACGATGTAGACGAAGTTTACTTCTCTTCCTGGGAAATGCCGTTACGCGGAGCCAACTATTATGAGCAAACTGGCACCCGTTTCTTCTTGACTAATTTAGAATTCCGCTTTCCACTCATTCGCACCTTAGTTATGGGGATTCCACCCCTTCTATTACAACATGTACGGGGTGCTTTATTCTGTGATATAGGTAGTGCTTGGTATGAAAACGAAAAGTTTCAGTTCTTCAAACAGACCGCAGCCGGCAGCTTGCAATTTGGCAACGTTATTGTAGGTCTTGGGATTGGGGCGCGAGTAAATTTAGGTATGATTATCTTTCGTTATGACTTAGCTTGGCGTGCCGACACAGGAGGCAAACCACGGTCTTATTTTTCTCTCGGCACCGAATTTTGATTAATAACGTAATTTACTAAACAACTGATATTTAGAATCTAGAAAAGTCTTAAGCAAATGGTTAATCTGATTACTGCACTAATGGCAGGGCTGACGTCTTTTATTTCTCCCTGTGTGTTACCGCTGGTGCCAGCGTACATTTCATTCATCTCAGGTGTCTCTGTCGAAGATTTAGTCGAAACTGATCGCAAACATCGAGGCACTCAAAAAATAGCACTTAAGTCATTGATTTTCATTCTGGGATTTTCTCTTATTTTTATTCTATTGGGTGCTTCGGCAACGTTCATTGGTAAATTTCTGCTTAGTCAATTGCATTTTTTCACTAAGGTGGGTGGAGTTATTATTGTGATTTTCGGACTTCATCTTACAGGAATTTTCAAAATCCGATTTTTGAACTACGAAAAGCGATTCCACACTCGCGGAAATCAATTAGGTGTGGTAGGAATTTTTGGACTGGGTATTGCATTTGCGTTTGGCTGGTCGCCCTGTATTGGTCCGATTTTGGCAGCTATCCTTGCCCTCGCCAGCACCCAGGAAACCGTGTTACAGGGGGTATTGCTACTCAGCTTTTATTCGTTGGGGCTGGCAATACCGTTCTTCCTTACCGGCCTTGCCACCAGTTCTCTTTTGCGTTTTTTCAGCAGCCTGAAACGCCACTTTCGCACGGTAGAAATTATTAGTGGTCTATTTCTGGTGCTTATTGGAGTAATGATTTTTTTCAACTTGTTCTCAATTCTTTCTAACTTACTTATTCAGTGGTTCCCCGGGTTGGGAAATATTGGATAGCAAGAAGTTAAATAAATATCTAACTATCTATCCCACCTGGGAACCAGTTTCAGAATACTCATAATCATCATAAAGGAGAACAGATATGTCGCATTTGTGCAGATGTGGAAAACTATTAATCAGTATATTCTTGATGTTAATGGGATTTCTTTCGACTGGATGTGGTAACGACAGAGAACGCAAGGCACCTGATTTTGTGCTAAAAAGTCTTGACAACAGGGAAGTTTCACTAAGTAGCTTAAAAGGCAATGTAATGTTACTTAATTTTTGGGCTACCTGGTGTGGTCCTTGTCGAATGGAAATTCCGGATTTAATTCAGCTGGAGAAAACATATCATGAAAAGGGTTTAAGAGTAATAGGAATAGTTTTGGGGTCAGGTAGCGCAGAAAGCGTAATGAAATTTGCTCAAAGATATGGCATAAACTACATGATTTTAATGGGAAACAATAAGGTAACCGAGGCTTATGGTGGCATTCGCGGTGTACCGACAACCTTTCTTATTGATCGTCAGGGTAATATCCAAAAGTTTTATGTGGGAGCACGATCGTACAGAACTTTTGAAAAGGATATCTTACCGCTCCTAAACCAGCACTAACTGGAAAAAGAAGAAACCATATCAACTAAAAAAGGGACTCATCAACAGTCCCTCTTCTTTAGTTTGACCTTTAATCTTGTAGCGGGGGCTGGATTCGAACCAGCGACCTTTGGGTTATGAGCCCAACGAGCTACCAACTGCTCCACCCCGCAATCAGTCTTGATATAAAATATAACAAAATAAAACGATTGTCAAGAGTTTTTTTTAATCCTTTCACTATATCTTTTTAGCTCAGCAGTACCGTAAAAAGCCAAAAATAAAACTTGACTAATATAACTTTTTTATATATATTTTGAGTATTTAAAATGAAGATATTAATTTCGACATTGAGCCTTGGGCTGCACGAGTTTGATTTTAACGAGTCAGCAGCCGAGTTGGAGATTGAAGACACTACTACTTTCCGCCATGATGTATTTACTAAAGTGTGGCTGGAGAAGGGTGTAGACCATCTCTACATTAGAATACGAGCACAAACAGTAGGACATTTTGTCTGCGACCGCTGCTTAGAGGAGTTCGAGAGGGAAATTGCCGATGAAGTAAAATTATATTATTCCAATAAATCATTCATCAGCAATTTTGAAGAGCAGGGTTGGGAAGAAGAAGTTCGTCCTCTCCCACCAGATCTTAAGGAGATCGACCTCAGCAAAGATGTAAGGGACACGATTCTGTTAGCAGTACCTATGAAATTGTTATGTAGTGAATCATGTAAAGGACTTTGTCCTATCTGCGGGGCGAATTTGAATCAAGGGGTTTGTGACTGCTCTCGAGAGTCGATGGATCCCCGCTGGAGGGCGTTGAAAAAACTGTTGCAAAGTTGAAAGTAAAAGGATTAAATTGAATAACGCGAGGTAAAGTTATGGCTAATCCAAAACGTAAACATTCGCATTCACGGCGTAATAAACGACGCACTCACTGGAAATTGACGGCTCCTAACGTTGTAGAGTGTAGCCATTGCTATCAGCCCAAGTTACCCCATAGAGCTTGTCCCAACTGTGGCTATTACAAGGAACACTTGGTCTATATGCCCAAGGAAACGTAAAGTTTTTTCTGAGGTTGTGCTAAATGCGAATTGCAGTAGATGCTATGGGTGGTGATTTTGCCCCTGGGGCTATTGTTGAAGGAGCAGTACAGGCAGCGCGGGTTTCTAAAGGGCACTATGAAATTGTTTTGGTGGGTGATAAACGAAAAATTCAAGAGGAATTATCTAAATATCCACTCGACAATCTCCAGATCAGCGTACACCACACTTCTCAAAAGATTGAGATGAATGACCCCCCCACCGCGGCACTTAAGGAAAAAAAAGACTCTTCTATTGGAATAGCTGTTCGATTGCATAAAGAGGGAAAGGTAGATGCAGTGGTAAGTGCTGGCAATACGGGAGCATTCATGACCGCAGCGCTGTTTGAATTAGGACGTATCCCAGGGGTGCATCGTCCAGCGTTAGGATCATTTATCCCTACGGAGAGAGGAGTATCCATTATTATTGATGTCGGCGCTAACGCTGATTGCAAGCCATTCAATCTATTACAATTCGGGATTATGGGATCAGTGTACGTTGCTCATGTTTTCGACACCCAAAATCCTACAGTGGGATTGTTGAGCATCGGAGAAGAAGAGAATAAAGGTAGCAAACTTATTCGCGAAGCTCATCAGTTATTCAAGAATAGCCACCTCAATTTCATTGGTAATGTCGAAGGTCGCGATATCCTAAAGGGTAAAGCCGAGGTAATAGTTTGTGACGGGTTTGTCGGCAACGTGGTACTCAAGTTTACTGAAAGTATGGTAGGAATGTTAACCAGCACAATCCGAAGAAAAGTTGGGGGCAATATTCTTGGTAATATTGGCGCTTACCTACTAAAACCCACTTTTCGCAAACTGCGCAAATTGATGGATTATCAAGAATACGGTGGGGTACCGCTTTTAGGGATTAAAGGGGTGAGTATTAAGTGCCATGGTAGCTCTACTCCCAAAGCCATCCGTAATGCCATCCGTGAAGCGCAAAAAATGATCACTGAAAATGTCAATGGGTTAATTGAAGCACAAATTGCTAAAGAGTTAGGAGGATAGATTTGGAACAGTACTCTTCTATGATTACAGGAACAGGATCGGCTGTACCAGAAAAGGTTCTTACCAATGATGACTTAGCTAAAATGGTAGATACTTCCGATGAGTGGATTCGCACTCGTACTGGTATTCGGGAAAGACATATTGCTGAAGATGGAATCGCTACTTCTGATTTAGGGGCCAGGGCTGCTCAGGAAGCGCTGGCCGAGGCAAACCTTGCTGCCGAAGAGTTAGATCTGATTATTTTTGGTACGATCACGCCTGACATGTATTTCCCCTCGGCTGCTTGTTTTGTTCAAAATAAAATTGGCGCCAACAATGCAGCCGCTTTCGACGTCAGCGCGGCTTGCTGTGGCTTTCTGTATGGCCTCGATTTGGCGGACAATTTAATTGCCACCGGTAAGTATCACAATATCTTAGTGCTGGGAGGTGAAATCCTCAGTCGTATCACTGATTGGAATGACCGTGCTACTTGTGTGCTCTTTGGTGATGGTGCGGGTGCTGCTGTAGTGCAACCCTCCGATGGCAAGCGCGGTATTGTCGGCAATTACATTAAAAGTGATGGTAGCCTTGCTCATCTTCTCAATATGCCAGGCGGCGGCTCTTTGCTTCCACCTTCTAAGGCTGCCGAAGACCCCAAATCTTTTTACCTGCAAATGGAAGGACGAGAGGTTTTTCGCTATGCGGTAAGCTGCATGGGGGATGCAGCAACCACGATCATGAGTCAAAATGGCTTTACCGGCGATGACCTGGCTTTATTTATTTCACACCAAGCTAATATCCGCATCATTCAGGCAATTGCCAAACGTTTAAATGTACCCGACGAAAAGGTCTTTATTAATTTAGATAAATACGGCAACACCTCGGCGGCCTCTATTCCAATTGCCTTAAATGAAGCACGTAAAAGTGGTCGAATCAAATCAGGGGATTTGGTTCTAATGGTCGCTTTTGGGGCCGGGTTCACCTGGGCATCCAGTTTAGTTCGCATGTAACTTCTGAATTCATTCTAACAGAAATGGCAGCATAAACAATGAAATTAGCGCTAATTTTCCCCGGGCAAGCCTCACAATACGTGGGAATGGGCAAAGATTTATGCGAGAGATACCCCCTGGCTAACGAATTTTACGATAAAGCCTCTGATGTGTTAGAATTTGATCTTAAGCAAATCTCTTTTCAGGGGCCAGAAGAAGAATTAAAACAAACTCGGATTACCCAACCCGCTATTTTTGTGCACAGTGTAATTGTAGCTCATTTATTAGCAGAGCGCGGCGTTCGTCCGGCAATAGTTGCAGGCCACAGTCTGGGCGAATACTCTGCCTTAGTAGGAGCGCAAGCCATTAGTTTTGAGGATGGCTTGCGGTTAGTGAAGCTGAGGGGAGAATTAATGCAGCAAGCTGGCAACCGCAATCCCGGCACCATGGCAGCAATCCTGGGTTTGAAAACTGAACAAGTAACAGCAATCTGTCGAGAAGCCGAGGATGCTGGAGTAGTAGTGCCCGCCAATTTTAATTCACCTGAGCAAGTGGTTATTTCTGGATCTATTACGGGGGTACACAAAGCGATGGAATTGGCTAAAACCAAAGGGGCTAAACGAGTGGTAGAATTGGTAGTCAGTGGAGCCTTTCATTCGCCTTTAATGATTCCAGCTCGTGACCAATTAGGTCAGGCATTGGCGAAAATCAAAATTCAAAAGCCCAGTTGTCCTGTTGTGCCAAATGTAACTGCTGAACCAACAGAAGACGTAGAAGTTATTCGCCGCTGCCTGGTTGAACAACTAACTTCTCCGGTGCAGTGGGTAGATAGTATGCGTACAGTCATAAATTTTGGGGTAGAGAAGTTTCTGGAAGTTGGACCAGGAAAAGTTCTTTGTGGCTTGCTCAGGCGTATTGATCGTCAGGCCGTTTGTGAAACAGTGGGAACTGTAGAGGAAATTGAAAATATCCACAACTGATTTGTGTTCACATTTCTGGGAAAGAAGTAGGTTCTATAAAACATTCAGGAGGTTATTTTGCGTTTCAAAGACAAAGTAGCAATTGTCACCGGATCGGCCAGAGGCATAGGAAGCACAATTGCGCTGAAGTTAGCTAAAGAAGGTGCTAATGTAGTAATAACTGATGTAGTTTTAAATGCTACTGAAAGTGTAACCTCAGAGATTGAAAAGTTAGGATCGCGATATTTGGTAATCAAAGCCGATGTAAGCAATGCTGACGAGGTAAACACATTAGTAAAACAAACAATGGCTGAGTTCGGCAAAATTGATGTTTTGGTGAACAACGCTGGTATTACCCGCGATACTTTGTTGCTGCGAATGCGAGAGGAGGACTGGGATGCGGTTCTGCGGGTAAATTTAAAAGGAACGTTCCAATGCACTCAGGCCGTTGCTAAGGTGATGGTGAAGCAACGCTTTGGTAAAATAATTAACATCGCCTCAGTAGTAGGACTAATGGGCAACGCTGGCCAGGCAAACTACGCTGCCTCCAAGGCTGGAATAATCGGGTTCACAAAATCTGTGGCAAAGGAGTTGGCTTCCCGCGGTATCACCGTGAACGCTGTGGCTCCAGGATACATCGAAACCGAGATGACGCAAAAATTATCGGAGACCGTGAAAGAGAACTTCCTTAAGGTAATTCCACTTGCCCGTCCCGGACAGCCAGAGGATGTAGCCAATGTAGTAGCTTTTCTGGCCTCCAGCGAGGCCGACTACATTACTGGCCAGGTAATTCAAGTGGATGGCGGCATGCTAATGTAGAAAAGGTTCACCACAAGTGAATTTCTCGCTCCCCAGGGCTAAAGAATACTTTCGAAAATTAAATTAGAAATAACTGTAAAAACTTAAAGCTACAAAAGAGGAGGTGAAAAAGGTATGGCAGTTGATGCACGAGTAAAGGAGATTATCGTGGAACAGTTGGGTGTCGATCCGAATCAGGTTACCGAAGATGCCAGTTTTATTGAGGATCTGGGCGCCGACTCACTCGATACTGTGGAACTGGTTATGGCTTTCGAAGAGGAATTTGGCATCGAAATCCCCGACGAAGACGCCGAACAGCTGACCACTGTTGGCAAAGCTGTTGAATATCTCCACAAAAAGTTAGAAGAAAAGAACTAATAACCTCTGTAAGGGGGCAAATTATTAATAATTGTTTGGCCAAAGGTCCCTAACATTATCTCATTCTGAACGCGAAGGAGAAAATGCTTCTAGTTCACTCCCAATGGCTAAACTGGTACAAATTATTAGATATTCTTATCTAAGCGATCGGTGGGACATTTCCCACCGATCTTACTGTTTTTTATTCTGACAAAGGTTATTTTTTAAGGGCTGTATCAAAAGTCCATTCTGACAATACGTCACCCCAACATGATGTGATAAAAAAGGTATTTATGTGAACATATGGTGTATCATCATTTTGTTTAGACACTTTTGATACAGCCCCAAAACGGAACAGATCCCCTTTAGAGTTGAGTTAATAAGTTGGAACTAAGTAATGAGGTAGCTATGAAAAGACGGGTTGTGGTAACAGGTATGGGAGTTATAACGCCAATCGGTTTAACGGTAGAGGAATTTTGGCAATCTTTAATTCAGGGTACAAATGGGGTAGCTCCAATTACTCGGTTCGATACTACTAACCATATTACAAAATTTGCGGCTCAAGTAAAAAATTTCGACCCATTAAACTACATCGATCGTAAAGATTCGCGGCGTATGTGCCTGTTTACCCATTATGCCGTCGCTGCGGCCAAATTAGCTATTGAAGACTCTGGATTAGATTTCTCTAAGGAGGACACTAACCGCATAGGGGTAATCGTGGGCTCTGGTATTGGTGGAATGATTACTTTCGAGCGGGAATACGGAAAATTATTTAAGAGCGGCCCCAGTCGGGTCAGTCCATTTTTTATTCCTATGATGATTTCGGACATTGCGCCTGGCTATATTTCCATTATTTACGGTTTGAAAGGGCCAAACTACGCTACCACTTCCGCTTGTGCTACCAGTGCTCATGCCATCGGTAATGCTTTTCGTAGCATTCAGTATGGCGAAACAGATATTATGATCGCAGGTGGAAGCGAAGCTCCTATTACTCCGATGGGATTAGCCGGGTTTAATAATATGAAAGCTATCTCAGAGCGTAATGACGCTCCAGAGAAAGCCAGTCGTCCTTTTGATGCCCAACGTGATGGCTTCGTTCTTAGCGAAGGCGGGGGCATTGTAGTACTGGAAGACCTGGAACATGCTAAAACACGGGGAGCTAAAATTTATTGTGAGATAGTTGGGGTCGGTTACACTGCTGATGCCTATCACATTACCGCTCCCGATTCTAACGGTGACGGCGCTTACCGAGCGATGAAATTGGCAATTGAAGACGCAGGTGCCAAACCAGAGGATGTTGATTACATTAATGCTCACGGCACCTCTACTCCTGCAAATGACAAGACTGAATCATTGGCGATTAAGCGGCTTTTTGCTGAACATGCTTCCAATGTCCTGGTCAGTTCCAACAAATCAATGATCGGACACATGTTAGGAGCGGCTGGAGCAGTGGAATTGGTCGCTACGGCTATGACTGTTAAACATGATATCGTAACGCCTACCATTAACTATGAGTATCCCGATCCAGATTGCGATCTGAACTACGTTCCCAACCAGGCAGTAAAAAAGACGGTCAACTTGGCACTCAGCAATTCTTTCGGTTTCGGGGGCCATAACGTCTGCATTGCAGTAAGGAAATATGAGGAGGAAAACTAAAATTTTGCTCTCTCAATGGGTTCGACAAATTGCTCGAAAGTTAGGATTGGACACAAAGGCAACAAAAGTTAAAGGAGAAGTGTTTGCCAAATATTCTGAGCTACAACAAAAATTAGGATATCAATTCAAAAGTCTGGATTTACTTTTGGAAGCACTAACTCACCGGTCTTGCCTCTCAGATCCTAACCATGATTCAGCAATAACTAATGAACGACTGGAATTTCTGGGAGACTCTGTTGTCGGATTGGTAGTCAGTAATTATCTTTTTGCCACATTCCCAGAAAAGAACGAGGGCGAACTTACAGAGATTAAATCACTAATAGTTAGTCGTAAGATTCTTGCCAAGGTTGCTCGGAGTTTAGAAATCGGCAAGTACATACGCTTGGGGATGGGTGAGGAAAAGTCGGGGGGGCGAGAGCGCAATTCTATTATTTCCAATGCAGTTGAAGCTTTGATAGGCGCCGTTTATGTTGATGGAGGATATCAGCAAGCAGGTCGCGTCATAAATAAATTACTTCTCTCTCACGTAAATGAATTTGTTAAAAGCGAATTAGCCAAGAATTACAAAAGTAAACTTCTAGAATATTCACAAAGCCAGGGTTGGGGAACTCCAGAATATGAAATCTGCACGGAGACGGGACCAGACCATGCAAAGGTTTTTGAAGCAATAGTACGTGTCCAGGGACAAAAAATAGGCCTGGGAAGTGGTAGAAGCAAAAAACAAGCTGAACAGAACGCAGCAAGGGAAGCTTTAGAAACGCTAAACCAACTGTGAATGGAGGAAAATATGGATTATTTCTTGACTGAGCAACAACAAATGCTAAAGGAACTAGCACATAAGGTAGCAGAGGAAAAAGTACGTCCGGTAGCTGCTAAATACGATGAAAGTCACGAATTTCCTTGGGATATCGTAAAAATTTTTGCAGACCTTGGGTTTTTCGGTGTTTACATCCCCGAAGAATATGGTGGATTAGGGGGGGGCGTGATGGATTTGGTGATAACAGTAGAGGAACTCTCTCGAGCCTGTGGCGGAATTGCTCTGGCAGTAGCTGCTACTGCTTTAGGGGCCTATCCGATTCTTATGGCTGGTAATGACGAGCAGAAGAAACGCTATTTGCCCGATCTTGCGGAGGGTAAATACCTTGCCGGCTACTGCCTCACTGAGCCCGAGGCAGGTTCGGATGCTGGAGCTGTACGTACCAGAGCTGTCCGCGATGGTGATTACTACATTCTTAATGGGACGAAACATTTTATTACTAACGGTAGTGTAGCTAAATTGTACACAGTATTTGCTTCTACCGATCCCAGTCGTGGCATACGTGGTATCTCCGCCTTCCTTGTTGAAGATGGCTTTCCGGGATTAAGCTATGGCAAACTTGAGGACAAACTGGGTATCCGAGCCTCGGCTACCAGTGAAGTACTTTTTCAGGATTGTCGTGTGCCCAAAGAAAACTTATTAGGAAAGGAAGGACAAGGATTCCGTATTGCTATGGAAACCTTCGACAGAACCCGACCGGGAGTAGCTGCCCAGGCGGTAGGAATTGCCCAGGGTGCTTTGGAATTAGCGCTGGAATACACCAAGCAGCGAAGGCAGTTTGGGCAAACAATCGCCTCTTTTGAGGCAATCCAATTCATGTTAGCTGACATGGCCACTCAGGTAGAAGCAGCACGTGCCCTTGTCTACCAAACTGCTCGAATGATCGATAGCGGAGCCAAAGACATTAGCCGTGAATCGGCCATGTGTAAATTATTCGCTTCCGACACTGCCATGAAAGTAACTACTGATGCAGTACAACTATTCGGCGGCTACGGCTACATGCGTGATTATCCCATCGAAAAATACTTCCGCGATGCTAAAATTACTCAAATATATGAAGGCACTAACCAAATCCAACGTCTGGTTATCGGTCGACATCTAATAAAGAGAGGATTTTGAAAAAATTCTGGATGGGTTTTTTACCCTTAGCCGGCGCAACTATTAAAAAAGCCCCTCTACAGAGAGGGGCTTTTTGCTGCTAAAACCTTCAAATACTGGTTGCAATTAGTTGGGAAAATTTTTATATTTTTCCTGTCACCAGAAAAACTGTTAAGAGTGAATTGCCCAATGTTTACATATTACACTATTGACGGCGAGTGTAGCGCCGAAATTAATGTTAAAGGCTCACGTTTCATTAGTACTGCCTCGCCCTCCCATAGTCAAGAACAAGCAGAAGCCTTTATCACCAGGATTAGCAAGAAATACTACCAAGCTACCCATAACTGTTTTGCTTACAAGATTGGGTTTGCTGACGCAGCTATTTTCCGTTACCACGACGCAGGTGAACCTGCTGGTACTGCCGGCCCACCTATTTACACTACAATTGAACGTAATAATTTGACTGACATAGTTATCGTAGTAAGCCGTTATTTTGGCGGTACTAAGCTGGGCATTGGCGGCTTAATTCGAGCCTACACTGATGCAACAAAAGCTGTACTTAGTAAGGCCAAAATTATCGAAAGAAAGGTAACAAAAAAATTAAAGCTTACCTTTAGATATGACCGATTGGGGAAGGTCATGCAGGCAATTCGACACTGCAAGGCTAACATCATCTGTACTGGCTATACTTCAGATGTAGAACTGGAGATCGAAATTCCACTACACACCGAATCCAATTTCCGAAAAATCATCCAGGATGTAACAGCCGGTAAGGTGACAATAGAGGAGAGCGAATAGCCATCTTCTAATCGGTTCTTTAATATCTGGTACAGTTACCAATGAAGATTTTGTTGTTAATAATTACACTATTTTTGAGTGGGTTTTTCTCCGGTTCTGAAATAGCTTTTGTGTCCGTAAGCCGTATTCAAATAGAAATCTGGTTACGGAAAAAACTAAAGGGGGCGGCAAATGCTTTTTATTTGAGCTCACAACCAGAACGCTTTCTTAGCACAGTCCTTATTGGAACTAATATCGTAAATATCACCTTCGCTTCATTAATAACTTATTACTTACAAGCTTACTTTAATGATTTTCTAATTGTACTATTCAACTCTGCTATTTTGTTATTGCTAGGAGAGATTATCCCTAAGACAATTTGCCGCAAGATGGCTCGCCGCTGGGTTCGTGTTTTGGCATTGCCTTTACGGTTTTTCCATCTTCTATTTTTTCCTATTATTAAAGCGATCAATTTTGTTGTAAATGGTATTTTAATATTCTTGGGACAAACACAGGAAACAACTTCTTCTTTTTTTTCACGAAGGGATATCGAAATACTAATACGTGAGGGCGAACAAATAGGAATAGTTGGCAAGGAAGAATGGAAAATCATCAGTCGATTGTTTCGCCTGAGTAGTCGTCAGGCACGCGAAATCATGGTACCCCGCACCGAGATAGTCTTTGTGCAAATAACTGATTCAATGGCTCAGGTCAAGAAAACATTTCAACAGTGTTCTTATTCACGCTTGCCGGTGATCGAAGAAGATTTAGACCATATTTGTGGTATTGTACACTCAGCCGATCTTCTAAAAAAGCCATCACATCTTAAACAAATACTTCGTAAAGCAACATTTGTACCTGAATCTAAAAGATGTTTCGACCTGCTCCGACAAATGAAAAAAGAAAAAATAAGTTTAGTAATTCTAATAGACGAATATGGAGGAACTTCTGGATTAGTGACCCTGGAAGACATTATGGAAGAGCTATTTGGCGATATTCAGGATGAGTATGACAAAGAGCATCAATTATTTCAGCTATTAAGAGACGGAAGTATTATTGCTGACGGACGGGCTGAGGTAAGGCAGATTAACGAACAATTAAATACAAGTTTACCATTAGGTAACTATGAGACAATTAACGGCTTAATTCTACAAACCGTGGGTCGTATTCCCAAAACTGGCGAACAAATTCAGATAGATCATTACCGCATCAAAATCATTAAAGCTAGTGGTAAGCGTGTAGAAATTGTAAACTTGCGTCACCAGCCTTTCAAGTAAAAAGAATTAAATATCTTTGAAATTTTTCTTGACAGTTTGGAAAAAACTTTTTATAATTTAATAGTATCCTAAAGAGTTTTTTTACTTGTTTGGCTTCAAGGAAGGAGAAAAACCATGTTAGTACCTGTACGGGTAGAAAAGGTAACCTTGGACACCTCGTCCAATCGCTTTGTGGTAATTTTGCGAGATGATTCACAGCGGCGATGGTTGCCTATTGTGGTTGGGTCTGCTGAAGCACAATCTATTGCTCTTCAATTAGAAAATATTGCCCCCCCTCGCCCTCTGACTCACGACTTAATGAAAAATTTATTGGAAACTATCGGTGTCCATGTGTCGCGTATTATTGTTAACGATCTGCGGGAGAACACTTACTATGCAGTGATCAGTTTAAGAAATAACGGTATGCGCAAGGAGGTAGATGCTCGTCCCAGCGATGCCATTGCGTTGGCTTTGCGTATGCGCGCACCCATTTTTGTGGATGAAGAAGTAATGCGTAAAGCAGCAATACAGGAAACAGCCGAAGAGGAAGAAGATAAACAGAAAAAGGAATTATCGCGGCTGGAAAAACTTAATCTGGAACTGGAACGTGCGGTCCAGGAAGAAAGGTTTGAAGATGCTGCTCGCATCCGCGATGAAATTCGTGAATTAGAAAAAGAGGCAGGGGAAAAGTAGAAAGCTGTCCCCGGCGATCTCTCATGTAAAAATAAAACCTTTAGTATAAATTACTGAAGGTTTTATTTTATCATTAGGCCTGTCGTCAATAACTATCCCCTGAGCGAATTAGAGATTCTCCCGCGGAGACTAAATGGTTCCACGTATCTACCATATTGTAGCTAATCTTACTTTTTGGGACTGGTTTTTTATCCTCATCTATTTTCTCTTCACCCTTTTAGTTGGCTTTTACTTCACCCGTCGTGCAACCACTAATATAGCTCAATATTTTACCAGTGGGCGAGGTATGCCCTGGT
>Ga0164310_10000751_pt1 | contig 17828 bp, 18 predicted proteins | sample GuaBasSedimGuay1_FD_121795 | JGI IMG/M metagenome (GOLD analysis project Ga0164310, IMG submission 121795) | Subseafloor sediment microbial communities from Guaymas Basin, Gulf of California, Mexico - Guay1, Core 4569-9, 0-3 cm | ecosystem: Environmental > Aquatic > Marine > Hydrothermal vents... | reverse complement strand
GAACGGTGGAAACGTGATATGAAGTGGTGGAATATCATTCTTGTTACCCTGATAACATGGCCACTTCTGTTAAAATACTTTGTCGTTGATAAGATGATGAAGAAAATATAATATAGATGTTCAAATAATTAATTTCACCAGGGCGAACACACAGGTTCGTTCCTACAAGAACATACGTACTGTAGGGGTCAGACATAAGTGTCTGCCCTTTTTATAAACCTGTCAGGTCTTGGATACCTGACAGGTTTTTGGAAGTTATTTACCTGAACATCTATAGAATGCTTTCGCATCTAATTTGTATTTGATGTCAATCCCACAAAATACAACACATGATTACAGCATGATTAAACTCAATGAACTCAAAATTGGCATTGTGGGATTGGGCTATGTTGGCCTTCCACTGGCGGTAGAAATTGGTAAACGCTATTTTGCCATAGGTCTTGACCTCAAGGCGGAACGAATTGCAGAACTAAAGGTTGGACAAGACAGCACCTGTGAAGTATCACAGGAAGAATTAAAACAAGCCAAACACCTTAACTATACAAGCAATCCAGACGAACTTGCCCAGTGCAATCTTTATATTGTCACAGTTCCCACCCCGCTTGATAGTCATAAACATCCCGATCTGACACTGCTTGAAAAAGCAAGCAAAACAATAGGGGCGTTATTAAGCCATGGTAACATAGTTGTTTATGAATCCACTGTCTATCCAGGCGCTACCGAGGAAGTTTGTGTACCTATTTTGGAACGGGAATCAAACCTTAAATTCAACAAGGGTTTTTTTGTGGGTTATAGTCCAGAACGCATTAATCCCGGGGATCAAACACACCGTTTGACCAACATCGTTAAAGTCACTTCCGGCTCCACTTCAGCAGCGGCTGAATTAATCAACCAATTCTATTCTAGCATCATCCGTGCTGGTACTCACAAGGTGAGTAGTATCCAAGTAGCAGAAGCAGCAAAGGTGATTGAAAACACACAACGGGATGTTAATATTGCTTTGATCAATGAGCTTGCACTCATTTTCAATCGACTTGGCATTGACACCCACGAAGTATTGGAAGCCGCAGGGACAAAATGGAATTTTTTGCCTTTCCGTCCAGGATTAGTTGGAGGGCATTGCATTGGTGTGGACCCATACTATCTGACCCAAAAGGCTGAAGATATTGGTTATTATCCCGAAATGATTTTGGCAGGGCGTAGAATCAATGACAGCATGGGATTTTATGTTGCGACAGAAGTTATCAAACAGATGGTGCAAAAACGTATTCAAATAACAGAAGCCAATGTTTTAGTTATGGGACTCACCTTTAAAGAAAATTGTCCCGATCTTCGTAATACCCGTGTTATAGATATCATCCATGAACTGAATGACTATGGCGCGGAAGTTGATGTCTATGATCCTTGGGTCAATTTAGATGAAGCGAGACAAGCGTATAATATTAAAGTTATATCAAAAATTAATAATCAGTATGATGCTATTGTACTAGCCGTTGCTCATCAGCAGTTTTATGAAATGGGAACTGAAGGCATTCGAGCATTAGCCAAACCCAATTCTGTCATTTACGACATTAAATCCATTTTGCCCATTGATATTGTAGATGGGCGGCTATAATAAAACCACATCAGAAAAATAAATGAAAAACATGAAAGTTCTTGTAACAGGTGCTGCCGGTTTCATCGGCTCGCAACTTTCCAAACGCCTCCTAGAACGGGGCAATGAAATTGTGGGTCTTGATAACCTCAATGAATACTATGATATTAACCTCAAAAAAGCGCGTCTTACCCAATTGGAAGAATTGCCAAATTTTCGTTTTATAAAATTAGAGTTGGCAGACCGTTCTGGCATAGCTGAATTGTTTGCGCGTGAAAAGTTTAATCGGGTGGTCAATTTAGCAGCCCAAGCAGGAGTACGTTACTCCATTGAAAATCCCCACGCTTATGTAGATAGCAATGTGGTTGGATTTGTGAATCTCCTTGAGGGTTGCCGACATAACAATGTGGAACATTTAGTATTTGCTTCTTCTAGTTCGGTATATGGACTGAATACATTAATGCCTTTTTCTGTGCATCAAAATGTGGATCATCCCATTTCACTGTATGCCGCTACGAAAAAAGCGAATGAATTGATGGCGCATACTTATGCTCATTTGTATAATTTGCCCACAACAGGTTTACGTTTCTTCACAGTATATGGTCCTTGGGGTCGTCCAGATATGGCTTTGTTCAAATTCACCAAAGCGATTTTAGAAGACAAGCCGATTGATGTTTATAACTATGGGAAAATGCGGCGTGACTTTACTTATATTGATGACATTGTCGAAGGTGTTATAAGAGTTTTAGAGCACATTCCCTCATCGAACCCAGATTGGTCCTCCGATTCTCCTGATCCAAGTACTAGCCCAGCACCCTATAAGCTCTACAATATTGGTAACAATCAGCCGGTTGAACTCATGCACTACATCGAAACACTGGAAAAGGCTTTGGGAAAACCAGCAAAAAAGAACATGTTACCCATGCAAGCAGGAGATGTGCCAATGACTTATGCCGATGTGAATGATTTAGAACGAGAAGTCGGTTTCAAACCACAAACATCCATTGTGGAAGGGATAGGCCATTTTGTTAAATGGTATAAGAGTTATTACAATGACTGAAAACTTGAAAGAAGATAAAAAACGACCGTACTCTACATTAAATCGGTATAATGTCTACTATAAAAGACCTGACAGGTCTGAGAACTTTTATTTTTCTGAAAAGGGCGGCGACAGGGTCGTAGTGAAATATGATTAACAGTTTAAGTTGCCCAGGTTGCCAAAATCGCATTTCTTGACCAGACTGATAACGAATTTATTAATTAATCTACTCCCACATAAAAAATTTTCTATTAAGAAAGCGACTGTTTATAACAATCTTGTATCGTTCTGATGATAAAAACTATATCCTGATACTCACTCAATAGGCGTGTGAAAAGAAAACTTCAATGCTTGAAAAAAACTCAACTTCCCATCAATCACAAACGGAAAATGAATATTGCGATGGTGTCATTCACTTCGGCAACGTCGATTGGTGGTATCACAATCGCGGACATGCCTCCGTAAGGATGGCAACACGTATAGCCCGGCGCGTACCAACCGTTTGGATCAATAGTATTGGTATGCGTATGCCAGTCCCCGGCAAAACTGAAATAGCATGGGCAAGATATTGGCGAAAACTTAAAAGCCTCACTCGTGGGCTAAAGCGCGATCCCGAAACAGGACTATATATCTATAGTCCGATTTTCGTACCCCGCTATTCACCGACTATGTTGAATTTCAATGGTTGGCTATTATCGCTCCAAGTCAAAATCGTCTGTTGGCGATTGAAAATTAAGCACCCCTCTGCGATAGTATCTATGCCCACCATGACTCCTGCTGTTGAACGAGGAAAATGGGTAAAAGTCGTATTTGATCGCTGTGATGATTTCACCACATTGCCGGAGGCTGATAAAGATCAGGTTTGGGCATTAGAAAAGCGGTTATTGGAAATTTCCAATGCTGCGGCTTATGTGCATGAAGGTTTAATGGAACGCGAATTAGGATTAGTCAAAGAGTCTGTACTGATTGGTCATGGGGTGGACTTTGAGCAATTTGTGACTGCCCGTCCAATTGAAGGGCAACGCGCTCCCATTCCTGAATCCATGCGTGATTTGCCAAAGCCTATTATTGGCTTCTACGGTGGTATGGACGAATACCGTATGGACGTAGAACTGATGATCAAGATCGCTCGCCATATACACCCCGGCACTTTGGTACTGATTGGACCTAAACAAATGGATTTGTCGCGTGTCCTTGCCGAAAAAAATGTGAAACACATTGCTCAAGTTTCTCCCAAAGATTTAGCAGCTCATGCAGCCCATTTTGATGTAGGCATTATTCCATTTCTGCAAAACGAATTTAATGAAATGTGCAACCCCACGAAACTAAAAGAATATTTAGCGTTGGGGTATCCTATCGTCGTCATGAAGTTGCCCGCCTTTCAGGCTCATGAATCATTAATTTATACTGCTAACTCACACGACGAATTTTTAGTTAGAATTGATAAAGCACTCAAGGAAAACGAGCCATCGCTGATTGAAAAGCGACGAGTAGCGGTGTCGGGGAGTAGTTGGGATAAGGTAGCGGCACGGGTTGCTGAGTTATTGGCGGTTCCAATTGAGTTTTAAACCTGAAGGTTGCCCTTAGAAATAATCAGTAGAAATCCGATTTTTTCAAAAATCGGATTTCTTAATAATTTATAATTGAAAACTGAAAACCATGATGATCATCACAAAATGTCCCCTGCGGGTTTCCTTAGTTGGAGGATCAACGGACCTTCAAGCCTTTATTGATAAGTATGGACGAGGCAGTGTGATTAGTTTTCCATCTACCCTTTATACCTATATCACAATTCACGATAATCACACTGATAAATACATCATTAACTATTCAAAAAAAGAAGAAGTCGATGATGCCACTGAAATCAAAAATGATGTTGCCCGTGAAGGGCTGATTTATTTTGATGTTGGTCCCGTGACAGTCACCTTTAATACTGATATTCTTTCTGAAGGTTCAGGTTTAGCCTCATCTTCTTCCTATACCATTGCTATTGTCAAAGCCTTATCCATGTACAAGGGCATCAATTTATCTGATTTTGAAATATGCCGCCTTGCCCTAGAACTAGAACGCAACTTTAACCCACTCACTGGCTATCAAGATGGCTATGGCTCCGGTATCGGCGGATTCAAGCGCATTGATTTTCATAAAGATCGTCGCCCCCTGTTTCGCTATTTGGATGTTGCCTTTCTGGAAAAGTATGATATGTATCTTGTCAATACTGGCATTAAACGGAGTTCTACCCCTGTTTTACAAAGTGTTAATGTAGAAAAAAGTGCCACTCTTTTGCCTCTGGTTGACGAAATGGAAACAGCGATTGAAGCGAATGACTATGATGCTTTTGAACGTATTTTCAACGAAGGTTGGAAACAAAAAAAAGCCACCTCCAACATGATAACGGCTAATCCAAAGATTAAACAAATGGATGAATTATTTGCCAAAAATCCAAAAATCCACGCGGTTAAACTGAGCGGTGCCGGTGGAGGTGGTTATTTTCTACTCTTGTGTGACAAGCATGTCGATGCTATCATGCACCAAGCCTTTGATAATATTGGAAAAATAACCAAAATTCACGCAAATTCCCAAGGTGTGGTAGGAATTGAAGTTTAAGACAAAGTGGTATAAACATGACAGGTTTTTGAAACCGGTCATGTTTTTTTGGAGCCTAACCTTGCAATTTCTCCAAATCACGATTAGTTTTTTCAACCGCCTCCTCCAGTTCTTCCATTTTGGCTTCAATTTGTTCCAGTTGTTCATTGATAGCCTGTCTATTAGCTTCAGGAAGATTCAATTGCAGTGATTGAGTCTTAGTTTCATAGTCTTTCTCTAAGCTAGTTATTTTTTTCAAAAGACTCACTTTTTCACTTTCAAGGCGTGACTTTTTCAAAGTCTTTGTACGAGATAATTTTTTCTCATCAGTTACCTCAGCTTTTGCCAATTCCTCTTTCCGTAACTGCTTAAGCTTACCGGCTAATTCAAAAGCCAAATCCGCTAACCGGGTGTAATATTCCGGTTCCAAATCAGGATTAGGTTTAGGAATACCCATAATACGTGCTATGCCCGTATCCGGATCAGGTCGCCAAAATTGATAACCCCGCAATTTCTCAAATTCTGGCAGTTTTTCATCCTGATCTAAACGTTGCGTCTCAACCATAAATAAACGTCCAGATTCTGTATCCATCTGCTCTAAAAAGGTGTTAAATTCTAAGCGACACCAAGGTGAAGCAAGATAGCCAGGAGACACAATAAATAACACCGTAGCGGAATTTTTGACTTGCTTATCAATAAATTGCGTAACCGATTCATTCCCTGGCAACCCTGCATCATCCATCCACAATGAATAACTATCGGCTCGCCCTAACTGTTTAGCCAATTCTTTTTTTAATCCATCCAAAATTAAGGTTGATACCCAACCTCTTTTCCGCCCTGTCACTTTATCAACTTCTGCCCCTGGCAAGGGATCATTATCCACACGAGCATAACTGATAAAAATGTCGTGTTCATAATTGGGAACGTAAGACATAATATCTACCTTCAGGAATTTTATATAGAAATACCATATTTTGAAAATATGGTATTTCTTTCAGACTATTGTATATATAAATTATAACCAATTTTAAGACTTGATGATCAAGTTTTTTAAAAAAACGACTTAATCTATCTATATTTATCCTTGTAAAGAAGGATAAAAAAACGATGAAAACACTATTTAAACGTCTAATCACTGACTTTCACGAATCACCCGCTAAACCGGTTATACCCCAGTTAGTTAACATTAGTTACGACATCAGTTATCCAAACACTAAGAATAGGGAAATCAAAGCATTACAAGAAGGGATAACATACTTTAAACTGAACAAAGCCCTCTTGATTACTCAGAATCAAGAGGATATCCTGAAAATTGATGTAAAAACAATTGTAATCAAGCCTTTATGGAAATGGTTGTTGGAAACCTGACTAAACTATAGAAATCCGATTTTTGGGAAAAATCGGATTTCTCATGAGTTAAAAACCTGTTTATATAAACTAGACATTTTCTCAGCAACCTTTTTAATATCAAAAACTTGTTCAAAACGCAGTCGCCCCGCTTTCCCCAAACGAATGCGCAGCTTTGGATTATCAATCATTTGTTGTAGGATTTTCGCCAAGGCACTTGAATCTTGTAAAGGTACCAGTAGCCCTGTCTCTTTGATTACCCAAGATACCCCTGAACCAGGAATCATAGTAGCAACGATGGGTTTACCATAACGCATCGCTTCTAGGAATACGACACCAAAAGCCTCAGTGCGTTCTAATGAGGCTAAACAAAAAACATCACAAGTTGCAAACAAAGCCGTCAACTCTGCATCCTTACAATAACCCAATAATCGAACTTTATGACTAAGGTTTAATGCGACAATGAGATTTTCTAAGTATTGGCGCACTTCACCGCTACCAACAATAAACAATTGTGCGTCGTGAACTTGAGCCATCGCACGTATTAACACCTCATGTCCCTTATAATAAGTCAACCGTCCAACCGTCAAAATCCTGATTTTACCTTTTATCCATTGTTGCTCTGCCCAATGTTTAGCTTGGGGTGCCGAAGTGGGTAAGCGGGATTGGGCGATACCCAAGGGAATCACTTGACATTTTTCTCGCCAGGGTTGCAATGCGGTGCTAGAAGCTAAATAGGGAGGTGAAGTAGCAATGATGGTATGTGCGTTGGCAAGTAATTGGTATTCAAAGGGACGATAAAATTTGTAAGCTATTGATAATGCTTGATTTAATTCTGAAACCACATCAGAATGCCAATGAATAACCCAAGGAATCTGTTTAGCACGGGTGAGCCATAATGCGAAAAAAGCGGAGGTATTAGGCAAATGCAAGTGCAATAGTTGCGGTTGAAATATTTGCAGGACCCGATTAAACCAAAATGGAAAATGGGGACTGACAGGCGCATATAGCAATCTACCATAACTAGGAGTGCGGTAAACCATCTGATGATGCCACATTTCAGCTTGTACTGGTGCTAAGAAACGCGAAAATTGAGGCTGATGATCATGCACGATGGCACTCACAATATCGCCTTGCTCAACTTGTGCAAACATCAAATCAGCCAGGAAATTTTCAATACCCCCGGCGAAGGGGGGGAAATATTTACCCAGGTGTAAAATACGGAACATTGATAACCAGTGATTTTTAAAGTTATGGAGGCCATCTGCCAACTGCAGCTAGGCGATTTAATAAAATGTATTTAGGTAACCAAGTTAATAAATCATCAAATTGGTCTTCTACATACACGTCTTGGACATAGTCGTGCTTATCTCCGATTTCATCATTACTGCATATAGCATCAGAATTAGGGATTCCATCCGCATCATTATCATTATCAGGTCGTCCATTTTTACCACAAGAAAAAATAATAGCTACTATGTTAGCTCTATAAGAGCTATCATTGAAAATATTCAATTGATAAGCCTGTCTATCTGTTACTTTTAGACTGTTTTCTGTTTTTCCCACTGGTGCAGTGATACTTGTATAAATACCATCGCTATTACTAAACCACCCATCCACTCGATAACGAAACGGATTTCCCCACGCATCATATCTACCGACACCTAAATCAGCCCAAGGCAAATATCCATCTGAATGATCATAAGTATCACATCTCCATCCTTTTAAATCTCTTCCTGTTTCTTTACCATTGTCATCTACGGCAGGACAAGGTAAATATCCATGAATCACAGCAAATCCTAACAACGCTTCTTTAATTTTTTCTAAACGTTGTTGAGTAAGTTCGATTCTTTGTTGATCCCAATATTCAGTTAATGGAATCAATAAACTACCTATCAAACTGACAATAACGAATACTAATGCTATTTCAATTAAAGTAAAACCGTATAATTCTTTCATAATGAATTGCCTTAATGTTTTATCAAGGGAGCCATTTTTTAGCAGCGACTAAACGATTAATTAAAATACTTTTAGGTAACCAAATTAATATATCATCAAAGGTGTTTTCTACATAGGCATCCTGAGCATAGATGTGATCCACTACACCACTGTTTTCAGCATTGGCTTGTCTATCTTTACCATAAGAAAATATGATAGCTACCACACGGGAAGTTGTCGTTTCACTTTCTGGAGCAACTAATTTTATAGGTGTCATCAGATGTGTATCCTGCACCACTAATCCGCTAGAGGTATTGGGTGGAATGGGAGCAAGTGGATCTGTAGGAACAAGTTGAACTGTATACTTGCTATCAACTCGATAACGAAACGGGTTTCCCCATGTATCATATCTGCCTACCCCTAAAACTCTCCAAGGTATATTACCTTCATTATTACAAGTTGATTCTAAACCATTTTCATCTGAAGCAGGACAAGGCAAACGATTGTGCAGGACAGCAAACCCTAACAACGCTTCTTTAATTTCATCTAAACGTTGTTGTGTGATATTGATTCTTTTTTGCTCTATCTGTTTAGGCAATGGAAATAATAAACTACCCATCAGTAAGCCCAGAATAATTAAAACCAGTGCCATTTCAATTAAAGTAAAACCGAAGACAATTTTCATCACTTTTAAGTCAGACTATTAGAGTTATGGCCATCTTTTGGCGGTGATTAAACGACTCATTAAAGTATTTCTGGGTAACCAGGTTAGAATATCATCAAATTCATTTTCTACATAGCCGTCATACACAAATGTTTTCATTAATAAGTTTGCGTTATCATCATCAGGAACACCATTTTTACCCTGAGAAAAAATGATGGCTGCTACGCGAGAGTCACTACTGACAATTGTAAAATTATTATCTTGTCTGTTTTTCACCCTTAATCCACTCATTAAAATACTTTTTGAAATATTTGGAATTTCATTAAAATCGGCTTCTGTTCGATAACGAAAAGGCTTGCCCCAGCCATCATATCTTCCTACGCCTAAATCTTTCCAAGGTAAATAGCCTTCACCATTACTTTCACAATCAGTTATATTTTTACTTTCTTTACCATTGCCATTTCTATCTGAACAAGGTAAACGCTTATGAATCACAGCAAACCCTAACAATGCCTCTTTAACTTCCTCCAAAGTTTTTAAGGTGCGTTTGATTTGTTGTCGATCCCTTTGGGCGGATAAGGGCGTTAATAAGCCACCCAAAAAAAAACCGATAATTATCAATACGATAGCCATTTCTATGAGGCTAAAACCTTGAAAATTTTTCATCACATTATTTACTTTTTTTACTGGCATGATAGAAAAGGTACGATTAATGGAATAGATGCTTATGGTGAGGGCAATGGTGGCTCTGGACAAATAGTCACATTCAAGTCATTATTGATACAGTATAATATATCATTAATATTATTAATATCATGAATATCCTCAGACATACCCCATTGTTGATAAATTTCATTTCCCCCAGTCCCACCCGCATTGATATGAATAGCATTATTTCTTTCTAAGTAATTCTCTCCTTTTCTTCTTGTATCTGAGTCAGTGGGTGGTGCATTGCGGATTTGTCCAGGCAAGCGTTGACCTGCAAACATAACGACAGCGGCATAGTAATTTCCATCATCTATATTCACTTTAATACAGTTATTCGTATTACAATTTGGCGTAGTAGCACTTGCATCTGGTTTATGGGCTTCTGCAACAGCATAAAAAAGATGATCTTTCCAGTTTTTCCACAAATATTCAAATGTCTCAACCGCACGGTTACTATCTTTTACTTCCTGGCATTTTGTTTGATCAGGATTTGTGTTAGTGCATGTTTCTCGTATTTTATATTTTCCTTCAGATGACGAATAATAATAAGCATAATTATAAAGAGAGCGATCTGCTTGTAAAACATTTTTAGCGTCACATAATAATATTTTTGCTGATTCTGTGGATCGTAAATCACATTTTTTTAAATTATCAATACTTATAATATTATCGCATATAGGATCAGAAGAAATGCTACTAAAATCGCATAGCGTGATAAGAAAATCCGGCAATACTTTATTCACTTCATTAATTTTGCCAATTTGACTATTAGAATCTCTCACATCGTCAGGCAATCGACCTGATAAATAGGTTTCAGTATTATCGTGATCGTCATATTCTGCATTATAACGATAATCTGTTAAATATACAGGTGCGGGCCAAGGCAAGCGTTTATCACCACTTGAAAAATTAGTATTAGTTTTGGCATAGTTTGCAACACAGTATGTTGCTATTCTAGTTAAACACCTCATACTATTGTCAAAATCATTACGCTTATAAATAGCCTCAAATAATTCTTCACGGGTGATATAAACTATCTTGTCATTAATATCGCTCGGATTGTTTTGGGCTCTAATAAATTTAACAATGGTATCAGCATTTATAGGAGAATCAGGATAAATCGGGGAATTAGAAATATCATTGACGGCAGAGAGGCTCGCATTATTAATGCCATTGACTTGTTCTAGTTCCAGATAATTAGAAGCGGTATAGTTGCCACCACATATTTCAACACCTTTATCATAAGGCACTCTATTACCCAATGTTATATTATCAGTCGGTGTTCTTCTATTTTGATTAGAAAGAATTTTGCCGGGTGCAATAATCACGGCAACGGCACGATCTTGCGCTGAAGAACCTGCAAGTTGTAAAGTCTGTGTGCCATCTATGCCAAAAATTTTAAACAAACCATTGGTGTCCTCGTTAAGCATTTCTGTTCTTGCAGATGCTGTGGTAGCATTTTTGTAAGGACCAGAAACGGCATACCATAGACATTCCCCAGCCCCATCGCGTAATGGTTCCAATCCTAAAGTACGCCAAGGAAACCTACCTAAACTGCTTTTATTTCTACCTGTACAGTTACCATGTTCTACACCTTCTGGATACGAGGGCTTTCCTGAACTATCCAACTTAGCATCAACATCAGGACAAGGTAAAAAGCCATACATACCTGAATATCGGTCATAATAGCTGGCTGCATACCCAATCAAAGCATCCTTCGCCTGAGCCAAAGCCCGCGCTGTCTGCACCTGATTTTCCAACACAAAATCGGTGCGATTATTGAGCTTATGTAATAGAATAGCCGTTGTACTTAACAAAAAGATTGTTAAGAAAACAATTAAAGCAACACCGGATTGTCTGTCGTAAAATTGACGCATATTCATGATTAAATTACTCAAAGTTTTCTTGAATCGTACCATCAAGTGTATTGATAGTTTGCCCTGGTTTTAACCAAATTCGTTGTTTAGCTTTAGATAAAAAAATAGGTACGCTTATCCCCACCATTTTATCTAACTCAACCTTAAAACCTGGCTGAAATAATTTATGACTACCATTGATCCATACCATTGGCAAACCTTGACTACGTGTAATGACTCCATTAAAGGTAATATAAGTGGGCGGATCGGGTAAACTCTGTTTTTTGATAGCTTGAGTTGATGGAAAATGGGGTTTAGAACGTTCTGCATTTAAGGCAGCGCGTTCTTGAGGTGTAGTAAACAAACGCCCCATATCCTTCGCATGAGTCAACTGATAACAACTGAGTAGCCCTATTAACACAAGTATAGTTGCTCGAATAAATATTTTCATCATTCATCTATTCTAGCCGTGGACCAAACCAATATACAATCAGCGTTAAAGTAGGGCTTAGAAATATTCTTAATATCAATATTATCGCTGTTCCGTTTCAGATCACAATTTTGCCAATTGAATAAACCCATAAATTCATGTTGATGAGATTCTATCGTATTGATTAATTTTAGCAAATCACCTTCGTGTAATAGCCCTAATTTAAAATGGATAGGCGTTTCATATATTTTCACTTGCTCTTCTATATCTATCATCAATTCAGAAGAAACAGGGTAGTGTTTTCTTTTTAATATAAAAAACTTTCTTGAAAGCAAAAAATCTTGGAAGAGCAGTGTATCAATTTGTTCTTGCATTTTCATGCGTTGTTCATCTATATCGACGCTTGGCGCATCTAAAAATCCCTTTTTTTTAAATTGGTTAAATTTTTTTAAGTATAAATTATTGTTGATAGATTCTTGAAGGAGTGTATATTCGCGTTCCAACGCACCAAATTCACGGTCTTTTTGACGTTCCCAGTCATAAATCATGTTATAGTATTGGTAACTATATAAAATGATAATAACGCTGATGATAAGACTTAAAGTTAATACAATCAAAGCACTAAGTAATGCTGACCATTCAATCGTAAAGGTTTTGTCGCTCATTAATTTTGTTCATTGATATCATTGATAAATCCTCTTTTTGAAAAAATCGGATTTCTTTGACTTTTGAGGGACACTTCCGTTCACTCGGAAATAGATTCCGCTATATAACGTTCTACCTTAATATTGTCTGACCAATAATTGGATGATAAGCCTGCTTTCCGTTTTAAATGGCTCAGAAAATCTGCTGGTTCTTTTAGAGATTCCCAAACGGAAGGTAAAAATGTACCTTTTTGCATACCCTCGCTTAATATTAAACCATCTACCCCAGGACGCATTTGTTGGATGAGGTCTTCTTCAGATTCAAACGACATAGGCTCAGGTGGGGTAAGAATAGAAATATGGATATATAACTTGGTAAATTCGTCACGCTGTAATCCAGGAAAACGGGGATCAGAAAAAGCGGCAGCATGAGCATGGTAAGCGACATCGCTAACCAATGGCTGGTAAGCAGTGAGGGTACCTATACAACCGCGTAACTGGTTATGAATTTCTAAGGTGACGAAACTAGCTCGGATAGCTTGTAATTCTTCAGCATAATGAGAGGGTTCTACTTTCAATGCTTGTCCAGTTTCTAAACCATATTGGATAGATTCTTTAGCCACCCGTAATAATATGTTAGCCTGTTCTTTAGTTAAAGACATAAGCTCCATACCCCACAACTTGATTTTTTTGACCGGCGGTATCGCCAGAATTACGTAAATCTATTGTTTTGGCGTGCATCTTTTTGCGCCGTGCTATTTGTAATAAGCCATTGACTGGATTGCCACCACAAGCTTGTTCATGATGAATAGCTTCTGGTCTCAAATTTTCAATAGCTTGAGAAGTCAACTGATCCATTTTTTTTGCCGTTTCATAATCATGATAATGACTTAAATCAGAACTAATGACTATCACCGTTTCTGATCCGCCCCAAAGTTTTTCCAATACAGGTTCTATTTGCTCAGGACTGGCTTCACCAACCACTAAAGGGATGAAACTGAAATCATCTAAAACCGCTTGGAGAAAAGGCAACTGGACTTCAAGACTATGTTCATTCGTATGAGCTTGCTCTAGCACCGAAACTTGAGGAAAAGAAGTGATTTCATCAATCCTATCCACCCGAATAGTACCCAAAGGGGTCACAAAATGAGTCATACCCGTGGCAGCCAGTCCTGGAAAGGATACTCGGTGAGAAGGACCAAGTAAAATAACTCGATTAATCGTATCATGTGCAGGTACGAGTCGTGCATAAACACTAGCAGCAATTGGCCCCGAATAGATATAACCTGCATGGGGTGCAATAATAGCTTTGGGAACAGGTTCGTTTGAAACTTTGGGTTCATTTAAAAAGTTTCGGACCATCATCCGCAATTCATTTGCATTGTCTGGATAGAACATACCGGCAACTGCAGGTGTTCTTACAGTATTCATTTTTTTTCCTTTTATTGAACCTAAAATGGGCAACGATGTTTCATAATTAGGGCGAACACGCAGATTCGCCCCTACAAAAGAAAGAAAATGTCATGTAGGGGCGAACCGAAAGTGTCTGCCCTTTGTGAAATTTCATTGCCCGTTTTATGGGTAAAGATATTTACCTAATCTATAAATAACTTTTCACATCAACAAAATGACCGGCAATGGCAGCCGCCGCTGCCATCAAAGGACTAACTAAATGAGTACGCCCCCCTTGCCCTTGACGACCCTCAAAATTACGGTTAGAAGTTGAAGCGCATCGTTCACCTGGCGACAAACGGTCTGCGTTCATAGCTAAACACATAGAACAACCTGGCAATCGCCATTCAAATCCCGCCTTGATAAAAATTTTATCTAAACCTTCTTGCTCTGCCTGCGCCTTAATTGGACCAGAACCAGGGACAACTAATGCCTGTTTAACAGTGGATGCAATTTCACGACCTTTAACCACTTGCGCAGCTGCCCGTAAATCTTCAATACGCGAATTTGTACAAGACCCGATAAAAACTTTATCCAGGTGAATATCAGTGATAGGCATACCCACTTCCAAATCCATATAAGCTATGGCACGGCGCATACTATCAACCAGAGTTGCGTCTTCCACCGCCGCCGGGTCTGGCACAACAGCATCAATGGATACAACCATCTCTGGTGATGTACCCCAGGTGACTTGTGGCTTAATGGCACTCGCATTGATAGGAGTGACACTATCAAACTTGGCATTAGCATCGCTATGTAAATAGCGCCAAGCTGCTTCAGCTTGCCCCCACATTTTTTCACCAGGCGCATAAGACCGTCCATGCACATACTCAATAGTCTTATCATCTACTGCAATCAAGCCAGCTCGTGCCCCGGCTTCAATCGCCATATTACAAATCGTCAGGCGCCCCTCCATGGATAAAGCTTCAATCGCACTACCACCAAATTCAATCGCGCAGCCGGTACCACCAGCGGTACCTATATTACCAATAATATAAAGAATAATATCCTTAGCGGTAACACCTGTAGCGATTTCACCATCAACTTTGATGAGCATATTTTTAGATTTATTTTGGACCAAACATTGTGTTGCTAAAACATGCTCAACCTCAGAAGTACCAATACCAAATGCTAAAGCCCCAAACGCTCCGTGAGTTGAAGTATGTGAATCGCCACACACAATCGTCATACCCGGCAAAGTAATTCCCTGCTCAGGTCCAATCACATGGACAATGCCCTGGCGGGGATCATTCATAGAAAATTCTGTGATTTGATAATCACGACAATTTTGGTCCAAGGTTTCAATCTGCAATCGTGAAACAGGATCAGCAATATCGGCTACACCACCATCACGGGCAGTCGTAGGGACATTATGATCAGGCACCGCAAAATTGTTTTGGATGGACCAGGGTTGACGCTTGATTAAACGTAGCCCCTCAAAGGCTTGGGGAGAGGTGACTTCATGAATAAGATGACGATCAATATAGAGTAAGTCAGCCCCATTTTCATCAGTCCGTACAATATGGGCATCCCATAATTTATCATAAAGTGTTTTTGCAGACATAAATATGGCTCAGTTAATTAAATTATTAATTCTACCTTAGTGACATTGATATTTAAATACTATTTTTTGAAAGCTGGACTCCTTCTTTAGGGTGTGATTAGGTAAGTCGCAAAAAATAAAACACCCATCAGGGGCAACCACAATGGATTGCCCATATAAATCCTCAATGACTGTAGGGGCAATACTTTCGGATAGCCCTGGTATATTATTTTTTGCTAGTTACCTTAAAAGTACATGGTTTTTTCATTTGGAGGTGTTTCAGGCAATCTAAAATAGATGAGGCATATAGAATTTATTATCAGTTCAAAACGAAACCATTGATAAAACCTAACTTCTTGGTTTGAGAGTTTTTAACGGCATGAAGACTTTTCACTATTTATCGTCGCCACTTTCAGAAAAATCATTTCAAATCAATTTCACGATTCGAGCTAAAAAATTTAGCCCCCAAAGCGAGAAGCGTGAGCAACATCTTTTAGAAAGAATTATCTGAATATCTATAATTTATACCAGCTATGCACTTTTAATCACACCCCCTTCTTTATATATCGGTACGAATTTTAAAATCGGCACCTTTCAAAAGTAGTTTACAGAAAAAAACATCAGAATAAATTCTGATGCTAAAAGCTAAAGTTCCCTAAAGGACACTTAGTGTAGGCTTTAGCCTACTTAAGCTTTTAGCGTATCCTTTTAAAATTGGGTGGTTGACTCGAAGTGTAGGGCGGGTCACATTATCGTGAAACCCACCCTCAAAAGTAGTGAAAAGTTTGGTAACGAAAGAATAAATTTTAAGGCTAAAAGGTATCCTATCAAAATTGGCTGGTATACTCCGCACCGGCACAATATGAACTTTACTTTTATGTGGGGTGGGTTCTTTTTGTTCAATGCCATTTAAGTTAAGGGCGAACACTTCAGTCCGCCTACAAAATTCCACGTATTAAGGAACTGTAGGGGCTCCCTGGCTTAACTTAATGGCATTGTTCTTTTTGTTGCCCACCATCATCGGTAAGGTGGGCAAAAAAACACTTGCCAACCCTACAAAACAAAAAACTCACTTAACAAAAAACTCACTTAGGAATGTGCATGAAATAAATAGGGCAACCATTCAGTCTTGCCTCTACATCAATTGAGATATCGTAGGGGTAATCCCTTGTGGTTACCCTAAAGTTGTCGAAGTTATTTCATGCACGTTCCTTAACTCGACTATCAAGTTTTTGATATTATTTGGCTTTGGGAAGCTCTATTTTTGAATGTTAAAATAGCTAACTCATTGATTTTTAAACTTATTTAATTTTTAGACCTAAAATGATATATCTTTTTAAATCAAGGATTTATAAAAAACTTGATAGTCGAGTTTAAAAAGTTATACTCAGCACGGGCATAAACTGAACTTTTTAAATGAGTTATTAGGGTGGGCAAGTGTTTGTTTTTAAAATATAATTTTAAATCTAAAAAATAAATAAGCTTAAAAATAAATGATTTGGCTAATTTAACACTCAAAAATAGATCGCGAAGCCAAATAACATCAAAAATTTGATAGTCGAGTTTCAATCTATTAGCTAGGAGCTTTGTACAGGACAAAAATGGCTGCCTATTTATAACTATATGATTTTACATAAGTTTTTTATTTAGCACTTTACCAAGAATCAATGCGTTACAACTTTTGGTCCTGTACAAAGAGCTAGGAGTTTGTTGGACTTATTCACATAAGTTATTGATTTTAAATTATTTTTATAAAAACGGCATAAACAGAAAGTCATTGGTTTACAATGATTTGTGTATTAAATCCAACAAATGAAGTGCAATTTTTATGACTTCCAACTCTCCAACATTTATATGTCAAAATTCTTTGTACAGGACAAAAAAATTATCCATTTTGTAACTCATTGTTTTTACAAAGATAATTTTAAATGGACTTAACAAAAAATCAATAGGTTACAAGAACCTATCCCACTATTCAAAAATGCGGAACCCTTCATTCCAATCGTTTGGTTTTTAACCAAAAAACG
>Ga0164310_10000750_pt1 | contig 17831 bp, 18 predicted proteins | sample GuaBasSedimGuay1_FD_121795 | JGI IMG/M metagenome (GOLD analysis project Ga0164310, IMG submission 121795) | Subseafloor sediment microbial communities from Guaymas Basin, Gulf of California, Mexico - Guay1, Core 4569-9, 0-3 cm | ecosystem: Environmental > Aquatic > Marine > Hydrothermal vents... | reverse complement strand
TGAGATGGGTACATTGTACCCTATTTCACGGGTTGGCTCAAATTCATTATGGGCAAACGCAGGCCCCTTTTTCGGCCTTATTACGGAGCTTGGAGGCCAGTTTCAGCTACCTGTATGTCCCCAACGTGATACGCTCACAAGGGCTTTGGGGGAGGTGTTTTTGTGGGCAACGGCTTCGCCGCTGCTCTTTTTCGACCAACTTTTTGCGAAAAGCGAAAACTGTGATATAATTTGGAATGCTTGGGACACATCCGCCTTCAAGGGAAGAGATGCCAATTCCCGTTGAAGCCTCAGGATTGAAGAAGGGCTCATCATTAAGGGATGAGCATTTCTGTGGCAGCCCACACTGCCGTTAAAAACTTAATCCTAGCAAAGGAGGTGCGGCGATGCTCAAGGTCACCATCAACCAAGAAGAATGCATCAGCTGCGGGGCCTGCTGGTCCGATTGTCCGGAGTTCTTTGAGGAAAGCGAGGAAGGCACCAGCCAGATAGTTGAGCAATACCGGGTGGATGGTGACCCTACCCGTGGTGAGGCCCCCGATAACCTGGAAGATTGCGTCAGGACGGCAGCTGAGGGATGCGCCGTGGAGGCCATCCAGATTGAGTAACTTCCTGGGCGTGTGTGTCCCAACATTTGCACCTGTGGCGGCGAAGCTTCCCCGCCGCCACAGGTGTTTTTTCATCGCTTCCTTAGGTCGGCAGTTGTCCCCCTCACCTCTATTTCGGCCAGGATTATGGAATCGGCCCCGGCCACGTCCTCCGGTTCTACCAGAGGTAGGCGCTTGCCGGTAGCCATATCGTACCAGCCAAGCTCCAGCTTATAACGCCCGGACGGAGCAGAGGGAAGGATTGGCACTTCCCATTCTTCCACCCATCCCTGGCCGGGGAGCCAGGCGGTGGAAGGTAATGCCGGTTCGGCATCCCGCTGTCCCCACAGGAAGTTGCCCTGGCTGGCATTGTATACTTCCCCTAACACGTGCACGAAGAGCACCAGGCGGACTTGCTCGGGCCTTCCGGCTTGCCAATGCATTGCTAGCTTAAACTTACCCCCAGGCTGATAGGGGCCTTCACCAAGTTTGTAACCCAGCAATCTGAGCCCACCTTCCCATTCAAAGGAAGTCCGTATCATCTCCCCTGGCCCGTAGGTTTGGGGTAAGGGCAGCTTTTCTAACTCCATAACCCCCAGTTTAACAGTCCCTTTTTCCCCTATCCGCAGCATTACAGGATAGCGGCCCGATAAGGGGGGAGCTACCAGGGGGAAAAGTTCACAGCCCAGGGAACCCTTGAAATCACCGCTCAGCCATTCAAAATCGCCGAGGGATAGGATGAGGGAGGCGGGCTCGCTTCCGCATACTAGGAGGGCCGTCTCATCGCCGGTCCGCATCCTGTGTAGCGGTATCCCGGCCTTGTAACGCCCTAAATCATTAAGGAAAAGGGGAACGACCTCTTGGGAGATGAAGGGCTTCCTCTCCAGGTCCCTCTTGCGGTAAAGCGTTAAGGTATGTGGCCCCACCCTGAAGGCAGCCACCTTATCTCCTCGCCTTTCCAGCCATCGGGTGACTTCCCGGCCCGGATCAGCACGGAGGGCATCGGGGTTCTGCACCAGCCAAAGCCCTCCGGACCGCTCCCACAGGGGGCCCAGGTATCCATCCAGCCATTCCTGGGAAAGCGGCTGGGCATTGGGGATTCCCACCCATTCCCCCGGGTAATGGGCAGCGAATACAGGCCAATCCATATCGGTGTGGAGCACCACCCCCTCATCCTCTGCCCTGGTCAGGCGTAGCATTGCCCCTATGGAGATATAATCATCTTGGAGGTGACGCCCTGCATAATATTCGGGAAGCACCCACAGGGCAGTTGCTAACACCAGAAACGCACCTGCCATCTCCCTGCCCATTAGCGGTTTTGCTTCTTTCACGGCCCAGGCCATCAGTAAGGCAAAAGCCGGAAGGCTGAAGAGCAAATAGCGGGCCTCCAGGCGAGGGGTGTACAAGAACCCCCGGGGGATGGAGAGGAGATAAACGAATCCCAGAGGCACCAGGAGGCAGCATAGAAACAGGCCCAGGTAGAAGGTCTTCTCCTCGCTCTTTGCTCGGAAATCCATACGAATTCCCGCCAATATTGCGCCCAGGACGATTAAGGCGAACAGGCTCCATCCCGCCACCAAAGGGATATATCGCTCAAGGTAAGCCGGGGCTCCTGTGGTCAAGATGGTGGACCAGAGCCAGAGGTAATGGGCAGGGGAAAAGGGCTCGGCCACCGACCAGGTCCGCATATGCTGGAGGGCGTAGAGGAACCAGGGGGCGAGGAGGCCGATTATTGCCCCTTGCAAGGTGCTCCAGCGGAAGAGCAGCTTCCAGCGGCGCTTCCAAATCAGCCAAGGGAAAACTGCCAAGTTCTCGGCAACCAGCGTCATTCCACTTAGGTAAAGGGTGTAAAGGGCGAGGGTGGTGGAGATGACATAACCCCAGGCGGCTTTCCTCCGTCCGGGGTTTTCCAGCCAGGCCATAAGCGCCCACACCGAGATGAAAGCGAACAAGGCTGCCAGGGCGTACATCCGTATTTCCTGGCTCCATCGGATGGCGAAGCGGTGCAGGGCCAGGAGCAACGCTGCCCCCAGGGCTGCTTTCCATCCGCCCAGGCGTTTCCCCACCGGGACAGCCACGGCAACCATCAACAACCCGGCCCCCACGGAGGGGAAACGGAGCAGCCATTCCCCTTCGCCAACCAATGCCCTCCACCCGGAGAGGAGCCAGAAATAGAGGGGAGGATGGGTATCGGCAGCTGTCCAGCGAGCTATCTCAGAGAATCCCTTGCGGATGGTCCAGACCGTCCAGCCTTCGTCCCACCATATGCTTTTGTCCCCCAGCAGGAGGAGGCGCAAGGCCCAGGCCAGCCACAATGCAAGTATGCAAGCGAAAGCGTGCAGGGAGCCGGTGGACTTTCTATTCATATTTCCTGAAGATGGTGGCGACATTCTGGCCGCCAAAGCCAAACCCGTTCACCATAGCAGTCCTGACTTTCATCTTGCGGGCTACGTTGGGCACGTAATCCAGGTCGCATTCGGGGTCGGGTTCTTCCAGGTTTATGGTGGGGGGCACAATGCCGTCCCGGATGGAAAGCACAGCCGCCAGGGAAGAGACCGCCCCGGCTGCCCCCAGAAGGTGGCCTAACATAGATTTAGTTGCCGTAACCACCAGGCGGTAAGCGTGCTCGCCGAAGACCTTCTTTATGGCTTTGGTTTCAGAGACATCGTTGAGGGGGGTGCCGGTGCCGTGGGCAAAAATCACATCTATATCCTCGGGCCGCATACCGGAGTTCTCCAAGGCCAGGCGCATTGCCCGTGCCGCCCCATCTCCATCGGGGTCAGGGGCGGTGATGTGATAAGCATCAGCAGTGACTGCCCCGCCTACCACCTCGGCATATATGCGGGCACCTCTCTTTCGGGCGTGTTCTTCCCTTTCCACAATCATCACCGCTGACCCTTCCCCGTATACGAAGCCACAGCGGTTTTTATCGAACGGCCTGCAAGCCTTGCAGGGTTCATCGTTAAAGCTAGCCAGGGCTCCCATCCTGCTCAGGGCTGCAAAGGTGATGGGTACATTGCCCGATTCGGTGCCCCCGGCAATCACGACATCAGCTTCGCCTCGCCTTATTATGTGCAGGGCCTCCAGGAAAGCGTGGTTCCCACTGGCACAGGCCAAGGTGCTGGTTATCACTGGCCCTTTGGCGCCGGTAACGATGGAAACCACACAGGAGGGGGCGTTAGGCATTATGATGGGGATGAAAAGCGGGTTTACGAATCGAGGCCCTCTTTTCACGAAATTCAGGGTCTCCTGGTAAACCCCGGCTATCCCTCCACCTCCGGTGTTGAGGACCACCCCGACCCTGGTGGCGTTGTCTTCGGTTATCTCCAAGCCGGCATCTTTCAGGGCCTGCAGGGCAGCGGCCACGGCAAACTGGGTGCTGCGGCTGCTCCTCTTTATCATCTTGAAGTCCATATATTCCTCGGGGTGGAAATCCTTGACCTCAGCCCCGATGCGCACAGGGAGGTTAGAAGTGTCGAAGGAGGTTATAAAGCCTATCCCCGAGACTCCATTGACCAGGTTCTTCCAGAATTCCTCCACCGTATTACCAATGGGTGTTATGGCTCCCAATCCGGTAATGACAACCCGCTCCATACTTCCCCTCCAGACTGAGAATTTAAGGTTGCGCTTGGGCTTCAAGCAAGCTCATTACTTTAGCCAGCTCCTCCTCAATGGCCTGGATAAAATTCCCTTCCACAGCCCGGCAGGCTGCCGCAATGGCTTTCTTAACGGCGGGAGCCTTAGAGCGACCGTGTCCCACCACCATCACCCCTTTGACCCCCAGCAGTGGTCCACCGCCCAGGCGCTCCTCTACGCTTATCAGGTGGCCAAGCTCATCGGGGATGGCAAGGATAGCCGCATTTTCTGTAAGTTTACCTAATTTCTTCCTGAGCCAGTCCGATATTACTGTCCCCATTCCCTCGAAGAACTTTAGGAGGATATTACCTACAAAGCCGTCACAGAGCACAACGTTGGCCTTGCCAAGGGCCAGGTCCCACCCTTCTACATAGCCTATGAAGTTAAAGGGGCTTTCCTTGAGAAGACGATAGGCTTCCTTTGCCTGCTGATTGCCCTTGCCTTCCTCCGTGCCATTGGACAGGATAGCAACGGTGGGGTTTTCAACGTCCAGGAAGCAGCGGGCATAAGCTACTCCCAGGGCAGCGAATTGGAGGAAATGACGGGGTTTGCAATCCACATTAGGCCCCAGGTCGAGGACAATCGTTTGGGGAGCGAAGAAGAAAGGAGCCCCCCCTCCCACTGGCCGTTCGATGCCCTCTAGAGTTCCAAATGTCCATAAAGCCGAGATCATAGCCGCTCCCGTGTGTCCCATAGTTACAGCAGCATCGGCCTGGCCTTCTCCGGCAAGCTTGGCGGCTATGAGCATTGAGGCTCGCCTCTTGGTCATCAATGCCCGGGCAGGTGGTTCTCCATCCACGATGAACTGGTCGGTATGGTGGATGGAAATGGGAAGGCCTTGACTTTCCTCGGAGGTCAGGAGCGGCTCAATCCGTTCCCGAGGGCCTACCAATGTGATGGCGGCCAGACCTTCACGTGCCGCTTCCAGGGCTCCTTTAACTATTTCCTCAGGGGCAAAATCTCCCCCCATTGCATCAAGGGCTATGCGTATCAAGCCTCACCTCCACCTTCTCCCTTGCTAAAGTTTACATCAGCGGTTTGTTAAACGAGAATTCCTGACGCCCTTGTTCACAAAAGGAGGGGTTATTTCTTCGACGGCGAAGCCGCCGTCGAAGAAATAACTTTCCCTGGAGAATTCCGCAAAGGTGTCCCAGGCGGTTCACTGCCGAGCAAGTTATTTACATAGGAGGATGTTGAAAAGGCTTTTTGGGGTATCTTCTCGCACGGGAGCTTCGCTGCCGTGCGAGAAGATACCTCTTTTTTTCCTTCTTTGCCTCACGGGTGGGGGTTGACCTCGGAATTTTTCAACGTCCCTTTGGACAGGAACATCCCTTACCGAAGAGCGCAGTTTTTACGGGACGACGAAGAGGATGGCCGTAGCGTCAGCGGCTACGCTGCCATCCTCGAAAGCGGCTTTTGCTTTAGCCACAAGGAAACGCTTTGTCTCACGGGTTATCCAAGCGGTAAGGGTGAGGTTGCTCCTCACCGGCACGGGCTTGCGGAAGTGGACTTCCAGCTTACCCGTCACGGCTTTTATCCCCCTGAAATAGGCTGCGTAACCGAGGGCTTCGTCCAGGGCGGCGCACATTACCCCTCCATGGAGTATGCCCTCCCAGCCTTGATACTCAGGCCCAGGGGTAAAGCTGGCTTTAGCGACACCATTGTCATTTTGAAAACGTAGCTTAAGCCCCACTGGATTGGCCTGACCACAGCCGAAGCATTTGTCATAATCCGGAGGGATGGTGAATTTCAGTTTCTCACTCTGAGACCACATAATAGCCCACTCCTATGGCTCCGGGGCCTAGGTGGGTCCCCGCCACAGGCCCCAGGTCATCGAGGATTATAACCTCCCGACACCGGAAGCGGTTCTCAATTTCGGCTTTAAATGCCTCTGCCTCATCGTGGACGAGGGCGTGGAGGATGGCAGCGCAAATCTCCCCTTCGCCTATTTCCTGAGCCATCAAATCGAGGATTGCATTGAGGGAGACACGGCGGGAACGGGTCCTTCTCACAGGGGTGAGGGCTCCATCCCTCAAGCGGATGATGGGACGTAGGTTAAGGAAGTTCGCTATCAAGGCTTGAGGGGCATTGAGCCTGCCACCCCGCCTCAGATACTCTATGGTATCGCAGGTTAAAAGGGTATCCACCTTGGGGATGAGCTCATTCACCAGGGCTATGACCTCCTCCTTGCTCTTTCCCTCCTTGGCTGCCCTGCCCGCCGCAATGGCGATGAGGGCTTCACCTGCCGTAGCAGTCCTGGTATCAATGATGGTGATGTCCGCTTCGGGCATAGCCTGGCGGGCTGCCTGAGCCGAGGAATAAGTGACGCTCAGTTCCGGCGGCAAGGTGAGGCATATAATGCTTTCGGCTTTCTGAAGGGCTTTCTCAAAAGCCTCAAGCCAATCATCCACCATTACACCTGTGGTGGTAGGGAGGGGGTTAAGGTGGGGAAGCATCCTGTAGAACTCGGCCCCCGTAAGGTCAATTTTATCCCTGTAATCCTTGCCATCTATGATAACGTGGACAGGGGCCATCTCTATAGCCAATTCTTCCGCCATTTCGTGGGGCAAATCCACCGTGGTATCGGTCACTATCGCAACTTTCTGCATCTTTGCACCTCCGTGAAAAACAAGGCTCTAGCCGAAAGAAACTTAATAAATCAAAGGCCTTGTTCTTCTTCAAGATTTAACACCGGGCGAAGGGAAAGGATGCGTCAGGAGAGGCGCCCCAGGCCATAATTGTTGTCAAATAGAACCCGGTAGGCGATGAGACGACCCTTCTCCTTAGAGGCTTTTATCTCTTCTAATACACCTATCCCCGTCAAGCGCCGAATGACCATAAATATGAACATAATCGCCGCTACTATCGTCGCCATTGTCCCGTATCCCAGGCACCACGTAGCCAAGGGGAGGATTAACAGTCCCACAGCCACCCCCAACCCGAGGGCTCGGCTGAAGAAACCCAGGGCATAGAATATGAGGGCTACCCCCATTGCTTTGGGCACCAAGAGGAGCATAGCGCCCAGGCTGGCTCCTATACCCCTGCCACCCTGAAACCTCAACATCGGGGGCCAGTTGTGTCCTGCCACCACAGCCACGGCGCTGGCAGCCTGGGCCCATAAGGGGAGGCCTAACCTTTGGGCTACCCCGACAGCGAGCGCCCCTTTGCCAATGTCCAATATCGTAGCGATGGTTCCTTCCAGCTTGCCCACCGAGTGCCACACGTTGCTGCCGCCAATGTTACGAGTCCCTACCTCACGCAGGTCAATGCCTCTCATCCTGGCAATTAGGAAGGCGAAGGGCACTGAGCCAATAAGGTAAGAGCAGATAATCCACAGCAAATCCCCCCACAGCATCTCCTCTCTCTCCTTACCTGAGGAATTGGTTACGCTCTTGCGTAAATGGCTGCACGAGAGGGAAACGGCATTTGGCCTCGCCGAAGGGGCATCGTCGGGCTAATCCTCACACCAGAATACAAAGCCCAGCAATCCGGGGCCGGTGTGGGCTCCCATAACAGGTGTGAACTCGGTTATATAAATCTCTGCACAATCGAAGCGCTCTTTCATCTCGTTATAAAGCCGAACGGCGTCACCAGGGACATCGGCATGCATAACCATCACGTGGGCCCTCTTGCCATCAATCTTCTGCTCGGCTATCCTGAGCAATTCCCTGAAGGCTTTCTTCCAGGTACGGGGCTTCGACCATACATCCGCAACCCCGTCTCTCAGGTAAAGGATGGGGGTCAACTGGAGGGCGGAGCCCAGCAAGGTTGCTGCCAATCCTATGCGTCCGCCGAAATAGAGGTATTTGAGGGTGCTTAAGGCGGCGAAAAGTTGCACCCGGGAGCGCACGTATTCTATACGTTGCATAATTTCTTCCACGGAAGCCCCTCTCTGGGCGGCTCTGGCTGCTTCAAGTACAACGAAACCCTGGGCCGCTGCTGCGGTTTGGGAATTGACCACATAAATCTCGGCTGTATCCACCATCTCCGCAGCGGTCCGGGCGGTTTCATAAACTGCGCTTAAGGAAGGGGAAAGGTGGATGGAGAGGATGACATCCGCTTCTTCGGCAAGCCGCAGATAAGTATGCAGGAAGTCCCCCACCGAGGGGGCGGATGTCTTAGGCAGAGTTTTTCCCTCCCGTAGCCGTTTGTACAATTCGCTGGGGGTAATATCAATGCCATCCCGATAATCTTCACCATTCCAATGCAGATATATGGGGACTACCGTAATCCCGTATTCTTTTATTAGTTCCTCCGGCAGATTCGCTGCCGAATCTGTAACTATAGCTATTTTACCCATATCATTCTCCCAAAAGACCAAAATTTACGACAAAATAAAAAGAGCACGCATCGAAGGCGGCTCCCTTTAGGAAGGGAAAGGTTCAGGAGCTAACCGAGCAGCCACATCTTCTACGAAGGTGAGGAGAATGGCGTGCTCTTTTTCGTCCATTCTCTTCACTTCCCTTATGTATCTATCTATGTGCTGGTTCAGCCCATCTGTGACCCCTGTCCTCCCGCTCTTCCAGATGTAACCCAAGGCTAGGCCTACCAGTAAGATGAGGGCCGCCTCGGGGACGGATAGATAGCTGAGGACCTCCCTTAGTAGCATTAGAGTTTGGGCTGTCTTCCGCACCGTCCACACTGCCAGGAGCAGCGCCGCTATTACCTTGGCGCAGAAAATCAGAGGATTGGAAATATGAGGCAACTCGGCAAGGGTTTCCTTAAGCAACACGGCTGGCCCTTTTCGGTCAGCTTCGGCTAGCCGTTTGAGGAGCTCCTTACGGGTGTGTTCCCAATCCACCATATGCCCTTTTTCCTTCCCCTCACCTGGCTTAGCATATTTGTAAGCAGCAGGGGAGGGACGGAACATTACCTGGGAGCGGCCAGGAAGGCCTTCTTTACGGTCCACCTTGCGGATTACTTCCAGGTAACCTTCCCGGGCCAGGGCTGTGAGCATATCGTAAGCGGTCCATTTACTCACCCCGATAACCTTAGCCACTTCGGTGTAATGCACCGGCTCACCTGTTGCATTATATTGATTTACCACCGCCTCTAGGAATTCCTTTCTCCTCTCCGTAAGCACCTTTTCTCTCCCCTCCCAGCCTAAATCAATTACGTTCACATTATAGCATAGCCTCCTTCCAAAATCAAGTTATTTGAATGAGGAAGGTAAGGCGCTTTTTCAACACCCTCCGGTGGCTGAGGGTGTTGAAAAAGTGCCACGCTGTTCCTGCTCAAAAGGTTCCCTCCGGCGAGGGCAGGTTAAAAAGCATTTTTTGAAGGCCAGGGCTAAAAGCCCCGGCCTGAGCAGTGAAAGCCCGCCTTTGGCGGGCTTGCCAGGGCGCTTCCAGCGCCCTTTCTCTGCTCAGCCGGGAGCTTTGAGCTCCCGGCCCTCCCTCCGTTGGCCTCTATGTTAATATGAGCACCTCCTCTTTCGCCCCCTCTTGAGGCAACATCCTCAACCACGGTTAAATGGAGTGCTGCTGGCGAAGCCCCCGCACGAGAAAACACCCCTTTTTCTATCCCTAGCCTGCGGAGTAGTTTCCAACCCCGGAGTTTTTCAACACTCTCGGGTGATAGAGGGTGTTGAAAAGCTCCGGGGTTAAACCTGCCCCCGAGAGCTAAGGAGAGCAACCAGCTGGCGCTTTTCTCACCCCAGATATTCATCCAGAAGGAAGTGTTGATGCGCTTTCCATAGCTTCGGCCCGATTTCCTCCGCCGAAAGCACCGACTGCTAGCTACTGAATGTAAAGTATAGCTATTACCGCAATACCCCAAAGGAGAAGTCCTCCTAAAAGAGGCATATCCTTTAGAATCACTTCCTCCGGTGCTCCTCCTTCTCCCCGCACGTGAATTAAATAAAGATAACGGAAAAGGCAATATAATACCAGAGGAATGGTGAGCATCATCGTATGGTTGGGCGGCAAATTAGGGGCAGAGAAGGTGTAAAGGGAATAAGCCACAATCGTGCTTGAGGTCACTATCACTATCATCTCATCCAGCAGACGCAGGTTGTACTCGTTCAGGATAGCCCGGTGTTCGTTGGCGCTTTCCTTGAGCAGAACCATCTCGTGGCGGCGGCGGCTGATGCTGATGAAGAGAGCCAGTAAGGTGGTGCAGATGTAAAGCCAGGGGGAGAACCTTTCAGCTTGAACCAGAGCCACCCCCGCTGCCACCCTAAGCACAAATCCTGCTGCCACCGTGAAGACATCAACGATGACTATGTTCTTAAGCCAGAAACAATAAGCAATCATCGTGGCCAGATAGCCCACCGCTATCAAGCCGAAATAGAAGTCCACTAGGAAAGAGAGGGGCGGGGCTATCACACCGATAAAAGCCGCCACAGCTATTGCCACTTGAGGCTTAAGCTCCCCTGATGCTATAGGACGAAATCGCTTGGTGGGATGACGACGGTCCTTCTCGGCATCTACCACATCGTTTATCAGATACACAGCACCCGAAAGCAAACAGAAAATCAGGAATCCAAAGATGGTCTTCACCAGGGGTTCAGGCTGAAATAATTTCTCATCAAATACAAGGGCAGCGAAGACAAACACGTTCTTCAACCACTGTTTAGGCCGCATCGCTTTTATCAACGGTAGCACCATCGGAATTCTACCCCCTTACCCTTTGCGTAAAGGTTGCTATTAACAAATCCTTGCGAAAAACCTTTTCGATGATACAGCATTGCGGAGATTTAGTCAAATTTGCCCACCCTTTTGCACGAGAAATCCCCCCTATTGGTTGACGGGCTTGAAGAGGTGGTTTAAAATAAGGCTGAGCACATAGCTTGTGTTCCTCCCTTAAGCGGAAGAGAAGAGGCGTATGAAGATACGTGCCCTCGCACTCATCTCAGGCACAATATTTCTCGCCTTCCTGCTGGCACCACCCTGGAACCTGCTGGACAAGGCTGATTTTGTAGCTGCCGGGGTATGCCACCGTCTACCGGAACATTCCCTCTTTCTCGGTGGGAGGCAGAGCCCCCTGTGTGCCCGATGCACCGGCACCTATGTGGGGTTAGCCCTCAGCCTTATGTTCCTGGCAATCCACAGGCGCTTGCGGGCTGGGATGTTCCCTCCTCCACTTCTACTGGTTACGCTGCTGGGGTTCACGAGTTTGTGGGGGATTGACGGGCTGAACTCCTTTTTCTCCTTTTTCCTGGGCAGACGAACCCTTTACCAACCATCGAATTCAATCAGGTTGCTGGCGGGCGGATTGAACGGGATAAGCTGGGGGATGCTGATAACCCCTTTCTTCAACCAAATTGCATGGCAAGAACCCGAACCAAAAAGGAGCATCGAAAGCTGGGGGGAATTAGCCACCCTGTTCCCTCCCCTGGCTGGAGCCCTCTACCTCCTCTATCAAGGATGGGGCTTACTCATCTACCCGCTGGCCCTTTTGAGCTTGGCAGGCCCATTGATGTTGCTAGGCACCATCAATACGATGATGGTGACCGTGGGACTAAACCTCAATCCAAGGGCTTCCTCCTGGCGGGAAATCGTCCCCATCTATGTGATAGGGCTGGGCGGAGCAGCGCTCGAAATATTGCTGCTCAATGGGGCAAGACGGCTTCTGGGATTCTAATTGGCTAACCGGGAGGCGCTTTGGGCCATTCCTTCCCTGGATATTCCCTCCCTTCCAGGTAAGCGATGAATTTTTCCGCCTCCACAGCGGCAATTGCCCCTGTGGCTGCTGCCGTTACCACCTGAGCCAGCACCCTCTCCTGCACATCCCCGGCAGCGAAGACCCCAGGCACACTGGTGTGCATAGCCCGGTCGGTCACGATATAACCCCGCTCATCGAGTTCAAGCTGCCCTTCGAAAAGCCTGGTGTTGGGGACCTGGCCAATGTAAACGAAAATCCCGTCCACCCTGAGGAAGGACTCCACCCCCGTCCTCACATTCTTGAGCCTGAGTCCCTCCACGGCTTCCTTGCCTACCACTTCCGTGACCACCGAATTCCACACGAATTCGATACGCTCATTTTGCTTCGCCCTGGTCTGAAGTACGGGGGCGGCTCTGAGCCTGTCCCTGCGGTGGATGAGATACACCTTTTTGGCAAATCGGGTCAAGTAGATGGCTTCGGTGACGGCGCTATCTCCGCCTCCGATAACTGCCACCTCCCGGTCTTTGTAGAAGAACCCATCGCAGGTGGCGCAAAAGGATACACCCCGCCCTATGAATTTCTCCTCGCCCGGCACATCCAGCTTCCGTGGTGATACACCTGTGGCAATGATGAGGGCCTTACACTTATAATCGCCTCCGTAAGCCGTTACGGTAAAAGGATGCTCCTTTAGATTCACCGCAGTAACCTCATCCATCTGGATTTCAGCCCCAAAGCGCCTGGCCTGTTCCTGCATACGCTTGGTAAGCTCCGCCCCTGCAATTCCTTCGGGGAAGCCGGGGTAATTTTCGATTTCGTCGGTGAGGGCAGCTTGCCCGCCAAGGGAGTTCCCGGTGAAAAGCAATGTCTTCAACTCAGAGCGAGCAGCATATATGGCGGCGGCTAGCCCCGCTGGCCCAGAGCCGATGATTATGACATCGTAAACTTCCATAACTTATTCCTCCCACCTCTTCTTGTTGAGCATTGCGCATACCCCGTAGACCACCTGCATCCCATTTTCCTCACAATACCGGATGGCTGCTTCTGACTCGGCCCCTGGCTGCATCCAGATGCGGGTAAGCCCCAATTCCCTGCATTCTTTAACCACCTCTTCGGTCACCTGAGGTGGCACCACGATGTCAACCACCTCGGGCTTTTCGGGGAGCTCCCGCAGGGAGCGGTACACCTGGATGCCCTCAATTTCGCCGCCTTTGGGGTTAACCGGATAAACCTTATACCCGGCTGCGGTCAGGTCCTGCACGATTTTGTAGCCGTATTTGGCCGGGTTCTGGGATGCACCTACCACAGCCCAGACCCGCCGGTTGATGAACTCCTCTATTAACTCTTGCATAGCTTCGCCTCCCTTGGGATAATTATGGCCCCATAAGGGCACTCCGGCACGCACCTGTGACAGCCGTAGCAAAGGCTGGCATCTATCATCGGGGGCTCACCAGGGTCAAGCTGAATTATGGCTTTGCTCTTGCAAACCCTCCTGGCCACACATTTTCGGCAAGCGTGGCAGAGTTTATCGTCAATGTAAGGTATACTGGTGACCTGCGTCTTGGTGAAATCCACCACCGGCATCCCTACCTCCCGACCTTTAGAGCACATTGGCTGAACGAGATTTGACAGCAAGGGATTTTCTGGTAAAATACCCCTATGGGGTACCCAGATAGAAAGTATAGCACGGAAGGTAGGGTATGTCAAGGGATGAAATAGATGCCCGGATCAGGGAACTCGAAAGGCGTATAGCTGATTTAAAGGCACGTTGGCCTAAGCACTCGGTCCCGCCCTCTATGGCCCTTGAGCTGGAAGAATTGGAAGACGAGCTTGAGGAGCTGAAGCGTCTACAAGTAAGAAGTACATCTTGTGAGCAAGCCTAACCTGCCTACAAGATGCCCTGGGCCTTATCAGCAAATGCGGGGGAGTTGTTCCCCGGCAGGCATATCGAGAATCCGGCGGGAACCGATGAGGGTGCGCATCACCACCTTGCCAAGGTGCTCATCTACCACCCTGCCGATAATACAAGCCTCTCGACCGTAGGGATGCCGGCGCATTGCCTCCAACACAGGCTCAGCTGCCTGTGGGGTTACCACAGCCACCAGACGGCCCTCGCAAGCCACGTAGAGGGGGTCCAACCCCAGGAACTCGCAGACCGCCTTAACTTCCTCCCGGATAGGGATGGCCTCCTCCTCAGCTTCGATGCCCACATTTGATTGGGAGGCTATCTCGTTTAGCACCGCTGCCAGGCCACCTCTTGTGGGGTCCCGCAAGCAGTGCACTTCTTTCGATGCCTTCAGGATGGCTTCCACCAGGCCGTTAAGGGGTGCACAATCGCTCCTCAACTCCGAAGAGAACTGCAGCCCTTCCCGCTGCATCATCACTGCTATGCCGTGATCGCCCACGGGCCCGCTCACGATTACCACATCCCCAGGCCGGGCCAGAGCTCCCCCCAGCTTAACCCCCGTTGGGATGAGACCCACCCCCGCCGTATTGATGAAAAGCCCATCGGCACTGCCCTTGTTCACCACCTTGGTATCTCCAGCCACTATCTGCACCCCTGCTTCCTGTGCGGTACGAGCCATTGAATCCACCACCTGCTCCAGCTTCTTGAAAGGGAAACCTTCTTCGATGATAAATCCCGCCGATAAATAGAGGGGTCTGGCCCCCATCATCGCCAGGTCGTTCACCGTACCCGAAACAGCCAGCTTACCGATGTCACCACCAGGGAAGAAGAGGGGTTGGACCACGTATGAATCAGTGGTGAAAGCCAGGCGATAGCCTTTTGGAAGCGAGTCAGGGAGCACTGCTGCATCATCCAAAACGTCCAGGATAGGGTTCCCGAACCGTTTTAGGAAGAGTTCCCTGATCAATTCCCGTGAGAGCCTTCCTCCACCTCCGTGAGCTAAGAGCACTTTCCCGCTGGCTTTCATAGGTTCCTCTTCACCTCCTCCTTCCACTGAGCCAGGGCTATCCGGTTGGTCTGGAAAGCTATCTCTCTGGGCAACTCATCCGGCCCGAAGAAGTGGGCTTCTGCTGCATCATCGCCAGGATGGATGGTACCGCCGGTAACCCTGGCCCGGTAAATGATGATGATGCCAGGGCCTCGGAAGTCATCGGTGTAGTGGTATATGCCGTACAGGCTGGTTATTTCCACCTCCAGGCCCGTTTCCTCCAGGCATTCCCGCCTGGCTGCTTCCTCGGGGCTTTCGTCCCATTCCATAAAGCCTGCTGGTAAACCCCACCGGCCTTTCTGGGGAGGAACGGCCCTTTTGACGAGGAGAACCCGACCATCTTTCTCCACCAGAACTCCTGCCCCCACTTTGGGTTCCCTGAAGACCACGTTGCCGCAGGCCGGGCAATACAGCCGTTTCCTCCCGAAGACCTCCCTGTATTCCAACCGGCCTGCACAATAGGGGCAGAATTGCCAAGTGGTTATAGGCCGCACATTGATGGGAAATTGTTCTCCTTCGGCTGAGCCCATAGATTCCTCCTGAGTTAAGGCTCTCTCTACGGCGGCTTCCTGCCACGCAAAAGGCACCTATTTGGGCACGAATTTCATCGCATCCACGCCGATGTAACGGCTCAGGTAAGGTTCACGGGTGTTATCGCCCAGGAAAACAAATTCATTCCCGGAGGCATTGAAATAATAAGTCCCCAGGCTAACCCACTTATCGTAATAGATGGCCTGGTTTACAATCCGGTCGTGACGCTGGCCGTTGTGGAAAATCCGGTAGCGCGCCCGGTGGGTGGTGGCATAACAACGGGGGATGAAGAAGAAGACCTCGTAGTAACTGGGATGGGGCAAGGAAGGCTTCCAGATGGCGTAATTCTGTGGCACGTAGGTGGTGCTACGGGTCCAATACATATGGCCTTTATAACCCAGGTAAGCGTGATGGCGTGACCTCCACGGGCCACCCCAGGTGAAGCCGGGGTCCAATTCATCCACTATAATTGCAGCACCTGGAGGAGAGGGAGGAGTAACGGGCCTCCACCAGACTTTTATGGTGGCAAAACCCGTGTTTTCGTAGTAATTCACCTCAATCCGGTGGACCCCACGGCTCACATAGCGGGTGACGGAATAGGTAGTGGCGGGCTGGTCCCACCAGGCAGCTATCAGAGGGCTGGAATCCAGCCAGATTTTGACGCCGTCGTCGGTGCGGGCGTAGAAGGTGTAATACCCAGACCGGTCGAAGTAGACATCGCCCGTCCAGCGCACCGAGAAGCTATCGGCAGGGATGCGGGGGTCTGGTGAGCCCTGCCCCCAATCGAAATCAATGGCGGAGTCACAGCGGGTGAAAACGGGCGCACCCGAGAGGGAGCGGTTATTGAAATACTCCCCTTTCCAGGTCACGGCAATCGGGGGTGTCTCCCACCAGAGTTTGGCGGTAGCCACGCCGTAGCGCTCGTAATATTCCATAACGATGAGGTGGCGACCGCTGTAAAGGTCAATATCGGCGCTGTAGGTGGTGGCAGCTTGCTCAAGCCATTTGTCAATCAGGAGAACCCCATCCACCCAGAGGCGCACGCCGTCATCCACTGTCACGAAAAACCGGTACCGGCCACCTGGCAGGTCAACCGTGCGGAACCAGCGCACCGAGAAATTATCGGCTGGGATTGAAGGATGGGGGGAACCTGCGCCCCAATCGAAGTCCACCTTGGCATCCTGACGCACCACTGTTGGAACCCCGCTCAGGGTTGGGTTGTTGAAATACAAACCTGTCCAATAGGGGTCAGAATGCGGGGAATTATGGGCTCCAGCCGGGATGACAAGGAGCCCCAGGGTTATAACAACCAGGGGCAACGTAGCTAACAGCTTTGCGTGACGCATTATCTTTCCTCCTTTGCCCGCTTTCTCATCTCCTTCAGCCTTTCTGCTATAACCTTCTCATAACCTTGCAGGGTCGGTTTGTACCAGCCGCCTCGGACACCTTCAGGAAGATAGCGCTGCTCTACCCAATGACCGGGGAAATTGTGAGGGTAGAGGTAACCCTTGCCGTGTCCCAAGGCAGCCCCATCACGGCTGGAATCCTTCAAGTGGATGGGGACTTCTCCTGCCCCGTGTTCCTCGATTTCCTTCAGGGCTTTGAAATACGCCTTGGTGCTGTTGGACTTGGGAGCGGTGGCCAGGTAGAGGGTCGCTAACGTCAGGTGATATTGAGCCTCGGGGAGGCCAACCCATTCGAGGGCCTGGGCACACGCTGCCGTCACCACGATGGCGTTGGGGTCGGCCAGGCCGATGTCCTCTGCCGCCAGGATGAGGAGGCGACGCATTATGAAGCGGGGGTCTTCGCCAGCATAAACCATCTTCGCAAGCCAATAGAGGGCGGCATCGGGGTCAGAACCCCGCACGCTCTTGATGAAAGCGCTGATAGTATCGTAATGCTCGTCGCCGGCCTTGTCGTAGCGGACAGCCCGCCTCTGGATGGCATCCTGGGCCACGGTGATGTCAATGCGTATCACGCCATCGGCATCAGGAGGGGTGGATTCCACAGCCAATTCCAGGGCGTTGAGGGCAGCCCTGGCGTCGCCACCGGCAACACGTGCCAGGTGTTCGAGGGCCTCCCGGGTGATTTCGATGTTCCGGTTGCCATAACCCCTCTCTTTATCCTTCAAAGCTCTTTGCAGGATGAGCAGGATTTCCTCCTCGGTGAGGGGGCGCAGCTGGAAGATGCGGGAACGGCTGACCAGAGGGGGGATGACCTCGAAGTAAGGGTTCTCGGTGGTGGCTCCGATGAACACGATCGACCCCTCCTCGAGATAAGGGAGGAGCACATCCTGCTGGGCCCGGTTCCAGCGGTGCACCTCGTCCAGGAACAGGAGATCCCGCCCCCCGGTCCTCCGCCACAGCTCCCGAGAGGACTCCAGGGCCTTCTTCACCTCGGCGGTGGAGACCAGGGCCGCGGACACCTGGATGAACTTGGCCCCCAAGCGGGCGGCGATGATCCTCCCCAGGGTGGTCTTGCCGGTCCCCGGGGGGCCCCAGAAGATGAGGGCGGTGAAGTT
>Ga0164310_10000749_pt1 | contig 17833 bp, 20 predicted proteins | sample GuaBasSedimGuay1_FD_121795 | JGI IMG/M metagenome (GOLD analysis project Ga0164310, IMG submission 121795) | Subseafloor sediment microbial communities from Guaymas Basin, Gulf of California, Mexico - Guay1, Core 4569-9, 0-3 cm | ecosystem: Environmental > Aquatic > Marine > Hydrothermal vents... | reverse complement strand
GCTAGAGAGTTGCGCCATTTCTTTAGTTTAAGATGTTGTGCTAGAGCTCAGTGGGAAATAAGATCTGTAGCTATAGAAATGCTTAAACAAGTTAAAAAGATTGCTCCTATATTATTCGAGGATGCGGGACCGCCGTGTATTAGAGGCTCGTGTCCCGAAGATTATTGCAGTAAATATCATGAAGTTGTAGAGTTCTTTTCCAAATTATAGGAGAAGCATCGTGGCATTTGTTGAAAGTATTATATGTGATAATTGTGGTAAAGTAATTCATCATGGTGCCTATTATAAAGTTATCAAGAAGTCTACATCACAGCTAGATCTGATTATTGATAATGTTTACGGTATCGCACTGAGAGATCAAGGATCGCCCGATGTAGCCAGCGGTAGAACCGAATATTCTTATCATTATGCTACATTCTGCGAAAATTGTTATAAGAAATTGTTGTCGCTTGCTAAGGAGATTTATGATGTTAAAACGCATTAGAGTATGTGACGCTTGTGGTGAACAAATTAAATATGTGAACATAATAATAAAATAATCCTACGATCAGTCGATTCTTATAATCTTCAGGAAGGTTATAGTTTTGATTTATGCTCAGATTGTATACGCAATCTTGTGGAAGCATTAGGTAATGTCTTGGAGCGGATGAAGGGAAATCGGGAATAAGAGGTGGGGACGCCAGGCGGTCGATCGGACTTGCTGGTTTCAGCACGAGTTCTTATGAACTCGAGTCCGACACGCGGGTTCGATTCCCGCCGTCTCCATTTTTTGTTGGAGAGTTGATCATGAAGATATTTGTTATTGATTTTTGTGGTTATGAGCATAATAATCAAATATTATTAGTTCATCCTTCTAAAACAGCCGAAGAGTTTAAATCTGATGTTGATGAGGTGATGTTGAATTTATTCGAGAAGAAGGTGATACCACAAATAAAACGTGATATAAAGCGTGGTAAAACTTATCCTGCTCAATACCATGTCGATTGCCTCGATTATGCTCTTATATTGAGTCAGGAAATTCTAGATGAGTTACAATCACGTGGTTATAAAATTATTGAGCCTGAAGCAACTTATTATATTAGTGAAGACGAGTACCTTGTGGAGCATAAAGGTGAACATGGGTATGAATTAGGCGGCGCAAGTCAGGAGGTGTGTCGACAGATTGCTAAGAAATATCACGATCTGCTAACAAGATGGGTCAAGAAAACAGAGATTACATACTTTGACCACGATTGATGTAGGTATAAGGTCTACCATCAGGTCCCGGAGCCGATATTACTATAGGTTTATTATTATAGTGGTTTATTAATAGATAATTATCAGGATGCCGCCACATAGTCTGCCTAATAAACAAGAAACCATAATCTAGTTCAGACCATATAATATCATCAGGACGGTCCATCATCAGTAATGTATCAGTATAGTATTTTTTGGTCTCACCTGCTTCACAGGTCCAGGATGCTAAATGACAATTGTAATACTTGGCAAATTCATTGGGGTCAGGAATGAAGTGTTTACCAAAATTTGTACTATTAGTTACAATAGCTCCGTAGATTGAAGCAAAATCATGGAGGGTTTCATATTGAGTGTCGAAACATTCTATATAATGTATTCGCAAGTAACCATTTACACCACTTATCTCTATGTTGTCGGGACTTGATTCCTCACATATAGTAATCATTTCATCCGATAGATCTTGGTCGATTGACAAAGTTTTAACATGAATACCATTACCATGCATGGATAATGCTGTATACTGTGATGTAATGGGAGGTGGCGTGAGGGTTAGATGCATTTTACCATCGCGTTCGATGATCTGATAGTTAGATCCATCCCAATGACATGTTTTAAGAGTTTCGTTCGCATGGACGTAAGCAATACACATTATATGATTGTTGTTATCTTTAGTGTTGTTACACAATGTTAAAGATGTAACATCATCGTCTGTCAAAACCTCGAAGGTTGTCCAATTATTATAATCGGATGAGTCAGCATAGGATATATATATCTCATACGAATTAGATTGTTCCTCATAATAATAGTAACATATAATAGCAGTCTCTGTCAGATTGCCTCCTACTGGGTAATTGAAATGTAGTTTTAGATTAACGTATCGATTGCCTGAATGTATTTGCTGATGACGTTGAAAACTTGTACCGTCATACCATGCGAAATCTATATAATTGTCATAATGATAGGCAATTCTGGCTTGATTACCATAATGATCAAGGCTTATGTAAGCATCAGTATCGGTTTCGAATCCCGTATCGGTATTATTCCATGAGCTTGTACCAGGATCGTAATAAGCATAGTTCAATGTTCCGTCGGTATTATCTTTGTAAGCTACTCCTACTTCACCATCTTCTCGATAATCAACATCAAATGAATAATTATTATCATAACAATTAGATGTTATTTTCTCACTAGCCGACCACTCTCCGTTATCAGGATAATATATTCGATACAAAGTATTGAAATCTCGGTATACTACAGTTATCTCTTCATTATTAGCAGTTATGCGGGCATCGTCGCACTCAATGTTTGTTAAGGTTCCTACTTCTTCGCCTTTTTTGTTATACACATGAATACAGTTGTCATAAATATTTTGTGCTACAATGTATATTAAATCTCCGATAGCAGCAATATCCAGTACTTTCACATTATTAATCGAAGTGACTGGTTGAAATCTATCGCTTGTTATGGATCCCGATTTAATGATTGTTTTAGATCCGTTGATAGTATAAGCAACATAGAACTTCCCGTGCTGTACAGCGTCGCATACCACACGATCGACAGACGTTGTGGCTTCGCTTTCAAAGTTAATCAATAATCCTTGATCATCATGGCGAATACTACATAGATCAGGTAAATTTGACATAGTCCAATTATATTCAAGTTTTGTATCATGATCTTTAGGTATAGGATATATAACTCGTGGGAATTTTTGGTCACCGATCTTTATATAATATATATCATCTTCTTTAATGATTTGTGGATCAACACCGAGAAGGTTTTGGATTGTATTTTCGCCTCGACACATAGTCAAAACCAGTTCTTCGCTATTGAATCTATGTAATAGGTTAGTTAGGGTTGGGTCTCTACATACAAGCCTAGCTCTACTATTGAGTATATGCTCCCTCATTTTTCATTTTCCCATTATGGTTGATATTCATAAGCACCCATATCAACTGTTTTCTCTCCATCATTATTTCCATCAACTATGCGCGGATTACCATCTAAGTCATTGTTGACGTTTGATGGAACATACTCATTATTGCCCTCATCAATACATGGGGATGTGTTTTGTATATGATAATTATTGTTTGAAGGGTCCACAAATTGTGGGTCATCATCGATACAATGCTCTTGTGTTACATCATCGTTAACACCATCACCGTCTACACAACAGTAATTTAGTGTACAATAAGTATATGAGCCCTGAGCATATAACTCATGATAATATTGAGCAGTATCTCCCCATAATATGCAGTTATTCACGTACAGATAACCATTACGGACCAAAATTGCTCCTCCTCGATATGATGCGTTATTATTACTAAAAGTACAGTTAGTTATGGTGCCACCACCATAATAATAAAGCGCGCCACCGATTTGCGCGCTATTGTGATGAAATAAACAGTTTGTCACAGTTATGCTTCCGAGTGTTGTATGATGTATAGCGCCCCCACTCCCAGTCTCGGCACTATTATTATATTCAAAAATACTATTATTAATTGTTAGATGACTACTACCCCAACATGAAATGGCACCACCATTATCGGCAGAATTATGTCTGAATATACAATTGATGATAGTTAATTTGCTTGTCTGAGAGCAGTTAATAGCGCCTCCGGTGTCTCCGCTAACATTACCATTTTGAATAATGAAATTATCTATAATAAACTCTCGTTCTTCGTCTGAATTAAAAACAAAAGCTCTACCCATATCTTGACAATCAATAATAGGCTTCTGATTAGCATTATTGTGATCAACTCCTCGTAAGTATATATTTTTGTTACTAGGATTTAGGTTTGTTTCATTATATGTTGCATCCGCAACATATATAATGCTCTCATCTTCGGCATTGGTTAATGCATGTCCTATAGTCTTCCAAGCATTATCCCAGTCTTTTCCATTATTAGAATCATCACCATTTACTCCATTCACGCAATATGTATGTTTGTATATACCTATAATCTCTATGTCAATGCTAATGGATGGTATTGATATATTAGCTTTAGTCGGAATTTGCAATGCTCTCAAATAGTCTTGACCTGTCGAATACGTAATGTGCGTATCTCTTTCAGTCTCTAATATAGAGGGAATATTATAAGTACCTTCATATAATACTTGATTTATATCATATGTCTTATAATAGAATGGGTCTTCAACAAGAGCTTTACCACCAGGACGTGCTACAAGAATTCGAAAATCGACAGTTTGTTGCCATTTTAAGGTATATTGGTTATCTTCGAATGTTATAGTCACCGGCATTAGGAAATACGTGTTAGTACCAACTACTCTGGCAAATATTATTACTGGCACATCATAAGGAGGTAAAGTAATGTGATTTGCCATATATCCCACAAACCATATGTGTTGATGTATACACCCGACTCCTTTTTCGTACGAAATATGATGGGTCGTGTCATATGAATGTTTATGAGTAGAAAACTGTGGCGTTATGATCATGATAGTAAAGTTTTGATCAGACGCCTTATCTATAGTAAATAGGTTAGCACTGTGTTTCTGAGGTAGATATAGTTGTTTATTACCACTATTTCCATACCAATAAGCTATAGTAGCTCCTCTCGGTAGGAATATATAAGGGCGTTGATAGTTTGTTAATAATATATGATCGTGGTCCGTACCAACACTCATTGTATGGTTCCTACTACCCAAGAATAGATATGATATAATTATTTAGACTTCTTGGATAGTAGATTTTTGAGAATGAACATTGTGGTGACACCAGCTGCTAGAGGTGCAAGGTGTGTAGCAATGAATTTGGGTGATATTTTTGCTTTTCCTTTAGATCCAACAATCTTTTCTATTTCCTTGACTTGTTTAGTTGTCGGGTACTTTAATAATTTTGAGAGTCCTAGAGGTAAGGTGCTAAGCGTGATTTCTTGAATTTTTGAGTTCTCCTTTACTTCCCCGTCAATTGATGGAGTATAGCCATCGTTGCAAGACCAGCAGTAATTGGTATCATATGAGATAGTATGATCTTTTTGTATTTTGTGAGGCTTCCAGGCATTTTTCGTGTCCATTTCTTAGCTTGACCTACACCTCTAGGCATTCTTAGTTTGCGCCTAGCAATTTCTTGAGCTATAAGTGAAGCCCCTAAACCTCCCGTTATAGATAAAGGCCCCCCACCTGCAATACCACCAGCTATGGTTGGTATAAGGAGAGGTAGTATTGCGCGACGACCAATTTCAATATCGCGTGCAAGTCTACGTCTTAGTTGTTCGGCTTTGCCACGTGGTTTGAGAAAAGGTACTCTGATCATGTGGCCTTTTATGCTAATCCCTACACCACGCTTAGCTCGTCTTATCCATCTCCGAAGTCTTTTACTAGTAGTAGCTTCTTGTCTTAATGCTAAAGGCAATCCATGCGCAGCCGCTAATAAACCGCCTCCTATAATGCCCGCTGCTACACTCATCTTAAGTCTCCTCATTTATGTTCTTGATTTCACGTATGTTCAAACCATCGAGTATTTCATTAATAATATTACTGAATTCGTCAACTAGAAGGTTAATGGAATTAATAAATATATCACTTACTGCATCATACGGAGTTAACATATTTAATCACCTAATATTTTTGATAGAAGTAATCCTAGTCCTGCTCCCAGTAACATTGCAGGTCCATGAGCTCGGAACCACGAGCGTCTAACTGTTTTCCCGATTCCCTTACTAAGTTCTTTACTAACACTTTTACTAGTCGTTTTAACTGGTGCCGCAACCCCCTGTGTTATTTGTTTTGCCGGTAATTTCTTGATCTTAGTACCAATGGTAGTAGCTTTGACAGTTTGTGGTGTAGCTTTACGGGGTTTAGGGTTTGGTTTCAAGGTTTTCGGCTTTTGTGTTGGTTTGATGGTTTTGCTAGATTCGGGTGTTATGGTTCTGATTTCTCGTATTACTCCTGCGCGTTCTCTCAATCGTCGATAGGTTTGTTCTATTTCCTTGTGTAATTCTTTAGGAATTTCCGCATATTCTTGAGTCGCTAGTAGTGGGTCAAGAGGTTTTCCCTTGTATGATGGTCCTACATTTGTAAATAATATCGGAAATTCCTTGTTTCCATGATAATAAGTTATCTGAATAGACTCTCCTGCTCGAATCTTCTTGATCGCATCGCGAGGAATATGCGCTTTGAACCATTTCCATCTCCCCCCACGCAAATAAGCTGCAATTTTTAATATCCGTAAAATATCCATTACTAATCTCCCAGTATCTTTGATAATAGCAACCCTAACCCCGCTCCTACTAACATTGCTGGTCCATGGGCCTTGAACCATGAACGAGCAAATGTTTTTCCCGTTGTTTTGCCGAGCGTTTTGATAGGAATCTTAGCGGCCTTCCGAGTCACTTGTTTAGTGGGTATTTTGTGAATCTTCATGCCGACGTTCAAGGCTTTAGCAGTTGACGGTGTTCTCACTATTTCAGGATTCTTCACTACAACTCTCTTAATTCCACGAGACTGAGATGGACGCGCGATTGCTTGAGGGGATTTACTGACAGGTACTAAAGCCCTTTCTCGGGAGAAAGGTGTATTGCGGTGAATATCGAGATAGCGTTGATAATAATAAGTACCTTCTCCACCTATTTGGGCCAATTTTCGTAATAATCGTTCCCACTGAATACCCATTTTACTTTCCTAATTAGAATTTATATACTCTGAATTTCTCTTTATCTTCGCTGCTTCTTCGGGGACTTAGGTATGATCCTAGGATGAATGCCAATAGTGGAAGACCTACTAATGCTGCTGTACCATAATATTTGTATTTTGATAACAATCCACGAGATTTACCAAGCTCTCCTTGTAAGGACTGAATCATAGCTTTTTGTTCTTTAATTTTAGTTTTTTGTTTTAACATCTTCTGTCCAACACGTCGATGAGCTTTCTGTAACCGCTCCAACTTCTCAGTTAGACGACTACGTCCAGTTAATCGTCCAAATAACCTGCTAAGAAGACCGCCTCTACGTTCACCCCCTGTTCTGCTTCTGCCTCTTGACGGCCTACCACCTCCCGGTTCTCCTGGTGATCCCGCTCCCGCAGCCGATACAGCTCCTCCTATACCTCTTAGTAATCCCACCGTAAACCCAGCAGCACCAACAGGTATTGCAGCAGCAGCTTCTCCTAATCCTTTAATTCGTCTAAAGACTTTTTCAAGCGTTATTCTAGGTCCAAACCGTCTCCGCCATTGTTCAGCTCTAGCTTCGCGCAACACGTCCCGAAGAGTAAGTCTTGGCGACGCTGTTGCTCCTCGTCTTAGCGTTTCTCTAAGGTTCCTAAGATTACGTGAACGTGGACGTCTTCGCCGTGGTCGCGCCGTCTGTCGTAATTGTTCCAACTCTCCGGCTGGTACAAGTATACCACCGGGAGTGCGTGTCCATCTTTCAGATAATTTAGTCAGCAGTGACTGCCAATTAACACTCATTATTCTCCCCTCACTACTGTTATATTCCCAATTTTGTAATATTCATAAGGTTCTATTTTGCATCTTTGATCAACTACAGATATTGTAGGAGATCTATAAAATCTTCCTACACTAAAATTATTTATTTTCACATAATCACATCCAATATTATATAGCCAGTCAATGATATCACTTTTATCTAACACAGTACCTAATGCTAGATTTTCTATTTGTGTTGTCAAGTAGTCTTGAATTTCTGCTATAGTGGGACTACCCAGATAATTAAGGTTTAGATAAACTTTCACGAAAGGAGCAGCCTTAACGAGAATATCCACACCTATGAGACGCGTTGTGTGAGTATTAATGAAATATTGAATGGAGTTAAGAGAACAAGATTGTCCATAAACCCTTATTATATCATTTTCTGTCCACTCACTATGTTTTATAGTGATGGTTTCTTGAGGTGAATAGCGTGTTGATGGGCTTGATGCACATCGGGCATCATAGTCAGTGTATTCTTCTACTTCAACACCTCCCGACACCTTTACTACTTTATCTATCCACAATAATGGCTTCTGTGGTTCATCAATAGTTATGGTCTGGTTTTCATCAACAATGTAATCATTTGAGACTGTTGCAGTAGTTTGTCTAACATATACATCCGCTACTCCATAGGTAGGTATTGGTACAAATCCTGAAGCTCCTAAATTAATATTGCTAGGTATTCTATGGGTTGATACAACAGTGGCATCTATAATATTGTCGAAAGCTTCCATGACTATGGTTTTCAACCCAGCTACCGTCATAACACTTCTTAATCCATAACTGTCTTTAATCCTGTTTAGGAGTTCTTCATCAGTTTCTTCGGATCTACTACCTGATATTGGTTCAGGATTGTCTACATGTGCAAATTCTGCAGGATGAGGAGCTTCCATCGTGACAATAGTATGTGCTTCACAATCACCATCGCCTTCTACCGGTATATCAACATAATATAAACCATATTCCTGATATCCCGACATAGTTGAAGCATCAGTAACAATATCACATGTTGAATTGTAACGATTTCCGCTGAGAGAAGTGAATTCGCGGCCAGCTTTAATCGATACACTCACAGGCGTGTAAAAATATACTCTAACATAACCTGAAGCTTTGACGGAAGATCTGCGTGTTATGAAGAACGTTTCAGCACATTTATCCAATAAATCTCCGGTAACTGAGCCATTCAATATATTCTGTACCTGTTCGATATCACCTACTACGTCCATTAAAGCATCAACGACAGGCTCTATTACAAGTTTATAGAAAGGTGAGCCAGTTGATAGATTTAGTTCTGGATAATTCTGCGATATTCTGCTAACTATTCTTCTCAATAATTCATCTCGTGTCATAGTTCTATCTCCAGTGAAGACACTTCATTACTCTCAGTATCATTAACTTCTATTTCAGCGTAAACCCTATCACGTGACGTGTAAAGTTTTAGTAGCTTCGCCTCAAAATTATTGACTTGGTTTGCGGCAGTATTCACCAATATACTGACCTGTTCATCACTCGGGTTGTGGATTTGTAACAGTCCCACCCCACCATTATCTTCATCGTTTAACAAATACCATAGGAAAAGATGAATCTTTTCCACTAATCCGGTCACAATTCTATTCTCGAATTTAGGAAAAATTATATTACCTTCTCTTTTGAAGAGAGATAGCATCATGACAATACCTTCCCACGGAATTCTATTAATTTCTCTATATTCCCTAATCTATCTATCCATTCCGCCACCGTTCTTTCCTCAGGAGTTCGAGATTTTTTATCTAGGATTTTATTAATATCCCCTTTTGATATATAATCTGCTAATTCACTCATACCCTCATTAATTAGCTGTGATGTAGTCGCCGCTAGAATACCAAACGATGAAGGTATCCTTCCTCTGAAAACTTTCCATCTTGTTATGAATGTCTGACATTGAGCAACATCATTCATCAATCTGCTATAATAACTATCAACACTATGCTTCTGTCCCATAGCCTTTCTAATAATCTCAACTAGGAAACTTCTAGTATCTCTTGCTAAATTCTCAAAAGGAGAGTGTAGTACTTTGGCCAACTCTATAATGGGTTGTATAATGCTTGATACAGAAGGTTTGTTAAATGTAACTGCTATAGCGGCTATCTGCTCGTTCATAAGATTATAGACAAGTCTTAGACGCGCTAACCAATTAACCCAATAAGTTATTTTTTCCAATATTCCTGAATGCTCGATCATATGTTGACGAATACGGTTAATAATTTTGATGAATGCGTTGATATAGCTTGTCAGAGGGTTGTCAAATGATGCCCAGAATTCTGCCGTGAATGTTGCCAGTTTATTAAGCCAACTCGATATCTCTTGATGTTTATCAGATAAGAGTAATGCATATACTGTGAGTTTAGCTATATCAGACTTAACATCGCCGAATGTTACACTTTCTAGTTGTTCTATGGCATTTTTTACATCGGTCTTAGCATCACTGAAAAAGACTCGTGAATTGCGACTAGCAGATAAATTGCCTAAAGCAGCTGATAAATATCTTATAGCTGATTGATAATTCTCCTCAAAATCACTTAGACCCAATTGTGAATTAACCAATCGTGTAGCGGTTCTCTTTATATCATCGACAACAGGTTCTAGTAATTGACAATCAATCAATAATGTTTTGAGAATCTTTAATACCATCTCAACGATTAGTTGTGGGTTTTCATTGATTAATTGAGAAAATTTAGTTATCTGTTGCTGAACCTTTCGTGTTACAGATGTTATTTCTGATTTTATAGTTTGCAGAGCTGCATCATAGTCTGCCATAGTTTCATCAACATATTTTCCTAATAATTTCCCTAATCCCGGTACCCTATCCAATTGATCTTTAATTGTTCCCGTTATTGTATGAAGAGGTGATTCAGTGCCAACCGACGGTATATTAATCTCTTCACTAATATTATTATATTGCTGCCGTAATTCATCAGTAACATTTTTTGCTATAGCTTTTTTAACCCATTTAATATTTTCTTCAAAGCTAAACGGCATAACCATGTTTCCTCAATAAATCTCTCAACTCTTCAATGAATTTAATTTGTCTTTCTCTCACTTGCTTCTCAGGTAGACCTAATTGCTGAGCAATTTTCTTGGTAGATAGTCTAGGCTTTCCGAATAATCCTAATGAATATTCCAAAATTTGCTGGTCTGTTTTATCAAGATCATGATAATACATATTGACAATCGTTTTGCTTATGTCTGGTTTAGTGATAGCCAATATATCATCAGTTACATCTTCACCTAAATCACTTCTTAATTCTATTCTCATTCTCTCCACTTCTTGTATAGGCCACGATAACTCATCTGCTAATTCAGCAGTGGTAGGTTCTCTCCCTAGTTTTTGTTGAAGTTCTTCTAAGGCTCGTTGATAAGTACCTATCTTTAGGGCTCGTGCTTCAGGTATATAGGCTATATTCTGTAATTCTATTACATGTCTATGTAGTTTCTTGAGACGATTAGTGACATATGTTGATAGCTTGACTCCTTTCTTCGGGTCATAATGAGTTATAGCGTCATGCATAATTTTATAACCATGAGCCTCTAATACAGGTCGTGGTACTGGAGCTGCTCGATATTTATTAATTTCTTTGTGCATTAATGGCTTCAGTTGTTTGATAAGCTTTTCATATTTCTCTTGATCTTTTGTTTGTTTCCATTCTTGCCAAATTGCTAAATCTTTGTCCATAGTTTATGCTCCAAACGATTGTAAATATTGTTTTACCATTTGTTGATATAGTGGCCAGTCACGGTGGTCGCTCAATTTCGGAATTTCTAATGCTTCGATTTCATTATCAGTAACACAAAAAGCCAATGTTACTTGGGTTATAGCGTTAACGTCATCGTAAGTTACTGATATAATGTCTCCTATGATATTATCAGTATTATTACCAGTTGAATCTCGGAATTCACGAGGTAACGAAACTCGTGTTGTTACACCTAATGGTATTGCTGATGAAGTAAGCGGAATTTTTATATTATAAGGTATCATTATAGTGCATGTACGTCTAGCGAATTGTTGTCGAGCTAATAATCGTTTACCGTGAGTACGAATATAATCGTCGAGCTTAGACATTGATCCCGACAGTGGGACTGATGTGAGTATATTGATAATATAATGGTAGTTTTTTTCCAGGTAATTGGGAAAATCATCAGCGGAATAATAAGCCATGGCATCAAACTTCTGGGCAAAGTATCCAGCAGTTTTAATAATGCCTCTAGATGGTATGAGTGACAGACTCAATGAGAAATTTTCTATGTCACCAAGAGTCGTAGGTAATGTTAACATATTGTCGGGCCATGTTGATGGTACTATAGTATAATTATGATTCGCTTTTGTCAAGATAGTTGATACTAGATAGGCTCCAAATATCTGTGCTATAGTACGTATTTTTTCGAATACTGTAGCACTACCACTTAATATCGTTGGCGGTATTGACTCAGCATAAGCATCGACGATCTCAAGTTGTGATAACTGTGGAGGAATATATACTAGTTCTCTCATACTATCCCATGTATTGGCTATGAAATCGCCGGCGGCATCATTTGATGATCCGCGTATTGTGCGTGCGATTAATTCGAATCGTGAGTATACAAATTGTCGAATATCTTTTATACGACTTAATAACCACAGGTTTGTCAATAAGTTTGTTGTGTCTTCTTTACGGATCAGTTTCAATTTTGGTAATATAAGATAATTGTTACTGACAGTTGATAAGAAGAACGAACAAAGGTCTTGAGCAGTGAATGTTATATTATTCCGACCGTACAGTAGACGTATAATCTCAAATTCACGGTCGTTGAATGTGAATGCGTAGTGGGGTGGATGATCCATAATATTGCCATTATATCGACCCGTCAATATGACGGGCTGACCCACCTTCTCATTATATTGTGTTATCTCTATGTCATCAACGTATGATAATTCGAGGTCTTTGAGTAAGTTGTGTATCATGGTAAATCTCCAGTCTTATAAACTCCTAATAATACAAGCGTCATCCTCATCAAAGTACTAGAAATATTAGCATATTTAGCTCGAATATTAATAGGCTCGAGAGTGTATGAGATTGACACTATTGTACCTTGTAATGAAATACTATTATCAACAGTGGCAATTGTTACAGGTTCTTGTCTGTCCATTATGGTAAGAAAGAGCCGTTCCACAGCAGTTGGTGACCGATATGGTGTGCCAGTCTCTAATTGTAATGCTGGAGAATCTTCATTAATACATGGCAATGGTATAAGAAGAGATATGTTATATCCTATAGATTTAGGTGTAGCCTGAGAAACAATCCGTGGGTATTTGGTAAGTGTTACTCGAGCATTTTGTCTAGCGGCTCCGGCTATACTTGTTATTAAGCAATAAATTTTAGTGTTTCCAATATCGATATAGGCCGGTAAGTCTCTATTCATTTGTATAATCCTTAACGCTTACCTAGTTTTTCTAGTACAGGCTGTAGTCCTTGTAGTGTCGAGTTTATTTTTAGCAAAGTTTCTATCAGTAATTGATGAGTTTCTTTAAGATCTTTAGCTATGACATATTCGCTTGATGTTATCTTTGTAGCCCAGTCACGACTATCTTCATACCATTTATCATATACTTTGAATCCCGCTTCTTCTACCGTTTCTCTCGTAATATCCTTACCATTTTTCGCTTGTTCTCCCAAAAACGTAAGAAATCTCTGTCTTGTATCTTTGTCATAGTATACCAACGCCATGCGCATTAGGATAAGTTCTTCTCCCGTAATACCCGTGCCTGCTTTAAGAGCTTCTAAATATCTTGAAGGTTCTCTCACGCCATATCTGTATGCCGTGAGTTCGAGCGCTGTTAAACCTTTCATTAACGCTGCCTCTTCGACTCGCGAGATATCTTGAGCTCGAGTTTTGTCTATTGCAGATATAAACCGTAAGCGATCTGCGCCAGGTAGCGTCCGTGCTCGTAAAGCCGCTAATGCTAATCTGTTGATTATTTGTTTCTGTTCGAAAGTTAATTCTTTATATGATGTTATACCAAAAACGACCCTCGTGAATTCTTTGCGAGCTCTTTCTATCGCTTGTCCAGGAGATAATTGATTAAATTTGGCATTAACTATCAATCTATGCATTGTATCGGTAAGATTTTTTCTAATTGTTGATTCCATCTCAACATGACATTGTCTTTCATATTCTTTCATAGCTTCTTGAACTTTATTTTGTGCATAGAGAAGGTCATTTTTTTCTCTTCTTGACAGAGTTTTGGTATCAGCTTTTAGAGGTTTCTCACTATCGATTCTGTCGGCTACCATAAAGAGCGTTTCAATCTCTTCGACTGACATTCCAGTAGTTAATCGAAGATGTTCTCGTTGTGATGGAGTTAATCCCTTTAATTGTTTTAACGCAGCTTCACGCTCGGTCATACTAGTGGTATTGGCTAACCATTCAGCAGCTTCCCACGCATCTGCAAAATTACGCCGTAATATTTGTAGAATATAGGGATTAGGATAACGATATGGATACCATTCCCACTGGCTTACATAATCTTTGTGTCGGTATACTGCGCGAGTTAGACGCGAAGGGTCCTTGTGTAGCTTGCTGAGTATGCCAGAGAGAATTCGTCCTGTATTGATACGTCCCTCAGTCACACGGAACGTGCCTATTGCTTCCGAAGCCGCATGTTCACCGAGAACCAATGTTTGAGGGCGTTCCCACATACTTGCTGAGATTTCACGGTTAATAGTGATTTTGGTAACATTTGTTCCAGCAAGTGCTCCTGGTATTCGCGATATCCAATCTCCGACTTCTGATGCAATATGACCTATACCTACACCGATAGTTTCCAAACTTCCTCGAGCAGCATCTAACAATTCTGTCAAAGGTCTGAATAAGCTATTCTTATCCTGCCATCGACGAACTGCTTCCTCCATCGTTTGTTGCCATATAGCATTGAAGAATGCCGCATCTCCTTGTTTACGTACTGCAGCAAATAAGTGAACGAGGTTTTTATTCATACCAAGTCTATAAGCTAAATCTTCGGGTCGATGACCAGTCAATCTTGCGACGGTGTCAAACATCATAAACACGTCGTGTGCTGTGAGCTGCCTTATAAAAAATGAAAGATACATATCGAAGTGAGATAGTGTATCCGGCAGATTACCCAGTTGTAAATCTTCAATACTTTGTGCTTTCATCATAGCTTGTCTGAATGCATTAACATCAAATTTTCTTCCTCCGCGCCAACCTGTTATAAGTAATGCTTTGAAAACAGGATGTTGTGCTACAATTTGCATTAACTGTGTTGTAAGTTGTGTAGGTGCCTGGGGTCCAGTTATTTCTCGTAGAGCTTCGTCTTTAGCTAGAATCGGGGCAGTTCTAGCTAGTGTTTCTTGCCATAAGACTGCTCCGAATTTAGGTGTGAATCCAAGAGTTCTAGCAGCCGCTCCCAATTGAATATATTGTTGTAGAGCCTCTGTAGGTGTATATCCAAAATATCTAGCAGCTCCAGCTAATGTGGCCATAGTAGGTATTTCTCTCATTCTAAATCCTACAGCTGTCATTTGTTCGACTATAGGGGCTGCTTCTTCCATAGTAATTCTAAAGACCGACATAATTCTTCTAACGGTATCAGCAACTTGTCTAAATCTCTGCCTAAATTGCTCAGTACTCTCAACACCTAGAAATGATCTTGTCCTATTGGCCAGTTGTAGCAACATAGGGGCTTGACTTACATCGAACTCTCTGTATCTTAAGGTTTCATTGACAACTATCTCAGCGAGATCAGTAGCTCTTAATCTTTCACCTCCTTTTCTTAATCCAGGAGCATTCCATCTAAACATTGATGTTTCTAATAAATCTCGTGTAGACCAGTAAGAATACATACCAGCAGCTATTTTTCCTGTGGCCCACGACATTGCCACACCAGCGGGTATACCAAGAAGCATTCCCCAAGCACCACCAGCTAATGCAGCAATAGCACTAAATGAATACCAATCAGCCAACATTCCGCCTATTTGTAGTGCACCGGTGGCAGCATATCGTGGTAAGTTTCGAAAGAATTCAGTACCCCAAGGTCTATAAGGTACCCACGAAGGGGTGGCTTGAAGTCCTATAGTTTGAAGGAAACTCATTTCACCAAAAGCTGGCATTGCACCAGGAGCTGTCATATAATAAGCACGAGTCATAGCTGCTCGTTCTTGTTGCTCCACAGTAGCTTTTGCAAATTCTTGAGCTAATAGTCTAGCATCTTGCGGATCTAATTGAGGCATAATGGTATTTCCTATTTATCCCCCTTTGAAATATTAATTGTGTGGTTACACGGAGGAATAGACATGAGTTGTTCAGATGATGAATTATTAACCGACTCCTTTCAAGAACAACACATTATAGATGTATATCCCGTTGTCCGGTTGGCAATAGGTAATATGGTTTTCTACGTACCTTGGGGAAGGTATCAAATACTGTTTGTAGAAGGACGGATGTCAATAAGTTTTCACGAAGTATTGATTGATGGGACTATACGTGCTAGTAAAGAGCGCTACAAACCATCAACGGGATATATGGTTTTATGTTATCATTTAGGTAAGTTATATCATGCGCAGCAATTATACGCTACCATAGATTATTATAAATATCGGGGCGACGATATGTTTTCGCCTCCAGTGATTAAAAATTATATACGTCTAGGGTTGTGGTATCAATACGTGAATAATGTATGGAACTATGTGAACCGAATTATGGAATAAGATAATAGAAGGTTGTTTATTAATTTTTTAGGAGGAAAGGTTGTGAACTGTATTCCTAGCAAAACAGACATTAATAAAATTTTTCGTACTAACACGAAACCACGTTATTATTATACGTTTCGTATCAGAGGTTCTATGGACGGAAAAGAAGATTATCCTGTAATTCAAACAATCATAGCAAAATTTAAGTTTTTGCTGAAATGGGACATGGGAGTAGTTGTCGATGAACAACCATGTCCACCAGAGTATTTGTATGAAAGTAAAACACAGTTTGAATATCAATTGGCGCAGTATCTATTGCAAGTGTATAAAGAAGCGAATAGTGCTGAAAAGTTTGATAGAATGCTTTATAAATTTGTTGCTAAGGATGATGTAGAAAGAGAGAAATTGAGACATAAAGCATACGATATTGCTGCCGCAACGCTGGTATTCAAACATACTCGAGAAGGTCTATAAGACCTTCTCGTTTTTTGGAATTGATTGGAGGATATATAGTGGTTGAGTTACTATTTCTACCACATTGTAAGACTGTAGGAGATAAAAAGATTGTCTTACACAATAATAATTATATTATGCATGTAGTTTTGCGAGATAAACATTCAGCTCATTATAGTTACAAGCTTTATCACCGTTACAGGATAGACGTTAATAATCGTATAGGACAATGGATACAAACGGCTAAGGGTTGGGAACGCCTTCAACCACCCGTTGCATATATTGTGGGAACACGAATATTAATAACACAGTATTATTTGACCGACTGGGATCCTCATTCCGTCATAGCATGGAAAATTCCTAAGTTGATATACTATGCTAATACTTATTTTCGATATACCAGACATGAATTAATGACGAGACCAGCGTTCTTGGTAGGGTATGCATTAGTCCATAATGATATAGGTGATTTTCTTAGGCGTTACGTTTGTTAGGTTTCATGAGTCGCTGATTCAGTTTGGTTAATTCTTCTAATAGACGTTGTTTTGCAGGTGTTACAGCAGGTGTTATAGGTTCATTCAGCATATAGCTCACATATTGTTTCCAGTCCTTTATATCAACGGTGCCCTTGGTTAAAGCAGTCAATATCATATGCATTTCTAAGATTCGTGCAGCTTTTTCATTCATGACGGCTCGGTAGAGGATTTTGTCTCTTGCGTCTCCGAAGCTTCGTACATTTGCAATTCGGAGAGCCGTCTCAATTCTAATAGGTGTTGAGCGAAAAAATCCACATCCTCAGAGCTCATGAACAACTGGACTGCCATATCAAACCCAGCATAGAGAGTATAAAGATTATCAATAACACCACGTGACATTCCCATAACACCTTTGTCAGTTTCTTCTCGTGAACTATAGGTTTTGTTCTTTGACACACTTCTAACGATAGCACGTTTCAAAGTTTCTCGTTTATTTGTTC
>Ga0164310_10000748_pt1 | contig 17846 bp, 18 predicted proteins | sample GuaBasSedimGuay1_FD_121795 | JGI IMG/M metagenome (GOLD analysis project Ga0164310, IMG submission 121795) | Subseafloor sediment microbial communities from Guaymas Basin, Gulf of California, Mexico - Guay1, Core 4569-9, 0-3 cm | ecosystem: Environmental > Aquatic > Marine > Hydrothermal vents... | reverse complement strand
GCGTGCTCGGGAACTTTCTCGCTTCGCTCGAACCCTTCGGGGCGTATAACAGCAGATAAAAGGGAAATCAAAAATTTCCCCAAATTGCCTTCGGCAACTTCTTTTATCCGCGTAACGTTATACCAACAATAAATTGACAGAACCCTAAATAGAAACTTTTATTAATGATTACATGTGATACATGTAATGAAAGTATTACAGGTGTGATGTGTGGCTGAGGATAAAAAGGAAGTAGTGAGCATTAGGGGAATCGACAGGGATTTATACTCAAAAATACTGCTGATAGCCAGGGAAACAGGGAAAACAGTCGGTGAAATAATGAATGAGGCTATGGGCACTTACTTAGTCTTAAAGGAAAACTTGAAGGGAAGCATGGCAAGCCTAATCGACAAGCTAGAACAGCTTGGTGTAGAGTTTAAGGAAGGATTCAGATCCGCGGCTAAAAACGAGATATCTGAGTTAGACGAGCTAGTTATCACAAAGGCAGATCTGGAATACTTGAAGAATGAGAAAATAATGTTCAAGAGAATAAACAGGCTGGTATTTTCAAAGGATGTCGACGCTTCCACATTTGACAAGTATGTTGACTCGATAGTTTTCTGCGGTGAAGTCGCAGTTCCTCCTCAACTCCCCAAACTGCTAGTATTGTCAAAATGCAAACATGTCAAAAGAGTCTTAACAACAACCAAAGGCTACCTGGTGATGACCGGGCTAATGGGACAACAATAACTTGTTCTACGGGTAAGAACCAGCTATGAATAGCTTTACTAACGTTCTAAATTCGTGCTTGAGTAAATTAGGGCTTGCAACCGCTTAAATTTCTAGGTGTAAGAGGGTTTTTGCTATCCATCCCACTATGAACGTAGTAGCTGCCACCCCGAGGCTTACTGTTAGCATTTCCAAGAACATTTTCTTCATATCCCGATCTTTTACAACTGAAACGAAAAACGAGAATGCTGCCACGATTATGATGCTTACTGTGAGCGTGGCTGAAAGAGCTGTTAGAGGGGTTTCAGCTGCGAAGTAAGGGACAACTAGAAGTATTACTGTGAGTATATAAGCTATTCCCGTGTAAAATGCTGCCTTTCCCGGTTTTTCCTCTCCCTCGGACTTCCTCGACATGTATTCCGAGGAGGCCATTGATATGCTTGCAGCTATCCCTGTAATCAACCCTGCAACCCCTATCAGGAGGGGCTTTGGAAGGGTGAAGGTTAGGCCTGCAAGTGCGCCGGTGAGTTCGACAAGGGCATCGTTCAATCCTAGGACCATCGAGCCTATGTAGCTTATTTTCTCCTCCTCTATCATCTTAACGAGTTTTTCCTCGTGAAGCTCCTCCTCCCTGTAGATGGTGGCGATACGGGGATACTCCTCCATCAGAATTGAGTACGCCCTCTGAGCAGACTCTTCCCCCTCTCCATCAGCTTAATGGCGAAAGTAAGCCCAAACACCATTGCAAGGAGGGAGTATAGCCAGATCTTCAACCTGTTAGGTGAAACATCTCTACCAGAGTATTCTTTTAAAATTTGGTAGTGTCTCAACTCGTCGTTCGCTATTCCCATAAGCACAGCCCTGTTTTCACCCTTCGACCTCTTAGCAAGCTTCAAATATACACAGTGCTCTGTGATCTCATCCTTCTGAGACTCCAATATCATGCTAACCTTACTCTTCATCCAGCCATATGATTCCAGAAAATATTTTAATCCCTGGCTAGAACACGCATCCTATTAACCGTTCGCGAAGGTGTAGATGGGGAGAAGTAAAGCTTGGACGACAGGGCACGTTACGTTTAAATTAGCTCACCATACAGTTTTACCCTGAGAGTTGTTAAAGGCTTTGACGATAATATTTTTGTCAATCCTAGCCTGGAACGCCGCCTGCCTGTTAGGCTGCAGCTTGACCAGGTATACCCGCGATTTTAAGGTTTTAGGCTTTCTACCCTACTGGATCTCAAACTACAAGCCAAAATACGAATATCTCACCCATATTGCATGGTTCGCAGTTGAGATCAACGGCTACGGCGAGATAACAGATTTTCATGGCTGGCCCCCCGCCGACCTCATCGAGGAAGCCCACTCCAACAATGTCAAAGTGATGGTTACGGTGGCATGCTTCAACCCGGATTCCCTGGATAGAATACTGGCATACCATTCAGAGAAGCTTTCTCATGAACTGCTCCAGATCATCACAGACGTCGACGGTGTCGTAATAGATTTTGAGGGGATACGCGGGTACAACTCCTACACTGGGGTGGAAAACTCCCTTCTACTTGCGTGGCTCATGGAAACTCTGAGAGACACCTTGAAAAACATGGATTCCAGCCTACAAGTATGCGTCTGCCTCCCCCCTGTTGACTGGAGCGATGTGTTCAACTGTACATTACTCTCAAACTATGTTGACATTTTTTACATAATGGCCTACGACTACCACTGGCAATACTCGCCAGTTTCAGGCCCGGTAAGCCCGCTAGAAGGAGAAGAGTACTGTGTAGAGCGTACATTAGACTACTACCTTAAACAGGCTCATCCCTCGAAGTTCATCCTTGGACTTCCATTATACGGGTGGGACTGGCCTACTAAGACCAACGAGAAACACTCTGAAACTCTCGGGCCTGGTAGCGCGGTTGTTCTATGGAAAGCCGTTAGAAACGCGGAGATTTACGGTCGTAGATGGGATTATGAGACGGAATCAGCATGGTATGTCTACAGGAAAGGCGGCGTCTGGCACCAATGCTGGTACGAAGATCCTGAATCATTAGCCCTCAAGTACAGTCTTGCAAGAAGCAGGAGGCTGGGGGGTGTTGGATTCTGGGCGCTTGGATACGAGGGCGAACTCACAGAGATCTACGAGGCGATCACTAACCAAGGATTGGTTCGTAACATGGTAAGGCAGCGATATCGAAGATTAACCTTGTATGAAATTCTTTACAAATTACAATGAGCAGGGATTAACATTTTAAACCGTGCAGTCTTATTTTGAAGTGATGAAATTAAAGATTCTCCTAACATTTCTAACTGCAGCCTCTCTGATCCTTTTGGCTGGAACCCCACTTCAGAAGACTTACTGGATAGAGAAGTATAGGGTGGACGTTGAAATCTTAAGTGGGGGGCACCTTAGGGTTTCAGAGCTTATAACGTTTGCATTCAGGGGAGGCGTCTTCTCATATGCCTACAGGAGTATTCCGCTTAGAGGTATATATTCTATTGTAAACGTTACGGTTACATCGGATGGCCAGCCCTTAGACTTCACAGTTTCAGAGGAGGGTAGTAGGGTTAACATTAGATGGGAATATCAGCCTGTAGATGCGACCTACCAAACTATCCATAGAACTTTCAACATAACCTATATTGCGACCTACGTGGTAAAGACTGACGGCGGGCTCAACATCCTCGACTTCCAGGCTATTGGGAAGGAGTGGAGCGTCCCGATAAGAGACGTCGAGATTAACATTCTATTCCCCGAGGGGGTATATGAGATCTACCCCCATGAAGATATTGTAAACGACATCTACACCGAAACAGTAAACGGTAGAATTGTAGCGCATATCCGATACCCGTACCTTGAGCCCGGCGAAGGATACCGGGTCTACATTTCATTTCCAAAGGTTATAGAGGTTGAAAGCCCCCCGTCAAACTGGATAATACGTAAGTCTAATCTTGGCATCGTAGCCGTGGTCTCATCAGCTGTAGCGATCTTTACGGCGATCTTCATTGTGAGTAGGGACAGGCTCTCAAGGGCAGAGGCCGGTTTTATCATGGATTCCGAGCCTCCTCTCAACCCACCTGAGGCCGGTGCACTGCTCCGCGGGTTGTACAATCCATCATTGCTTGCCTCCGCGATATTTGATCTTGCAAGGAAAGGATACCTAGAATTTATAGTTAGAGTTTCAAAAAGTAAATCCATTTTCGGCCGGGAGAAGCTGAAGGTTGACGTTACAGTTGTCCCAACAGGGAAAAGAGGAGACAACCTCAAGGATTACGAGGTTAACATCCTCTCCAGGATAGGCGTGGCAGCTGGCCGGAAAGAGCTGAAAAAACTGGGGAAGGAGGCAAGGGAGATTCTCCGGCCAATTGGGAGAGAGTTTAAGGAGCGGGGATACTATGTAAAAAGGCCATACCATGCCCGGACTATAATCCCAGTGCTCGTAGCCTGTGCTATACCATCAGCATACTTCCTGTACAAGGGGATAACGAGCCTTGACTTCCTCCTGATCATAGGTGGAGTTCTGTGGGATGTTCCTTCTTCCATACTACTGTTGGACATGCTAATCCCTCTGCTCTCACCAAAGGCTAAACTGCTAAGATCCCAGACGAAGCTCTACTTGGAGAAGCTTAAAAACCAGGTCGATATGATGGTGGAAACCTCTCCGTTCTCCGCCCTTGAAATAATCAGAGATAATATTCAGTGGATAGTGATAATGTCCAACCCAGTCCGGTGGCTACGGAAAATCATAGAAAAAGTTGAGAAGCATGCATCAGGCTTCCAGCTACCGAGATACATAAAGGTACAGATAGAAAGAGGCGTGGCAATTCCATCAGTAGCAATAACAACCCTGATACTATTAGAAGCGTATAAGCAAACGGTAACCTACGTATACAGCGGCGTCGGAGCAACCAGTGGAGGCGTTGGCGGGGCAGGCGCAGGTGCAGGTGGAGGAGCTGGAGGCGGAGGCGGAGGTGCAGGGTAGGCCCGTTTTATAAGTTCAAAGTCAGCCTCAATACTATTATCTTTAGAAAATGGGATTATACTATTGTGAGGCTTAAGGTTGCCACGTTCAACGTGAACTCTATCAGGCAGAGGCTCCACATAGTTATCCCATGGCTTAGCAGAAACAAGCCTGACATTTTCTGCATGCAGGAGACAAAGGTCTCGGATGAGATGTTCCCCGAGGAGCCCTTCAGGGAAATAGGGTACAACGTGGTCTACAGGGGGTCTGGTGGATACAACGGGGTAGCCATAGCCTCCCTCAAAAAGCTTAAGAACGTGTCCTACGGGCTTTACGGCTCCGACGAGGACCGGCTTGTAAGGGGGGAATATGGAGAAGTAAAGATCGTAAACACCTATGTGCCGCAGGGCTACAAGATAACAAGTGAAAAGTACAGGTATAAGATTGAATGGCTCAGGAAGCTTAGAAGATTCTTCGAGGAGCACTATAGCCCCGAAGACCTTCTCCTATGGTGCGGGGACATGAATGTCGCGCCTGAGGAGATAGATGTACACGACCCCAAAGGGCTGAGGAACCACGTAGACTTCCACATCGCAGCGAGACACGCCTACAAGAAGGTCTTAGAATGGGGCTTCATAGACGTGTTTAGGAAGCACCACCCCGGAGAGCCAGGCCAGTATACATTCTATGACTACAGGGGAAAAGATAACGTAGCAAAGGGGAAGGGGTGGAGAGTAGACCACATACTGGCAACGAAACCTTTAGCTGACAAGTCCTTGGACAGCTATATAGACCTAAAGCCCAGGCTGATGGAGAAGCCGTCAGACCATACAATACTAGTAGCAGAGTTCGAGCTGTGAGCTACCACCGCTTAAGGGGGCTTAGATCTTAATGAAGATCCAAGACATGATTATAAGCTCCTGCGGTTTCCCGTGTGAACAGCTTGATACAACTTGGAATAGGATGCTTTGTCCACTCTTTATATTGTTTGAAGAAGGTAAAGCATCGATGTCCAACCTCATATCTGAAGTTTACCGTGAGGTATCAGGGGAGTCCGCGTGGAGATATGCGTCCTCCATCAGCATGTTTCACCGCATTCAGATGTCACCTGGCATATGGGATGCAGCTAGATATGTTCGTGACCAGCTTGACGGCCTCGGAGTAAGGTGTAAGCTTGAAAGTTACAGGTCGGATGGGGAGGCTGAATATCTCGGCTTCAGAAGTCCACCCTTCTGGAGGCTAAAGAAAGCTTACCTTAAGTTTACGTCTCCCAAGGAAACTTTTGTAGGGCGCTCCCTGGACCATCCGGTTATCGTCGTGGCCCACAGCCCTGCCACCGACGGTGTCCTCGAGGCTGAAGTTGTCGACGTAGGAGAAGGAGTTGAAGCTGGAGACTACCCCGACGGCGTGGAGGGAAAAGTTGCCCTGGCCTCCGGGAGGCCTTGGGAAGTCCTCATGGAAGCATGGAAACACGGGGTGGCTGGCCTACTCTTCTACAGGCCAGGCGGGTACAGCGTCCCAGATGCGTACCCCTACCTTGGCATCTTCCCATGGGCTGAGGATATAGAAAAGCTTAAACCTTCGATGACTCTACCATACAAGTCCGCCATGCAGGTTAAAAGCTGGCTTTCAAAGGGTGAGACAGTTAAGGTTGAAATGATGATTGACGCCGAACTTTCAGGTGGCGAGATGCCTGTTGTCGAGGCAAAGGTCGGCTCCGGCGGATTGAAGGTCTTCTTTGTTGCTCATCTATGCCACCCACATCCAGGTGCAAATGATAATGCTTCAGGCTCAGGCCTCTCCATCGAGCTCGCCAGGGCCTGTAAAACGCTTTATGAGAAGCAAGGTTTAGACGGGCAGATCTTATTCCTGTGGGTTCCAGAGATTACTGGGACATGCGCCTACCTTGAGTCCCATATGAGTGAGGCTCAAGGTGCGCTGGGCTGTATAGACCTTGACATGGTGGGTGCAGACCCTGTGAAGACCGGCTCAGTTCTAACTGTTGTTGAGCCGCCTTTCTCAAGCCCTGGCTACATACATTGGCTTGTAGAGTCCACCCTGGAGGAGGCTGTTGGCAGGCTTGGACCCAGCCAGTTCTCCGAGGTTGAGAAGCTTCCAAGCCTGAGGATTAAACCTACAAGGTTTTCAACTGGGAGCGACCACCAAATATTTGCCTCAATAGGAGTGCCCTCAGTGGCCCTAATAACATGGCCGGACAGGTACTATCATACTAGCATGGACAGGCCGGGCATGTTAAGCCCGAAAACTCTTAAAGCTGTGGGATCCTCAACGCTTACAGCTGCAGTCCTACTCCTAAAGGACAAGGAGGAAGCCGTGAAGAGAATATGTGTAAGGGCGCTTAGGAGAACCCTTGAGATAATGGAGTCAACACTATCTAGGGAGGAAGAGAACAGATTTACTATGGAACTGGCTGGTAGACAGGCCGTGGAGTCTCTGGCAATGGTTAAAGATGCGCTGGGAACGGGAGTGCAGCTTATAGGCGAGAGCACATCCATGATCGAAACATTGACAGGATACTTTAAGGCCCTCTTCCCAGAGAAACCAGCCAAAAACCTAGGCAGAAGGGGGGAGTGGAAGCCCAGGAAAACAAATCTACACTTCAACACGAGGAGGCTAATGAGACACATGAATCCAGAACTCCTCAAAAAGTACAGGAAGGCATGCAGAAAGGACAAGTCGCTAAACGTCAAGCTGTGGGAAGCATGGAACCTCTCAAACGGCAGAAGAACAATAAGCGAAATCCACAGGATAATAGAGGCCGAATATGGCAGGCTAGACTCAAAACTCCTACTCGAACTCTTCGAAACAATGATTAAAGCAAGCCTCATAGAAAACCTAGCCTAAACAATGAAACATAGACTCCACAGTGGATCCGAGACAGAAATCCCCATAGACAAGATAAACAAACCCCGGCCCCTGCGCGCGACGTGAAAGGCGGGTGGAAGCCGAGCAGGACGTTTCTTCACTTTAACACGAGGAGGCTTATAAGACACATGAGGCCTGAACTACTTAAACAGTACAGGGAGGCTGCCAGGAAGGACAAGTCTCTAAATGTTAAGTTATGGGAGGCCTGGAGCCTGTCAAACGGTGAAAGGACAGTTGAGGAAATACATAGGATAGTCGAAGCTGAGTACAGCCCTATAGATCCAAACCTGTTCATAGAACTTATGAACACGATGGTTAAGGCGGGTATAATAAAATAGAGGCGGGATAGTAAGATTATAGGTAGGGTGGAGCGTGCAGAAACATTGCAAGCGCGTGGAATCCAGAGCTTAGTGAGATCCTAGTTGAGCATCCACAATTACATCCAAGCATGAATGTGCTACCATTGAATGGGCGAGAATAAGATTGTATTCTTCCTGTCTATAGGGCTAGAAGGGCTTCGCTTTTCTTTACCCGTCTACTTGTCGGGTCAACCTCCAGGCCGAGGCTCTCGAGCATGTGCAGTCCTACTACGGACTGGTCTTCTTCCTCCGCGAATACCACAACTGTTGGGGCTACCTCCCCGTTCCACTCAACAAATATGTAGCCTACTTCCCTTTCAACGATCCTACCTTCTATGGTTTTAAACCTGACCCTTCTCGATGGCCTGGCTCCGATTTCTTCGAGGAGATTTTTTGGAATCCACGAGTACGTCGCGCCTGTGTCCACAGTGGCCTCTATCTCAACCTTCCTGTCGGCGCCTGGATGCAGCATGAGAACTATCTTAATCCTTGTTTCACTCAACCCCTTCACTGTATAATTGGAGGAGGGTCCAATTTAAGTTTGGCTTCTGAAGTTTGGCTTCTGAAATCGTATCGCTAGGTTGAGATGTACACCTCTGTACTGGCACTCGCTTGTGGCACTCCTGAGAGGGAGTGCTATTGTGGTGGTCAGATACTCTTATAACTTTAGCTCGTGCGCGTGATGAGTTGGGAGCTGTCTCTGAGACTATATGGATTTTAGCCCGGGGAGGGTGCCAGGCATTAGCTTCCGCCCTCACTGTTTGGCCTGGATTCTGCTAATAGCCTCTACATGAGCGGTGTTGAGGCTTCCTAGATCGTGTAGTATTACCTTTTCGTCCCCCGCTATGTCCTTCATTGCATCTGTAAATCCTGATTTGGCTATTATCATGTAGTACCTTCTCCCGTCTTTGACTGCTGTTTCTGACTTTCTTTTTAAGCTATGGTATGTGTCGGCGTCAACCTTTCTGTCCCGCCACTTGCATTCAACGAACAGTGCGTTCCCCTTATTGTCGAGGGCGATGAGGTCTATTTCTTCATCTCTGTACCACCATCCCCCTATCCTCCTGAAGGGGAATGGCAGCATTCCCGCTGCGTTTAGGTCTATTAGGATCTGTCTGCAGACTTCTTCGAAGACGAATCTCCCAATGTAGCTGTTGAAGTCCTCCCTTATTCTTTCTAAGACTTCTTCAACCCTGCCCTCCTCGAGGTCGCTCCTGTTAGGGTATACGTATCGGAACCAGAAGTTGATGAAGTTGTCTTTTATCCTGTAGAGGCCTCGTCGGGACTTTAAGGGGTTCTCTGTCACGGGTACCCTTCTCTCAACAATGTCAAGGTCCTGGAGGGTTGAGAGGTAGCTTGTCAGCTTCTCCTTCCTTAGACCTGTGGCCGTGGAGATGTCTCCGAACTTCGACCTGCCAGACGAGATTGCTCTAAGGATCAGCATGTAGTACCTAGGCTCTCTAAGCTCCTCTCTTAGAAGGAATTCAACCTCCTCGTAGAGAAGCTCCCCCTTCCTCAATACTTTCTCCTTTATATTGTCAAAAACGCTCTCCTCATCCGAGAAGAGGTTGAGGTAGAGGGGGATCCCTCCTAGGACAGCGTAGAACTCCACGAGCCCCTCGAACGACAGGCGGGGGAAGAAAAGCCTCAGGTGCCTAAAATTTAGAGGTTTCAGCCTCCACTGCCCCGTCCTCCTCCCATATAGGGGGCTACGGTATCCCAGGACCTCATTTTCCATCATACCGATGCTTGAGCCGCAAAGTATGAGGAATACCTCCCTATTTCTCAAGTACTCGTCAATAGCAGACTGAAGAATCGAAGTTATTCCCTTACAAGTCTCTATGAGATATGGAAACTCGTCAATAACAACAACCACTTTTCCCTTAGCATGCTCCCCAATATACTTAAAAAGGAAGTCCCAGCCAACCTTGGCCTCAGCTATGGAGCTGTCATGGAAGAAGTCAGCCACTCTACGTCTGAAGCTGTCCAGGTTATCCTCCTCAGTCGTCTTCCTAGCCAGGAAATATATGTGCGGCTTATCCTCGAAGAACTGCCTCAGAAGTTCGGTCTTCCCAACCCTCCTCCGGCCATAAACCACGATAAACCCGAACCCCTTTTCATAGTACTTGCTCTCTAGGAACCTCAGTTCCCCATCTCTATCAACAAACCTCACAGTTATAATAATCTAAATTATAATATTTTAAAATATACTATATCAGATAATGGGTCGGGATTCCACAGGAATGTATTACCATCTGGACACATCACGATTTAATTTTAGGCTAGCCTTAAATCCACGGTCAGCTATGAAATACTGGAAGATCCTCTGGCCTCTTGTTCCAACCCTCCTATTCACAGTATACTTCCTATCAAGAGTTAGAAGCAGGGAGATGCGAAGTCCAACGGAGAATACAGCTATCGGCGGTATAGTCAGCTTTGCCAAGTTCACCGTTATTGTAGACAATAATCCGGGCGGCCCCGGCCTACTGACACGCTGGGGTGTATCCATCCTTGTGGAGGCCGACAACCACACAATCTTATTTGACACTGGGCCCGATCCGGAAGCCTTGAAGCTTAACATGCAGGCACTAGGAGTAAACGTGGAGAATATAGACACCATATTCATATCCCATGGGCACCACGACCATGTTGGAGGCATCAGCTACATAGCCGAGGCTAAAAGGGGTGCAATGGTCTATCTCCCCTCACATGCTGGTAAAAGCCTGAAGGAAGGGCTGAAGAGGCTTGGGCTTAAAGTAGTAGAGGTGTCAGAGCCTACAGAGATATACCCTGGAATCATATCGCTAGGTGAAATGTACGGGCCTCCATACGAGCATTCGCTTGCAGTATGCCTAAGAGAGGGCGTTGTTGTGGTCGTCGGATGCAGCCACCCTGGAGTAGAGAAAATAGTGAAAAAGGCCTACGAGGCTACTGGGAAACCTGTTATAATGGTCATCGGCGGAATGCACCTCGGCGGGGCATCTGAGGAGAGACTTAAAAGCATTGTAGACACCTTCAGAAGCGTAGGGGTTAAAGCAGTATTTCCGATCCACTGTTCCGGGGACAATGCTAGGAGATACTTTGAGGCCGCACTTGGGGAAGCCTACATGGACGGCCATGTAGGGGTCAAAGTAGCCGTTCAGAGCGGGAAAATAGAAATCATAGGAGGAAATTAGAGGCAAATCAATAATACTCAACACACCCTAACAACTTTGTAATTGGGAAATCTTAAAACAGTGGAGAGCCAAGGTGTACCTGGTTATGCTATGGATTATGAGAAGGAGCTAGAACTGTATATATCCTATTGTGGGTCTTACTGCCACACCTGTGTATGGTTTACCGGTGAAATTAGAAGAGTTTTTAGGGAAGCACTTCGCACGTTCGACGAGTACGGGCTTGGCCGCAGACTTGCTGGGATCATCGACGCAGACGCCTTCAGAGACGGACTTGTGAGGCTTTCAGAGTCTGGGATATGCTCTGGATGCAAAGCAGAGGTTAAGGAGAAGCCCGGGGAGGACAGGTGCAAGATTAGACAGTGTGCACACTCCAAGGGCTACCTCCTATGCTCCGAGTGCCCGGAGTTCCCATGCAACATGCTGAAGAGCCACCCTGGAGTGGTAAAGTTCGGCTGCATAGAAAACCTCATAGAGATAAAGGAGAAGGGAGTTGAAAACTGGGTTAAGAAACAGTGGAGGGAATACGTAAAATCCATGATAAGATAACAATACTCAGAGATCCCGCTACTAACAACAGCTTGAAATTCGCAACTTTCTTCACGTATGTTCCACCATGGATCATCCGAGAAGCATAGAATTTCATCTTCCGCCTTCTCCAGTATTATGAGGGTTACAGAGTTTGCCGGAAGTTCAAATTCGATGTTTAATTTCCCGCCGTAAACGTCAACTGCCATAGCCTGAACTGGTTTAAGCTCAGACTCCTTCTTCAAGATGGATATTTGAGACGCATTGAGACTCTTAGGCTGTCCCATCAGCCTCCAAGCTTCATAAGGGTTGCAGTTATACCTTCCAACCATGTACCGTGTAAGGTGGGCTGTCTCCCAGCCATCTAAACTCTCAACGGTCAAATTCACCCTTGCCGGGGGGCCGTCGCTCATCAGGTCGTCCTCGTCAAAGTGGTATAGGAGGACATAGACCGAATCCCCATTCTTAGAGGCGAAGCCGTAAACCGGGTCTTCAAATGAGACGCCTTCAAGCTCTACGTACTCACCCTGAATTATCCCTAGAAGCCTGTAGGTGTTGAATGTTGCAAGCTCCACATAGCCATAGTCTGAGACGTATAGTAGGGGCCTCCACCCCCTCTCATAGAATGTCGGCCTACCCCATCTAAGGAACAGGTCCACGCTTGCCGACTCATCTGTCAGCATGCCAGCTATATACTTGCAGAGGAAGGCTGACTCGTAGTTTGACATGGCCAGGTAGTTTGAGGCTCTACTCCCGAGGGGAAGCCCCCACTCGTTCTGGTGCAGCTCGCAACCAGCAAGCTCCGGGTACTTTGCAATTATACTCTTTACCAAACGGTTTTTCTCCATCATCCTTTCAATGGTTCCGTATCCATGCCAGGATATGAAGTCTATCTCAGTCCCCCTCTCACCTGTCACATAGTTTACCCCATTCACGCAATGGTTGAGGAAGGCATCCAGCAGTTTGGTGTTTCCCGCTATGGCCGGGCCTCCTACCTTAAGCTCCGGGTCAACAGATTTTACAGCGTCGACAAAGTAGTCGTACATCTTGCAGAACTCTTCAGCCCACTTCTCTGAAGTCTGCCCCCTCCACTTAGGAGCGTAGAGGAAGTATGATGAGAGGTCAGGCTCGTTCCAGATCTCCCAGTACCATGTTCTAACCTCTTCAAGCCCATACCTCTCAACGCAATGCCTAACAGTATTGTAGATCAGGTCTCTCCACTTTTCATAGTCGTTTGGAGGGTTTATCGCCCCTCCGCCATAGTTACGTACTATTTCACCCTTCGCCAGAATGTCGGGCATAAAATCGCACTCTAGGATTGGCTTAAGCCCAGCAGAGACCCACGCGTCTAGGACAGCGTCAAGCCTCGTCCAGTTGTAGACAGGGTTGCCCACATCGTCCTCAGAATATATCATGCATCCATAGTCGCTGTCACTAAACAGGTTGTGACACCTGACGTATCGGAAACACCCATACTCCCCTGCAAGCCTCCAGAAATACATGTTAGCATCCCCTACTGTACCCAGATATATAGGGTCGTAACCTATGTTAGCCCACAGAGAAACGTCAACCTCTCCTAGGGTTATGTTCGTGTAGACTACGATAGAGTAGGTCTCTAATGGCTTCTCCAACTGTAATGGCATCCCTGGTAGCGGCGGCTCTATCTCCTCAAGGTTTAAGCCCATCCTGTACAGTATGGTTGGGGTTATATCTTTCTGCTCGCCGTTCCTCCTAACATCGGGGTCGTTCGTTGCCAGGAAGACGTACGGAGCGAACCTGTGGTTCTTCGAGCCGGGGTCGAAGCCGTGGTCCGCCGTAACATAGATAAATGTTTCCTCGTATATCCCCTCTGATTCTAATTTTTCCACGATTTCGCCAAGCCAGTAGTCGCAGGAGACAATGGCCTCTAAGTATTCCTCCGAACCTTCGCCGTACCGGTGGCCTTTATGGTCGGGATCGCTGAAGTGAATGAAGAATAGGAAGGAGGTTTCACTATACTTTTCTATCGCTCTGAGAGCCTCGGATCCAACCCGGCTGGCGCTGGCATGGGCAACCTTGCAAACATCCAAGTCCTCCCTAGCATTAGAGAACGGGCCGTCATTCTCCACGTCCAGGTTCTCCTTCTTCCCGGTGATCATCCCCGTGGCTACTCTACCCTGGAAGTACTCCTTCACCCGCTCGAACACCGTGTACCCGTCAGGTATAGGATTATACCTATTATTGCTGTACACCCCCGTGATCTCAGGCCCATAGCCTGTCAACATCTCCGAGTGTCCAGCCTTAGTGTCAGTTGCATGTCCCGTAACTGTGATATTAAAAATGCCACCCTCCTCTATTAGATCCTGGAGGTTGGACAGCCTTCCAGCTCTGAGAAGGCTGTAAAGTGTGTCACGGCCAACACCATCCCAGCTGATCAGAATAACATTTACACCTACCCAGCCCTTCCTCTCTGGTGTACGGATGGTAAAATATACCCAGATAAATGAGAAACCCACAATTAGCACTATTAGAATCGCAAGTACCCTACTTGAACGATTATACTTCAAGTTGGGACCCTTAGCATCCCGGTTAGTGAACAGTATTTAAACCTTCATTAGACAGTTGTGAAAATGAAAGACACAGCCTTTGACATCAGCATTAGAAACCTTGCATATTAGGTTAGCCTACTTTACGGGATTGAGAGATGGCATAATTTTATAGGCGTGAGATGAGTACATTAAGGTATAGATAAGTATCTACTTCTTGGCCTTCTAATCATCGTTGCTCTAGCCTTAACTGGCCACGTGTTCATAGGAATATTCATCGCCGGACTGGTTGTAGGCTACTTTAAAACTAAGTCTGGCAACTACAAAGGCTACGGAGACGCTGCAGTTGGCGCAGCTGGGCTGGGGGCGATAGGTGGGTTCATAGGAGTGATCCTTGCAGTACTCCTTATAGGCGTTGTAGGAGGATTAGTTGCAGTCATACTCTCACTATTCGGTGGGCCAGCAGCTATAATAGGAGGGATAGCCCTAATAATAGGGATAGCTCTTGCCATCGGTTCAGCAATAATAGGTGCAATAGTTGGAGCAATAGGCGGAGCCATCGGGCATTTAATAGCAAGGGTATAGCTAAGAATACAAGCAAGAGGTTGAACCTTATAAGGCTAAACATGGTAGAGGATATAATAACGTTTAAAGGGTAAATCACAAATCTTGTTGCTTGCATACCTGTTTGTAGCAGGGATTTTCACTGATAGAGTTGTGAGATGGTCTAGGACTGTTCAGGTTTCAAAGATTTTGGAGGGGTAAGATGATTACAGGAGTCTGCTTCGGATATGCAATCTATGATGTACTTGTTTGGTAAAAGTTTAAATTAGATGCTGGAAATCTACACTACCCTATGCTTGAGAGTAAAAACCAATTCAAGTATAGATTTATAGAGTTAGGATCTATCTCTGGTATTGTCTTCATACTAATACTATTCATGGCCATCCTCTTATCTATGGCTTTAAATCCATGGTTTTCCCCTTGGACCCACGCGTTTAGTACACTTGGAGGCCATAGAGCAAGTTATAGATGGCTGTTCAACATGGGTTTGTTCGCCTCCGGCCTGGTAGGTTTCCCATTCTCCATATCCTTAACATTGACTGCCAAGGGGAAAGTAGGTAGGGCTTCAGTAATCCCTATCCTGCTCGGGTCGCTCTCCCTTACAGTACTGGGCCTTCAGCCCATTGAGAAGACCTATCATACCCCGATAGCCACAGTTCTCTACCTTTCAAGCTCGATTGGCATACCTCTCTACGCCCTTGGGATCTACCGTGAAGACAGGGTGAAGGCAAGGCTGATACTTGCCATAGCTGTTCTAAGCCAGCTTATGGTCTGGATTCCAAAATGGCCTTCTGCAGGAATGCCAGAGCTGATAGTTTTCACCTCAACCTCGGCCTGCATCTTAATCCTCAGCCTTTATCTTAGAGAGCTATGTAAGCCTAGGGAATCAGTCTGAGAGTGTAGAGAGGAGTGTGATGCAAAGACATGCTCCAGCAAGATTTACTATTAATGGCATGGAGTATCCATAGCTAGTGTAGATTATCCCTCCTACAGTTGGTGCAATGAATGCTGAAAGCTGTCTAAGCATGTTGAGCCTTCCCACCTCGAAAGACCTCTGTTCAGGTAGCGTGTGGCTGGCGATGTATGAGACCAAGGTAGGAACCCACAGGGCTGACATTACACCTGCAAAAGCGTAGCCTGCAGCGATCATGAGCTTGCTTAATGGATGAAGCCAGAAGATCAGGGCTACAATCCCGAAGGACTCGCTCAGCATTAGTGCCCGCTTAAAACCAATGGTATCTATCAGCTTTCCAGCTGGAACCTGCGATACTGCCCAGCTTAAACTCATAACCGTTGAGAAAAGGCTTATCTCCAGAGGAGAGTATTTATATGTGTCCTTAAGCATGCCGTATAGGAGGAAGAAGCCGACACCCCAGACGAAACCGTCGGCCATCACAGCAAGGTAAAACCTTCTTATCCTTTCTATCTTGAGAAGCCCAAGGAAAAACCCCTTCAAACTGTACTCTCCCTCAACCCTAAGAGTCTCAGAGAGGGAGAGCTGGTAAAGAACTACCCTGGCAGCCTCGCCTAGCACACAGCCGAGAACTATTGGCATGTAGCCGTATCGGAGAGCTAGGAGGCCGCCTATAGGTGTGGATACTATGGAAACCCCCCTATTAATGAATATTAACAGGCTGTATGCAGCCCCAAGTTTCTCGCCTGCGGACTCTGCAATGAGAGACGCCATGGCTGGATTCCACCTTTTAAAGGTTACCGAAGAGCCCATCAACAATGCATACCCGTAGAGCCATTCAATCCTCCCGTTTAGGAGTGAAGCAATGAGGAAAAGCATGGCCAACAGCCTCATCATGCTAGAAGCAACTATTACAGGCTTCCTTCCAGCCCTGTCAGAGACGTATCCTATGACTGGAGATGCGAACAGGCCTGAAAGGTCGGTTAGAGAGGCTAAAAACCCTATCATCACCATGGACGCGCCGATGTCAAGCATGAGGGGCTGCCATAATGCTATAAAGCTGCTGAAGAAGAGAGCTCCGATAAACCTACCTATCATTAACACCCTATAGTTGTCCTGCTGGACATCGCTTGACGGCAAGTTCAACATGGATTACCCATACGGTAAAACTTAAAATGCAACCATAGTTCTCCAAATATTGGTAGAACACTGTCAAAGGACAATCATTTGCGAAGCGCCTATCCACACAAGCTGACAGGTGAACTTTGAGGTGAGGTTAAGATGGCCGATGTAGAACTTAGGAGGAAGGTTGCAGAAAATGTTAAGAGGCTATTAGGCTCAGCTCTAAAGTTGTTGATCATAACAGTAGTTTTAAAGCTTCTAGGTAGAATAATAGGCGATGTAGAGTTTACATTCCTGTTTTATACTGTAAAGGCGAACATGATACTTAGCGCGGTACAGATGGCTGCTACAATATACTACGGATTCTATATTCTGAAGTCAAGCATCTTTTTCATAGATAAGATTTCAGGTCTTGTTACAAATGCGTTAGGCTTAACAGAGTCTAAGCTTCCCCGAAGGATAGCGATTGACATAGTATACCTAATAGGGCTCGTACTAGCATGGGAAGCCTTAGTACCAATGGTTTCTGAAATCCCAAGGTTTGGAGGTTTGACCCTAAATGCGATACAAGTGGTGATAATTCTCCTCGGGGCTGGGATAATATACGATGCGGGAAAACATGTTTTCAAGCTTCTTGAGGATAGAATAAATAGAGTAATAGATAGGCTTTCAGACAGCATATCCAAACTAATCATGGAAAAATAGACATCTACAATTAACAGGTGAAATCGGCCATTATGGTTTGCCTGTCTGTATCCCATCATAAGGTAGCTATTGTTTTAAAGGTACTTTTACTTTAATATTCTACAGGAGGTTGTTGGCGGCCAAACCTGGTTTTAATACATTTGCATCCCGGATTGGTAGGTGGGTTGCATGATAAGGAGGAAAGCCCTTATCAGACGTTTCGAGGAGGAACTTGAACTTATGGATAGGGCTCTTGGAGATGTAATAAAGATAAAGATTGAGAGGCCGCCTGAACTCACACCTGAGGAGTTTAAAAGTCTTGAGAGCAACCCTGAATTTCTAAATGACCTAAAGGAATTCGTTAAGGCGTGGGTTATTACTAGAAGGAATGTAAAAGATAAGGGTGAGAAGTAGCTTTCACGCAACCTT
>Ga0164310_10000747_pt1 | contig 17865 bp, 21 predicted proteins | sample GuaBasSedimGuay1_FD_121795 | JGI IMG/M metagenome (GOLD analysis project Ga0164310, IMG submission 121795) | Subseafloor sediment microbial communities from Guaymas Basin, Gulf of California, Mexico - Guay1, Core 4569-9, 0-3 cm | ecosystem: Environmental > Aquatic > Marine > Hydrothermal vents... | reverse complement strand
TCCTGTTTATACGGGGAAAGCTATGGCAGGACTAATAAGTATGATAAAAGAGGGATATTTTGAAAAGGATGAGAATGTGGTTTTCATTCATACAGGTGGAATACCAGGCATTTTTGTGTATAAAGACAAACTAGTACCCTAGATATTTGACGTATTAAATCAAAGGAACATTAAATATTAAGAAAATTAGAAGAAGAGAGCTAAGCTAACTGTTAAAGGAGTTCTTGCCGCTGTTTAATTAGCTTCAATAATATGTTCTTAAAATCTCGAAGATCAGTTATGACATAGTCTGGCTTAATGTTGCCTAGATTTCTTTGACGTCTTAGAATAAGTACGGTAATCATTCCGAGAGTTTGTGCTCCCTTAACGTCTTGAAGAGAATCTCCAATCATCACGGTTTCTTTAGGGTGGCAATTAACTTCGGTTAAAGCTTGTTTGAATATCTGTGGGTTAGGTTTCATTGCCTTTACTTCATCCGAAATTATAATAGCATCAAACAAACGTGTTAAATTAAACTTTTCAAGAAGAGAACGTAGGAGATCGGCATCCGAATCGGAGATAAGCCCCAATTTTACATGTAAATTTTTCGTAAAGTTAAGAATTTCATAAGCATCCTCATATAATTGGATGCTTTCCTTAAATACTTCAAATGTTTTATCTAGGAACCTCTGTATCTGTTCTTCGCTTACCTCAATAGAGTATTTCTTTAGACCAGAACGTAGACTTTCTTTGAAAATATCACGTGTTGGAATAAAATGCGATTTTGAAATCTGACAAGCTATTGATAAAAATCTTAAATCCCATTCTCGATGGAAATTTTTAACACCAATTTCTTCTCTACCTAACTCTTTAAGAATATCCTCTATAACTTTAGGGTGAGAATCTCTTAAATCAAATAAAGTACCGAAAGCGTCGAAGAAAACAGCTTTAATCACTTGTAACCACCTTTACCATTCGTCAGATTCCTAGCAGTTGAGCCTTTTTAATTACGGCCATTACCCGATCTCGATACATAAGTTTCACATCAAATATCGTAAAGGACTCTCGTTTTGAGGCAAATGCCGTTTCGACTAAATAATTTTAGTGATCTTTTTCTTTATGTTACGGCTTCTAAACTAGTTTTAGTCGTTTTACCACAAATTATTAGTGGGCAAGCTTTTATTAATGTTATCGGAGATTAAAATTAACATTAGATGTTATGCTTTGTTTGAGGGTTGGTTATGTCTGTTGATAAGGTTATTAGGGAGAGAAGGTCGATAAGAAAATTTTTGAAGAAGGATGTGCCGAAGGATTTAGTGTTGAAAATTTTGGATGCTGCGCGTTGGGCTCCAAGTAGTAAGAATAGTCAACCATGGGAGTTTATTATTATAAGGAAGGAGGAGATTAAGAAGAAGTTGGCTAAGCTTGCTAGGTATGGTTGGTTTATAGCTGAGGCCCCCGTTGTGATTGCTGTTGTAACTGATCCGCAGAAATCTTATGCCCATCTTATTGATGGAGCATGTGCGGTTCAAAATTTGATGCTTGCAGCTTGGGAATTAGGGCTTGGGACTTGTTGGATAGGAACAATGGATAGAGAAAAAGCGAAGGAAGTGTTGGGAATACCAGAGAATCTTCATTTACTAACGGTAGTACCGTTAGGATATCCGGAAGAAACACCAATGCCGCCGTCAAGAAAACCCTTGGAAAAAATCGTTTACTATGAAAATTATGGGAGGAAAGATTTGTGAAATGGAGTAAATTAAAAAAATTATTTCGCTAACTTAATTTTATATTTTAGGGCATGCCGTGGCACATTTATGTTATTAATTTTGCATATTTTGCATATTTTTATGCTCAGTATACGAAGTTTTTGCTGCATATCGTAGATTTATGTTATCAAAATTCGTCATTATAATTGATTTACAAACTTCAATAAAATATTATTAATCAGTAAATATAGTTTTCCTGTCACTACCTTCTCGGATTAAAAAATTTATATATGAATTTCTGACTTATAGAGGACAGTTATACTAGATCAAGGTTAAATACTGGTGAAGTTCTGATGACCAAAAACGAAACCCGTACCAAGTCAAGAGAGGTGAGAAAATCTCTCCTCATTGTTACAGCAATTTTACTTATCGTCGGACTACTAGGAATCTTTTTATGTAAGGTTTATTATGGTAGATTCTTTCTATACGAGGAAATTTTCATTGAAATTTTAATCGTCTCGATTGTTGTAGTGGTTTCTTATCTTGCTATTCCAGCTTTATTCCCCAAGAAAGTTCGCGCAGAAGATATTTTCACCGGGGGATATGCTGCACCACCCTATATAAGTGATGAAGAATTATTAAGCCCAAGGAAAAAACCTGAGGAAAAATAAAGGTAAGTAGTCTTAAACATACTTCATTGAGAGGAGAGGAAGAATATGTGGAGTATTTGGACAATATTAGAATTTATATTGATACCTGTAGTAGGATTTGTACTAGGTTGCGTATTCTTCTACGAGTTTAGAAAATTATATGCTAGAATGCAAATGAGAAGAGGCCCGTATTTCCCTGCGCGATGGTATCAGGTTTTTGCTGATGTTTTAAAACTTCTTAGCAAAAAACCGAAGGTGCCAGCTTCTGCTAAGAAAAAACTCTTTTATTTTGCACCATTCTTTGCTCTGGCGTGTACTATAGTTGCGCTATGGCTTGTTCCAGTTGCTGGTTTTTCGCCTCTCTCACATTATAGTATTGGTGTATTGCTTTTGATTTACCTCTTATACGGTCCTCCAGTTGCCTATGTGATTGCAGGAGCCTCTAGTGGTTCCCCCTATGGTGTTGTTGGTAGTAAGAGAGAGCTTCTTTTATTGATGGCGTACGAAGTCCCCTTCATACTTAGTTTGCTGAGTATTGCCCTAATGGTTGGACATGTTGAGCATGCAACTTTAAGTGTACAAAAAATAGTGAACTATCAAATGATGCATACATTAAACGTTTTTGGTGTAGATCTTCCTGCATGGTTTTTGTTCCTTAATCCGTTTGCTGCAATTGCGCTGTTTCTGTCGGTGTTGGGGAAATTGCATGTAAAACCTTTTGATATCGTTGAAGCAGAACACGAAATAGTATATGGTCCACTCGCTGAGTATAGTGGATGGCTTCTTGGATTGTTCAAAATTGAAGGATATGTAAAATTCTTCTTGATTTCTACATTAATAATAGACTTCCTGCTAGGAGGAGGATTAACTAGCTTCACTTGGCTAACAATAATTTATTTCATTGTGACAACATTTATTCTAGTTGTTATATGGGCGTTAATATGTGTTCTCATGCCAAGATACAGGCCTAGTGACGCTTTTACTTGGTTTATCAAGTATCCCCTTGTGTTTTCGATTCTAGCTATAATATGGGCCTATCTAATTTATATGCCTTGGTTTGATATACCATTTGCACAAATTACAGGTAGATGATCAAAATGAAAGAAAGAAGAGTTGGAGCGTTACGTAAACTATTGAAAGTTTCATTAACTGGACTTAAAAAATGTGTAACTGTTGATTTCCCTTTTGGCCCTCCTGCTTTTATTGCACCAATTTTTCGGGGACAACCTGAGTATGATGAGGAGAAATGTATAGGTTGTGCAGCATGTAGTATGCAGTGTTCAGCTGCTGCAATTAAATATGTAGATGAGGATGGAAAAAGAGTTTTAACTGTATATCTTGGTAGATGTATTTATTGTGGAAGATGTCAATTAATATGTCCGCAGGACGAGGCTATTAAGCTTTCTCAAAATTGGAATTTGGTAACTGATAAAGTTGATAGTGTTGTTTCCACTATTACCATTGATCTAAGAAAATGTGAAAATTGTGGAACCTATTTTATACCAGATAAGCAGGTTGGGGCGATTATTGATAGAATTAAGGAAAAGCTTGAAGATTCTGTTTTGAAAGAACAAATTTTGCATGATGTAGAGCTTGCTTTACATTATTGTCCAGATTGTAGGAAGAAGCTTGCTATAAAATTGAATTTACACACTAGGAAATATGTTTAGGAGGAGTCTGTGTTGGGCTGGAAGAAGTGGGCAAGAACTAGAAGTCCATGGATATTTCATGCGCATTGTGGTGGCTGTAATGGATGTGATATAGAAATTGCTGCAGCATTAACTCCTAGGTACGATGTAGAGAGGATTGGAATTGTATTAACAAATAACCCGAGATATGCGGATATCATGGTTGTAACAGGTATAGTTCCTAAAGCTATGGTACCTGTTATTAAGAGAGTATATAATCAAATGACAGATCCAAAGGGTGTTGTTGCTGTGGGCGCTTGTGCAACAACGGGAGGAGTTTTTCTAAAAGATGATGACAATCCTACCTATACTTTTGGCGGCCCAGTAGATAAAGTAATACCTGTGGATGTTTACGTTCCCGGCTGTCCACCCAAACCTGAGGCAATAATTGTGGGTATTGCTCAATGCATACAGAAAGCTTTAGCAAAAGATTAGGAGGAAAAAAGATGAGTATATTGAAGGTTGTTAAGGAAAAGGGTCCATATGTAGTTATACATAACAAGAATAAGTGTTCTGGATGCACTGTTTGTATGATAGTTTGTTCTTTTCATCACTTTGGTGTTTTAAGTTATGATAAATCTCGTAACTGGGTTGTAGAAGATCCGGATAATCCAGGAGTTTTTGAATCTATTAGGTGTTCTCATTGCGAAGAACCTGCGTGTGCTGCTGCGTGTCCAGTAGATGCGATAACGAAGGATGAAGAAGCTGGTTGGGTATTTATTGATAATCTTAAATGTATTGGGTGTAGATCTTGCAATTATGCGTGTCCATTGTCAAATCCTTGGTTCGATTTTGAGGCAAAAGTTTCGTGGAAATGTGATCTCTGCTATGATAAGAAAACTGGAACAATTGATCCGAAATGTGTAAAGTACTGTACTACTGGAGCTTTACAACTTGTTACAAGAGAAGAAGCTAGGAAAATATTGAAAGAATTGTATGGGGTGGAAGTTGTTGGAGGAAAATAGAGATCTTTATCCTTTACGTAAACCCTTAAGAAAAATCCCGGAAACTTATGCTGGAGCAATTAAAGCACTTTTAGCTAGTGCCCATTTACCGCAATTTTCAGATTTTACAGCTGATGAGAGAGAGGAGATAGGGCTTGAACCAGTTCCGCCCACAGCTTGGAAATATAAGGAGGCTGTAAAAGAACTTGAGGAACTTGGTAAGAAAATTGGTTTAGAGAAAAAGAAAAAATTAATCTAAAACTGGGTGAAAAGCCATGGAGAAAAAGTTTGCATTCTTCCTCGGTTGCACTATACCTGCCAGCCAATTTCATGTAGAAGCTGCAACAAGAAAAGCATTTGAAAAATTAGGAGTGGAATTGCTTGATATGGAAGGAGCAACTTGCTGCTCAGATCCTGAAATCAGTAGGCAATTTGACGAAAACTTATGGCTCCATATCGCAGCTAGAAATATCTCAATAGCGGAAAAATTAAATGCAAATATCATGACCGTTTGCAATGGTTGTTTTGATACTCTTAATAAGGTTAATGAAAGTTTAAAAAGTGATGAGAAACTTAAAAATGAAGTTAACCGTGATTTAGAAGCAATTGGTAAAGAATATAAGGGTACGGTGAAAGTTCTTCATGCTATAGAAGTTTTACATGATGAGATAGGTTTGGATACTATTTCTAAAGCTGTTGTAAAACCTCTTAAAAATTTAAGAGTAGCTTTGCAACCTGGATGCAGGCTATATCATGATGATGAAAAGAAACTTGTTGAGAAGTTTACAGCATTAGTTAAAGCATTGGGTGCTCAAATTATTGACTATCCATTGATTCGTTTATGTTGTGGGGTTCCTGCATTATATGTTGATGCCGAATTCTCTCTTATGGAAAGAACTAAGAAAAAGCTGGAAAGTATTCAATCGGTGAATGTGGATTGTATTGTTACTTTCTGTCCTGCATGTTATGATAGATTAGAAAAAGGTCAATTAGATCTTCGAAGTAGAGGCATCAACTTTGATATTCCAATTTTGAATTATTTTGAACTTTTAGCTTTAGCTTTGGGCATAGATCCTGATGATTTTGGCATGTATTTACATAGAATACCTGCAGATGTTGTGGTTGAGAAAATAGAGGAGGAAACTGCCTAATGCAAAGTGCAACTATTAAAGATGTTATAGAAGACGTAAAGAGTTTCTTGGGATCAGCATATATTGGGGATTACGTTATCAGAGATAAAAAACACTTTATATTGATAGATAAGAAAATTGTGGTCGATCTCGCAAAATATATGAAGGATAAATGGGATGCAAGACTTGTTCATGTAACTGTTAGCGATCTTGGAGCAGATGGATTCGAAGTAGCATATCATTACTCTTTTGAGCATATAGAGCCGAAATATCATGTAACTTTCAAAGCTATGGTGGATCGTGAAGACCCTAAAATTGACAGTATATCAACCGTTACTTACGAGGCTTCTTGGGCAGAGAGGGAGATGGCGGAGCTTCTTGGTATAGAGTTTGTAGGTCATCCAGATCCTAGACATTTATTTCTGCCTTACGAATGGCCTGAGGAAGTAGAATCGGCTGCAAGAAAATCAGAGAAAGATAAGGTAAAGGTTTTAACTTCTATTCCTAGGAAACCAGCTGACTCAGTGGGTGTGATTATACCAATAGGCCCGTATCACCCTATGTTGGTTGAAAACATATTCTTTAGATGTAAAGTTAAAGATGAAATTATATTAGATGTTGATATTAAGCCAGGGCTAAATCACCGTGGAATTATGCAACTAGCTGAATCAAGAAATTATTGGAGAAATCTATACCTTGTTGAGAGGGTATGTGGAATTTGCTCATCTTCTCACCAAATAGCTTATGCAACAACTATAGAAAACCTCTTAGAAGTAGATATACCAGATAGGGCGCGTCTAATCAGAACCTTACTTTTAGAACTTGATAGATTGCACAGTCACTTCCTCATTTTAGGTCTATGGGCTGATGTGATGGGATTTCTAACAGGATTCCATCACATGTGGAGATTAAGGGAGAACATAATGGACATTTTGGAGTTAGTTACAGGAAACAGAGTTACTCACGGCATGATTCTAATAGGCGGTGTGAAATTAGATGTTAACAATGAAAAACTTGACAAAATAGAAAAAATACTTAAAGAAACAGTTCCAGAAGGGTTTGAAATAGCTACTTCAATAGCTGATCATCCAGTTTGTAAGAAACGTTTGAGAAATGTAGGCGTTGTAACGAGAAAAGAAGCGAGGGATATAGGGCTTGTGGGACCTACTGCTCGAGGCTCGGAATTTAAGATTGATGTTAGAAAAGATGATCCCTTTGCTGCTTACGATATGGACTGGGTATCTTGGGATGTTGTTACATATCCTGGCGGGGACTGCTATGCAAGATTCATGGTTAGAGCTTATGAATTGTTGCAAGCTCATGAAATATGTCTTCAATGTGTTGAAGCTTTAAGAAAAGTTGGTGGACCTATACAGGTGGAAGTTGAGGAACCTGAACCTAATAAGGAAGCTGTTGGAAAAGTGGAAGCTCCAAGGGGAGAGCTTTTTTACTATGTGAAGAGTGGAGAGGAGAATTCTCACATTCCAAATACTGTAAGAATTAGAACTCCAAGTTATAGAAATAATGCAGGTCTACCCTTCATGCTTAAAGGATATACGGTCGCAGATATACCAACAATAGTTACAAGTATAGATCCATGCTACTCCTGTACAGATAGAGCTATAATTCTGGAAAATGAAAAAACAGAAGAACAAAAAATCATAACAATAAGAGACCTCTTAAAGACAAAATTCACAAATATGTAATATAAAACTTTATTTTCTTTAAAAGTAGCATCTTTTTCTCCGTAAATAATCTTTTTTCAAGTTCAACAAGTTCGGTGTAAAGCTTTAAAACATCAAAGAACAAAACCGTGTTATTTCACCCAGCCAATAGGACTTGTTAAAACAATATGCAGCACACAAAGATCAATAATATCTTTTGATACTCAAATTTCTACACTATACCGGAGAAATTTAAAATGTCGTTTTATAGTTTTTCATAAACCTAAATTAAAGATACGACAAAAATTATGTTTTCATTTTTTAGGACTTTTATTCACCGGGTTCCTTTTTCTTCTTCCTTCTTTTCCTCCTCCCCTTTCTCTTCGTCATTTTCATCACCACAAGAAGAAGCATGACACATACATTATTTATACTTTATTTAACTCGAACGACAATCCGGAAATATGGTAAATTTGTTATCATTAACACCTTTATTAATTTTGTTAAAACCACTAACTTTTAGTTTTTCGGACAAATCTTTCTTATTTCACTTTTAAAAAGGGAAATAACGATATACATTAACCCCACCGTTCCATTAACCACGAACTAATGATGTTGAAAATTAATAGTTCTAACACCCTTAGTGGTGAAAATGTTCATCTAGTTTTCAGCACTCAAGGTTTTTTCAGATTTGTTTTTCTTCGATATTCTGGTTTATCTCTGTTATTTCGAGGCTTATATTGAGTGCTTTTACCGAATGTGTTAGGTAACCTGTTGATATTATGTCAATTCCTGTTTCTGCATACTCTTTTATATTTTCGGGGGTTATTCCACCTGAAACTTCGATTAAAACCTTATCTCGTAATCCTTCCTCCTCCAATTTCTTAATCACTTCTTTAATTTCTTCGGGCTTCATATTGTCTAGCATTATTATATCTACACCTTCTTTAGCTGCTATTAAAGCATCTTCAATGCTTTGTACTTCTACTTCTATCTTCTTAGTAAAGCTTACCGCCTCTTTAACTCTTTTTATAGCTTCTTTAACTCCTCCAGCAACTACAATATGATTATCTTTGATCAAAACGCAGTCATCTAACCTTAACCTATGAGTATCTCCCCCACCAATCTTTATTGCTTTTTTATCAAAGTATCTGAGTCCTGGCACGGTTTTTCTTGTGCCAGCTACTGTAATTTTTGGATTTACTTCTCTTGCTCTTTCAATCATTAGGTTTGTTAGAGTTGCTATTCCACTCATCCTCATAAGTAAGTTTAGAATTGTTCTCTCACACATTAAAATCGATCGTGCTGGACCTTCTATCTCCATAATGACTGTTCCTGCATTTACCTTGCTTCCATCTTTAACCTTGCTTTTAACATTAATGTCAAGTTCTTTGAGAAGTATAGAAGCTTCTTCTATACCAGCTATGAGGCCTGGTTCTTTTACAATTATTTGTGCTTTAGCCGTAAGATTTTCAGGAACAGTAATTTCTGTGGTAATATCTCCGAATCCTAAATCTTCTTCCAACATTTTTCTAAGTTTTTCCCTTAGCACTAGATTGGGTAAAGACATATCATTACACCCCGTGTTTTCACATACATATTTACGGAATTTGAATAAGAACCTATTCACTGTAGCCCTAAAGTAAATGGAATAGTCACTAAGGAGTGGAATATCTTAAACTTGATGCAAAGTGTTTGAAAATTGTAGAAGGGGATGAATTTGTTTTTAAGCGTAACATCCTAATTTCAAGCGCATAATTCTATTTGGAAGATGTCGCATGTTGTGTATCCCAAGGAGAATGCGTAGAATGATAACGAAAAACATAAATTATAGTTCAATGCTTGTGGGATGGGATACAAATATTCGACGTAAGAAAAAATAAAATTGGAGATCTGGTTTGAAGAATGACGGACAATAAGATCTTAATGAAGATTTTAAAGAAGGTTGCTTTATCTGAACCTTCCCCTATAATACTTGAAAAAATTGAACAACTTGCAATTAAACTAGGTATAGATGAAAAAGAATTAATGAAATTATATATTGAAATGAAAAATAAACTTCATAAAAATAGATTTGCTGAAACTGATTTTTCTAATAGAATTTTACTTTTACCTCAGTGCTTAAGGAGTAGAACATGTGAAGCAGAGTTAACAGAATTCGGATATAAGTGCAATGAATGCAACAAATGTAAAATTCCAGAAGTAAAGAAATATGCTGAAAAAATGGGGTACAAAGTATTCATCATTCCTGGAGGGTCAATTATCGAGAAAATAATTAAGACTTTCAAACCTAAAGCAATATTAGGGGTTGCTTGTCTGAAAGAATTGGTTCTTGGATGTATTGCTTGTGAAAAGGTTGGAATACCTGCTCAAGGAGTAGTTTTACTCAGAGATGGTTGTGTAGAGACAGATGTTGACTGGACAAAAGTTTTAGAAGCCATAAAACTTTCTACTGATACCAATTAAATCTTAATATATTCTAAATGTCTAAATAAGATTAATTTACATTTTTAATTCATTCTCATTTTTACTTTAATAAACTCTTAATCTATATAGTCATTGATGAGAATTAATTTAATGTGTTACATCATTGATAAATCTGAGAGCATTTACAAACGCAACCATAATTGAAGCATAATACATGTCAAGTTGACCTTTGGAGTGAGATGAACTATGCGAATATTGGTTATTGAGTATGGGATTGGAGGTTTTTCTCAAGGAGAACTTATTGAAGAGATACTCCTTGAAGGATATGCTATGCTTCGAGCCCTTATAGAAGACCTAAAGAAAGCTGAATATTATGTGATAACTACGATCGATTCAAGACTCAAAAAACATTGTCAATTAAAAGCTGACGAAATTATTACAGTACCTAAAGATAAAAATCCTCTTAAACTTCTTAAAACCTATTTAACTCGTATTGATGGAGCAATAATTATAGCTCCTGCCTTTAAAGAAGCTCTATATGGTATCACATGTTTCTTTGAGAAGGAAAAAATAAAAATTTTAGGATCAACATCAAATGCTGTTAAAATCTGCTCTAACAAATACAAAACATATAATATTTTGAAAGATGCCCGAATCTCCATTCCCAAAACTCTTCTAGGATCATTACATGAAGATATGAAATCTCTGGAAGAAAAAGCTTTGAAAATAGGATATCCAGTTGTTTTGAAACCTGTAGATGGGGTTGGCTGTGCAGGACTCTCACTAGTCAGTAAGAAAGAGGAATTAAAAGATGCTGTAGAAAGAGTTAGAAATGAAACACAGGAATGTTATTTTCTAATTCAAGAATACTTAGAGGGGGATCATGCTAGTGTAAGTCTTCTTAGCAATGGTGAGAAAGTTGCAGCGTTAGCGTTAAATGCGCAGCATATTAAACTTGGTCCTCCAAGTGAAGGGTCGATTTATGAGGGAGGACATACACCATTTGAACATCCATCGGAATCCTTGGCTATAGATGAAGCTGTAAAAGCTGTAAAGGCAATTAAAGGGTTAAAAGGATATGTGGGAGTGGATTTAGTTCTTACAGGTGAAAAACCTGTTGTAGTGGAAGTTAATCCAAGGCTTACAACATCTTATCTTGGACTTAGAGAAATCCTCACTATAAATATTGGAGCTGAAATCGTAAAAGCTTCACATAGCTTAGAAATACCAACTAATATGGGGAAAAAAGGTTATGCAATTATAGGGAAAATCCGTTTTAATGAAGGCTTCACGCTTAATAACGAGAAAGTTAAGATGATTAGCGAAGTGGATGGAGTTATATCTCATTTACTTATTCCAAAACCCCATTTACATCCAAAAGAAGATGTAGCAATAGTTGTTTCTAAAGGGGAAAGTTTAGAGGGGGCAAAACAACACTTTGAAGAAATTAAACAGAAAATTTATGAAGTGCTAACTTCATAGAAATCCTCCCATTTTCAAATCGTTAATTGTGATGCTTTTATTGTGGAGAGCTGTTGCTATAAGAACCCCTGAAACACCTATATCCCTTAGTTTAAGTAAATCATGAATATCTTTTACTCCTCCACCAACTAGAATAGAAGCTTCTACACTCTTAACGATTCTACTTACAAATGATATGTCAATTCCTTTGCTGGTGCCTACACGAGACAAATCAAGAACTATGAATTCTTTAACTCCTATGTTTTTAAAACGTAACATGACCGTTAATGGATCTCGATACTTTACTTCTTCACATAAGCTGAGCAGTTTTTCTCCAAAAAGATCAATACTTACAACCAAGTTTTCTTGATATAAGTGAGCAATTTCTCTTAAAAATTGAAGATCACGTAAAGTTTCAGTGCCCACTATCACCTTTGCCACACCGTGCTTCAAAAGTTCCTTAAATTTTTCAACACTACTTACACCAGCATCTACCATAAGAGATAATTTAGTTGTCTCACTAATTTTTTGATAGAGAGAATAACAAGGTTCCCCACCAGTTATAGAGTCAAGATCTGCAAGATAAAGCTCTTCAAACCCCATATCCCTAAAGACTTTCGCAACCTCCAATGGGTCAGTTGAGGAACATATCTTGCTTTCAATAGGTTTATACTTCTCTCTTTGCCCAGCTACTGCATGAACAACAACACCATTCTTAACATCAATAACAGGGATAACTCTCACATAAAGACCTCCATGTTTACAAGTTCTAGTATAGCAGAAGTATTCTTAAAATATAAGATAATTCGTTATACCTTGATTTAATTAACTTCGACTTGCGATTAAATTCATTAAATGAGAAACGTGGGTGTGTAGAAATGATTTATGTCGCTGGTTTTGACATTGGTGGGGCTAATACTAAGGCTTCCCTTATAAGGGTTGAAAATGGAGTTCTTAAAGAATTAAGAACAGCTAGAAAATATCTTCCGTTGTGGAAGGTTGGGAAGGATAAATTACTGGATACTTTACATGAGATTACTATGGAGATTATGCAGAGTGTAAAGCTTAAAGCGGTTGGTGTGACTATTACTGCGGAGCTTTCTGATGCTTATTGGTGTAAGAGAGAGGGAATAAATCACGTTTTAGACTGTGTTGAAAGAACCTTCAAGAATGTACCGATTTATGTTTTGAATTGTGAAGGAGAACTGGTAACGGTTGAAGAGGCGAGAAGAAAATATTTAAAGGTTGCTGCGGCTAATTGGGCTGCTACAGCTTGGATGGTTTCACGAATCTTGAAAAATTGTATAGTTATCGATGTGGGTAGCACAACGACGAGTATAATACCAATATTAGAAGGAAAATGTGTTGCTTTTGGGAAAAATGATTTAGAAAAGCTTATGTGTGGCGAACTTGTTTATACTGGGAGTTTAAGAACTAATGTAGCGGCTATAGTTGATAAAATACCTATTAGGGGGAACTTTGCAAGGGTTTCTTCGGAGCTTTTTGCCCTTTCTGGAGATGTTCATCTAATATTAGGTAATATACGTGAAGAGGATTATACGACTGAAACTGCTGATGGAAGGGGTAAAACAAGGTTGGAAGCTTTGGCGAGATTAGCTAGAGTTGTGTGCGCTGATATAGAGATGTTAAGTGAGGAGGAAATTGAAGATATGGCAAGATACATTTATGATAAACAGGTGGATCAAATAGCTGAAGGTTTAAGACAAGTATATAGTAGATTAAAAACGAAAACTTGTGAAGAAATACCAGTTGTCACCGTGGGGTTAGGTGGGAAATTTCTTGCAAAAAAGGCTGCTGAAAGGGTAGAGTTCAAAAAAATTGTGAGTTTAGAAGAATTTTTAGGGGTTGATGCTTCAATAATAGCACCTGCTGTTGGCGTTGCTCTAATGGTCGCAGACAAATTGGTAGGCCTAAAAGATATAAAACTACAGAAGTTTTAACATTAATAAAGGGTGATATGTTTGAAATTTGTTGTGAAAATTGGAGGATCCTTGCTAAGGTATAAGGATGAACTTGAAAAACTATGCAGCACTTTGGGGGAACTTGCTACAAAATATAAGATGCTTATAGTGCCAGGTGGAGGAAAATTTGCTGATTTGATAAGAGATGTTGATAAGATTTATGGTTTATCTCCTTTAACTTCGCATAGAATGGCTATATTGGCCATGGATCAATATGGATTACTTTTAGCTGATATCACTCCAAACTCTACGGTTGTTTATACAGTTGATGAGATAGGAGAGGTTTGGAAAAAGAAAAGACTGCCAATTTTATTACCTTCACGTTTACTTTTTACTTCAGATGAGCTTCCCTTTTCGTGGGACGTTACTTCAGACACCATTAGCGCGTACATAGCTAAATTGTTAAAAATTGAAAAGTTGATTTTAGTTAAAGATGTTGATGGAATTTTTGCAAGAGACCCTAAAAGGTATCCAGAAACATTCATGTTAAAAGAAATAACACCAAAAGAGCTATTGAATATAGAAACATGTATAGATACCTTTTTGCCCAAATTTCTGCTTTTAGAAAAGGGATTAACCTGTTATGTTGTTAATGGATTACATCCTGAAAGAATTAAACAAATATTGGAAGGAGAGAAACCAATAGCAACGATCATTAAAGCCTAAAAAGAACTTGCCTGTGATAGTGCTCTAATTTGTTCCTTAATTTCTAAAACCCTTTCTCTCTTAACTTTTCCTTTAACACGATCACCTACACATGCTGCACTTCTAAAACCTATGACATCTGCTCCTAACTCGTAAACTCTTTTCACATCTTCCTTGCCTAGGGATCCAGCTATAGCTGCCATGAATCCATGATCGTGAACTTTATCTATAAATGATAGAAGCTGCTGATCATTTAGAAATGAGAAAATCTTTTTCCCATCTTTGATCTTGGTGTCTATCATTGCTACATCCGCATCTGCTCGTCTAACAATTTCCGGTATTAACAGAGGGTTAAGGCAACCTGCTCGTTGATAGTCAGCGTAACCAGCAATTACAACTTTAACGTCTGGCATAGTTTCTTTAACAGCTCTACATACTTCTTTAGCAAGGAAAAGGGCAGAATCAAAGTTTTTAGGGCCATACATTCCCAATTTCACGTAGTCCACTTCGCATACAGCGGCTCCAAGAGCTGCTAGGGAAACCGTGCCGGGAAGATTAGGAACATCTCCTATGGCAGCACTAATCTCAAATTCCCTGGGTACAACCTCTCTGACTGATCTTATAATTCTTGGGAAATGTGCTCCAAGAGAGCCTTCAGCTGGGTTCTTAACATCGATAATGTCAGCTTCTCCGAAAACTGCTTCTATAGCTTCATCCTTATTTGTAACACTGATTAAGAGTTTCATGGTTTACAACTCCTTACACCTTTAACTTCTTCATTACCAAGATTTCATTTAGGATACTTTAAAATACTTTTTCATAGAATATTCCATGTAAAATTGGATGTGATGAATTGATTAGAGAGGAGTATTCTCCAAATACCGAGGAGGAAATGTCAAACATCCCTACATTGTTGCTCATTCTTGCAATGATTATTTTATATGGTGTTGGAATATATGCAATTATTAGTGTAATAATGCAGAACCCCTTAGCAATTGCTGCCGTAATACAATTTTTAGGTGCTCTCTGGAGTGTTATTGCGGCTAATTCAAAATTAGTAGCTATAATTGTATTTTCTCTACTTTCGGTTACAATTATTTTAATGATTCTTATACTTAAGTTAATAGCAAAAATTGGGCGAGAAGTTACTGTGTTTTTCTTCTTTTCTGGACCAATAGTTCTTCTTTTCATTGGAATAGTGACAATTTTTCTTCGAATTTATTGATTTCAACAATTTTCATAATTCTTGGAATAATATTTTTAGCTCTGGTTTTTCGCTGGAGAGAGCGGATTTATCTTGCTGGTAGTTTAATAGAACTCTCAGCGAAAGCTATCAGCGATGAACCTGAGACGATCGGCGTATCATTGGTCTTTTCAATATTTGCCTTCATATCAGCGATAATCGGGGTTGCAGGAACCATGTGGATATATTCTGTCTTCACTTCTTACTTTGATTCCGAAACAATTGGCGGTGCTTTAACATTTCTTTATGTTTTGATCTATGCATGGGTTATTTATGCGGCAATGTATTTTTCAAATGGAATAATTGTGGCGATTGTTGATGACTGGTATAGAAGTCCAGCTGAGGATCAAGCATGGCTTTCAAAGGGGACAAAACGTGTACTAAAGTTTGCAAATCCTATAATTAAGCTTGGCTTTATAATGGCGCTCCTAGACACTGTAGCAAGATATGTTCGAGGCATTAGTACGGAAAGAGCTGGAAAAAATCCTTTACTAATTATCGGTATAATCTTCTTTAGAATAGCATCTGCATTAGCATATGGGCTTGCTCGATTTGTAACATTTTTCGCTTTGCCAGCGATGATCATAGAAAGTAAAAAGTTTAAAGAAGCTGTTAAAAGATCCTGGAACCCGATAACTAAGCATTTCATTGACGTTATTATTTACATGAGTGGTGTAGGTGGCGTTTACGCACTTTTCATACTAATTATGGTGCTATTATATGGTGTCTCTGGTTATCTTATTGGAGTATTCTTGTTAGTTCCAATATTGGGAATTTCAGGAGACTTAGTGGTTTTAGCCGGTATATTGACTGCTATCGGCTTCTTGATATTTGGGTTTATACCAGCTTACATGATGATTCGCCCATTACAAGTAGCATACAAAACATTGCTCTATGAATATGCTCTTGATAGAGAACACGGATTCATTCTTCCATCACGTATGCCAGAGGAAATCAAACAGGAATTCGAAACAATAATAGCAAAGCCGCCGCCTGTAAAAACAACGTTTAGACAAAATAACCTCTAATTTATTTAATTTGGAAATATCATTGTTTATCAAAAATCCTCTGATAAAAAAATGATAAAATGAGGTAATGATGTATAAATATGTTGCATTTATCGTTGATTAGCATACGTATGATGAATATATGAAAAAGTAGAGTGTGATGACTCCTTCAATGAAATGTGTGATGTATATTAGTAGGAGTTGTTTTTAAGGAGGCATCTTCACTTTTTTCTACACGACGTTAACATCGTGCTAAAAACCTGCTGTAAAGGGTGATGGCAACATTCTTTAACTCTTACAGAGCATGTTAATTACAATCCGTATCGTTTTACAATTTTAATTCTTCCACTTGGATACTTTTTAACTACGCAAATGTTATGTATTTTTGTTTAAACTTAATTTTCAAATTTTTTAGTTCATTCCAGGCTTTTTCAAAATTTTCTCTTGTAAGATCATTCATTGCTAAAGTTATATGTGGTATCCAATTTTTTGGAGTATAATTTTCAAATAAGTCTTTACAATAGTTTCTCAAAAATTGATTAATTAGGTCGTTGATTCTTGATAAATCAATAGTCTCTTCAACTTTAAGATAAATTACACTTTTATCAAAGTGGCCAATTCCATCAACCTTAATTTCAAAGGGTTTTATTTTAGGAACTATTGCCTGAAAATCCTTTTTAAGTTGTTTTAAATTAGTAGTTTTTCCTCCTTGAAAAGTTATATTTGGATGCCCAAATATTTGAACACCTACAGAATTATATTTCTGCTCAAAAATTCCCAGAGTTTTTTAACTTCCTTGTAAGCCTTATTCTCTAATATTGATAAAATTCCGATGATATCCATAAAAATATTGTAGATTCTTTTTAATTTATAAAATTAATCAAAAGGCATAGTAATGGTGATAAATACTATAAATTCGGTCAAACAAATAGAAGTCATGACACCTATGCAACCGTATACTGCGAGATTCTCGCTATTTATAAATATTAGTTTTCAACTTATTTTCCAATATTCGTTTGACTTGCTGAAATGGGAAATGGAAGAAGAAATTATTATAAATGTTAAAACAGGTAATATGGTGATATTTTATGTCGCTAATTAAATGGGGTGCTACTTGGTTTATTTTGTGTCTTATTGGAGCAAGTTTGGTTGGTTTAGGAGACTATTGGTTTTCTATGATTTTCGGAGATAGATATGGAGGGCAATTTACTTCCTATATATCGAGTTTTCTTTTAATGGGATTTATCCTTTTATTTGCAACAATTATCATAGATTCAGCATCGTGGTATATTAAAGGGAAAGAACTAATTCAAAAAACTTAATGCTTTAGTTCTGT
>Ga0164310_10000746_pt1 | contig 17871 bp, 18 predicted proteins | sample GuaBasSedimGuay1_FD_121795 | JGI IMG/M metagenome (GOLD analysis project Ga0164310, IMG submission 121795) | Subseafloor sediment microbial communities from Guaymas Basin, Gulf of California, Mexico - Guay1, Core 4569-9, 0-3 cm | ecosystem: Environmental > Aquatic > Marine > Hydrothermal vents... | reverse complement strand
GTATTACATAGAATCAGAAAACTAGAAGAATCAGGTATCATCAATAACTATTTTACTGTAATAGATTCCTCAAAATTGGGTTATAGAAGCTATAGATTGAATTTACTTTTTCAAAATACAAATGATGTAATAATTGCAGATATCATAAATCATTTTGTAAAATATGATAATACATGGTGGGCAGTTTCAACAAAAGGTATCTATGATTTTTCAACCGCAATATGGGTTAAAAATATTGAAGAATTTCAACAGTTTTGGAAACAAACATTGAGAAAATATCATTTTTATATCAGAGAACAAACTTTTTCTTTATATCTTGAACTTTTTACATTAAGACATTCATATCTACTTATCGATAAATATCTAAAATCTGATAGAACTAAATATGAAATTGCAGGAGGGAGTACTTATGTTAATATCGATGATATTGATCAAAAGATTCTTCAATTGATTGCAAACAATTCAAGAATTCCTACAATAGAAATATCAAATAAACTCAACATATCTACCCCCACAGTAAGAAAACGAATCAGAAATCTTACTAATTTAGGTGTTATCCTGGGATTTCGTATAAATATTGATTATTCAAAGATGGGATATAAACTATTTAAAATTGACATGTATTTAAATGACTACAAAATGAGAGATAAAATCCTTGATTATATTATCAAGAATCCACACATCATCTTTATTAGTAATACTTTAGGATATGCAGATCTTGAATTTGATTTAATCGTTGAAGAAGAACGGCAAATACATCAGATAATGGATCATATTAATAGTAAATTTCAAGGTTTAATAAAATATTATGATTTCATTCATGAATATAAAGTACATAAATTGGATTATATGCCATTCAAATAAAACTCCCAGCCACAGTGTATCCCCCAATCATGATTTTATTGGACAGCAATTCATATTGTGCATTTTCCTCAATTTCTAAAGGTTATTTCAATACATAAAACAACATACCAATGAGGGTATATAATCCACTTATAATTTTATAATTACTACCCTCACCATAGGTATAAACTCATTATAATTCAGACATTATAAGAAAAATTTAATTTATAATAAAAAAAGAAGAAGAATTAGGATTTCTTCTGTAACTGCTCTTTTGTAATCCTACCTTCTTCAAATAATTCAACGATATAGTCATTGAATTCTTTTGCCTTAACTCCGTAACCGCTCATAGTTTGCCGTATCTTTGTTTTGGTTTTTCACTGCTTAAAATACTTAACAATCTTGTCAAGATGATTCTGCTTGTCCCTCATTTTCCTTGGAATTTTTAACTTATCAAAAAGGGGTTTTAACGGTTTGGTCGCAATCTTAGCATGGGCCAATCCTATTCTGAAATCTTCTAATTCAATAATGCATCTTCATCAGTTTCTTTTGCTCTGGTGCCTAATTAACGGGCCAAATCATTGATCTTACTTTCTGCTTCAGATGAACAACGAATCCGAATTAACCTTTCATCATTATTCTTTTTTATATCTCTATTTGGTAACATTTCTATGCTTCTTTTTTGCTACTGTGTTTGAAATCGTTGGACGGCCAACAACGGGGGATTTTGATAATTATCCCAAGTTTTGTTGTGACAATCAAAAAAACATTGTCAAAAATTATATAATTTGAGGGTATTGTCGATTGTGTTTACGCGATATTCAATATAATTAATAGTCGTCCCAATGGTTTCAGATTGGTTTAATAATAATATATTTCCAATTTTGGATCGTGGCGGTCATTGTTAATTCATTGATCATTTTGTAAGGAGTGATGCTTCCTACTTTAAATATAAATCTTTAAGACTTATAATTTATATACTATAATTCTATACACACCTTACTTTCTTCAAACACAATAGGAGAAAAATCAATATGGCACGAATGCACGCAAGACGAAAAGGGAAATCTGGTTCAACAAAACACTATGAACGCTCTGAACATCCAAAATGGAGCGCATTAAAACCACGAGAAGTTGAGTCTCATGTTGTTGATTTAGTTAAAAAAGGAAATTCATCAAGTCAAATTGGAATAATTCTTAGAGATCAGTTTGCAGTTCCTGATGTAAAGATTGCAACAGGTAAAAAGATTTCAAAGATTCTTAATGATAATAAACTGAATTCAGAAGTACCTGAAGATCTAAAAAATCTTATCAGAAAATCATTAAAGATTCGTACTCATCTTGAAATTAATAAAAAGGATGTTATGAATAAAAGAAATCTTCAACTTACAGAGTCAAAAGTTCGAAGACTTGGAAAATATTACAAAAGAAAAGATATTCTTCCAATTGATTGGAAATATAGTCCAAAACAGGCTAAATTGTTATTTGATTAAAATAACAGTTTTTTTTATTTTATACCATACCTTTTTAGTGTTTAGCATATTATTAAGATATAATTATGCCACTAGATGTTTACACTTTAGCAAAACAAGCAGCAATCAAAATAAAAAAAGCAGATTCAAATACGAGATTTCGTGTGATCTCCCATTATGATGCAGATGGAATTACTGCTGCAACAATTATTTGTAAAGCTCTATATAGAGAAGGATTTGATTTTCATGCAACCCTTATGAGAAATCCATTTACAACGGGTATTGAATCATTAAAAAATGAAGAAAACACCCACATTATCTTTACGGATATGGGAAGCGGACAACTTTCAATGATAGAGGAGATAAATGGACAAATCATCATCATCGATCATCATCAATTAAAGAAAGAAAAAACAAAGGAAAATATCTTACAGATCAATGCAAATCAATGTGGCATTAATGGAAATTATGAAGCATGTGGGGCGACACTTTCATATGCAGTTGCAAAAGCATTAAACAAAAAAAACCAGGACCTTGCAAGCTATGCAATTGCAGGAGCTACAGGAGATAAACAATACATTGGTGGTTTTAAAGGATATAATAGAACACTTATTGATGATGCTGTACAATATAATGCAGTATCTGAGAATATTGGATTAAAACTAAGTGAACATAGTATTTCTGAAAGTCTTTATTATTCAGTTGAACCTTATTATAAAGGAATTTCAGGGAATCATGAATCAATCGATAGTCTTCTAAAAAAGCTTAAAATAAACTCAGAAGAGCAATATTCGGCTTTATCAAAAGATAAAAAACAACAATTACATTCATATTTAATGCTCTGTCTCATTAAACAAGGATGCGAGTCAAATATTCTTGATACAGTGATTCGAACTAGATATTATGCCAAGCATACATTTGGAGAAATGGAGCAATTCGCAGATTTACTTGATGCATGTGGAAAAGGAGGGCATCGCGATATAGGCCTTTCACTTTGCCTTGGAGATGAAAAAAGCTACCAGAAGGCAAAACAACATGAGAAAACATTCAAACAAAACCTCCTTGAATCTTTATGCGACATTGAAAAAAAGGGAGTAAAAGAGAAAAAATCATACAGATATTTTTACACAGATAACACATCGTTAGGTGGAGTTATAGGGGGAATTGCAACAAATTTCATTCTAGATAAGGAAAAACCATTATTTTCAATTGCAAAAAAACAAGATGAATTGCATATATCAGGCAGGGGAAATCAATATCTTGTCAAAAAAGGATTGGATCTTGGTGGGGCAATGAATGCCATTGCAACAAAATTTCAAGGCAATGGTGGAGGGCATAGTATAGCAGCAGGAGCAACCCTGCCAATAGATATAGAAGAACAATTCCTTAAAGAAACAGATGTACTTTTATCAAAACAATTAGGTCTTTAATAACATGGAGAAAAATAATATGCATGTGAAATCAAAAATCATGTTAACATATGAAAATGAAAAAACTGCAAAAAATATTCAACAAGCACTAAAAATTGATGACGGAATCTTTGTGAAATCCATAATTCAAAACAATGAGTTACATGCAGTTATTGAAAACAGATCTATCTCTTCTTTTCTACAAACCATCGATGATTATCTGAGTTGTGTTTCCGTTGCTGAAAATATTGTCAATTCCAATAGTAAAAATATAGGTGATGAAAAGAAAAGCTAAGGCAAACGTTAAAGAAATGAAAAAACAACAAAAACAATAGAAAAAATTCATTTCCTTTTCATCCAGTTTTCATAGTTTTTGAATGATTTTATCAACGATAATGAGAAAAGCCTATAAATAAAAAAAGTATCTGGCAGCTTAATGGCCAAACGAAGAAAGGAAAAAGATGAAGAAGAAGTAGAGGAAGCTGATTTTAAAATTCCAAAATTTAATGAAAAAGCTTTCGTTTCAAAAGAAAAAGAAAAAATGCGGGCGACATTTCTATCATTTATTTTTGGATTTATAATTGCATTTATTACTTTTGGCTTTTGGGTCTTACTGACAAATAGCCCATTTCAATGGACTCTTGTATTTCTCTTTGGATTATTCAATGCATCATGGCTAAGGTATCTATTTTCTCGATTTAATATTGATGAATCAGTTCTTGAGAGAAAAGGACAATTTGCAGCATATGCTGTTTATTTTTTAACCTGGTTATTTATTCTTATCATACTTGTGAATCCACCATTTTATGATGGAGAATCACCTGTGATTAATGCAGTATCTCTTCCAGATATGCAGGAAACCGGTGGAACTGTGAATGTTGTGGCTCATGTTGTAGATAATAGTGGCATTAAAAATAATGAAGTTCAATTCAAACTTAATTACAACGAATCCGTAATCGTAGAGGAAACGATAAAGCTTGAAAATAATATTTTTGAATATGAGTTTCTTAATCCAGATAACAATCTTGGTACGTTTTCATATATAATTCAAACAGAGGATAACCTGGGTAAAACAACACAATTCAATGGAACATTTGTCTACGATAATGATGTTATTAAAATACCCGAGCCTCCAGGGGCAAGCATATTTCCTGGTCCATCTATTACATATGCAACAGACATTAAAATTGATGTAAAAGCAGATGCAGATTGGGTTTATTACACCGTTGATGGTGAAACAATTAATGTAACAAAGGATGCAGATGATAAATATTATTCAACAACAGCATCATATAAAGGATGGGAAAAAAATACTAAGCCGACCGTTAAAATATATGCAAAAGTCATTCATTATTTTGAAAACATTCCAATTGCATTTAACAATAGTATTGTCGATAATACAGAATATTATTTCAATGTCAGTGATGATAATGAGATAGGAGATCTTGATTCACCTGTTCCAACACTTCCTCAACCAATAACTGTTACTGTTCCTGGTTTTGAATTGTTTATTGCACTTATTTCATTGATTGCAGTAGTATTATTCTTTAAATATAAAAAGAAACATCAACGCCGTTAGATTATGAATACAATTGCTTCACTCTGCGAAGAGCTAAAACAAAAGAGAAAACCAAGGGTCGGGAGACTTGACAAACCTGTTGCCTTTTGGTCAGAACCTGACCGATTCAATGATGAAATCATTAATGCTTTTGTAATCATACTGAAAACAAAAGGTTGCTCCTGGGCATCAGAATCCGGATGTAGCATGTGTGGCTATTTCAATGATAGTGCTTTTGTCGATATCTCTGATGATGATCTTCTTTCCCAGTTTAATACCGCAATGCAATCATATAGGGATGAACCTGTTGTAAAAATTTTCACATCTGGAAGTTTTTTTGATACCAATGAGATCAGTAAAAATGTTAGAGATAAAATATTCACTGATTTATCTGATAAAACTAAAAAAACTGCTGTTGAATCCCGGCCGGAATACATTAAAAAAGAGATTCTTGATGAATTAGCAGTTTCTCTTTCAACTATGCTTCTTGAGGTTGGAATTGGTCTTGAATCATCTAACGACGACATACGAGAAAAACATGTCAATAAAGGATTCACCTTTCAAGAATATAAAGATTCATCTAAACTTCTCAAATCATATAATCATCTCATAAAAACATATGTGCTTGTAAAACCCCCGTTTCTTAGTGAACAACAAGCCATTAAAGATTGTATTAACACAATTGAACAGGTTAAAGATATTACTGATACCATTTCACTGAATCCAACTAATGTTCAAAAAGGAACGCTTGTACAATATCTTTGGAACAGAAGATATTATCGACCACCTTGGCTTTGGAGCGTAATTGAAATCCTAAGACAAGGGTCAAGTATTACAAAAAAACGGTTACAATGTGATGTTGCAGGAGGGGGAAGCATCCGTGGTGCACATAACTGTAAAAACTGTGATAAACTAGCCTTAAACACAATTCGTCATTTTTCTCTTTCACAAAACCCAAATGATCTAGATAACATTGAATGTAACTGTAAAAAACAATGGGAAGATCAACTAAGTTTAGAGCAAATAAGTTTTGGGTCACTAATAGATATGCAAAGGGGTTTGATACCATAAAAGAAACCATTGAAAAAGGAGCTCTTGTCAGCCTTATTGATAAAAATAATTATATCTATTTGATTGATACAAAGCATAAAACCGATCATTTCAAAGGAGTCGGAGTTTTAAATCCAAGTGATCTCATTGGAAAAGAATATGGAAGTATATTCACAGTTAATACAAAAGAATTTTATTTATTAAAGCCAACACTTATGGATAAATTTAAAGCATTAAAAAGAAAAGCACAAATCATCATTCCAAAGGATGCAGCCAATATAATTCTTCATTGTGATATTACCCCTGGAAAAACAATCCTTGAGGCAGGTGTCGGATCTGGTGGACTTACAACGATACTTGCATCAATGATACAGCCGGATGGTATGGTGATATCGTATGATCTCAGAAGTGATTTCATCAATCATGCACAAAAAAACATAGATAATGCAAAATTACATGATTTTGTAACAATCAAAGAAAAAGATGTAACAAAAGCTATCGATGAAACAAATCTACATGCTATCATTCTAGACATTCCAAATCCTTGGGATGCTGTGAAACATGCTTGGAATGCATTAGAAACAGGGGGCACTTTATGTACGTACTCACCTCTTATAAGTCAGGTGGAAAACACAATTAAAACAATGAAACAATATTCATTTATTGATATAAAGACATTTGAAACATTATACCGAGAGATGATTGTAAAAGAACAAGGAACTCGGCCCAGCTTTGACATGCTAGGGCACACTGGTTATCTTACATTTGCAAGAAAAGTTACATCTGAATTATTGTAAAATGTTACAATATGTAGATCAATCTATTAGATTTTTATAAATGGGAGTTCAACACCGTAATTATCTATGATTTGAGGGTGATTCAACATTATATGACCAGAGATAAGAAATGAAACCGATTCAATAAGACAAAAGCTATAAATCATAGAAATCACCGCATCTGAAACACTTTTTGTGTCAGAAAAACATTGAATAAATAAAAAAATCCAAAATATTGAGTATTGACCATAGGCGAGATATTCTGCTGTTTTAAAACACTCTTGAATTGAAATAAAATTATTTGTATTATTTTCATCTTTTATTATATTGCTTAACTGTTGATTTGATGAAACTGCTAAGGCAAAATTAAGCGGGAAACCCGTTAGATATAAAGCACGGCCTAAAGTATTTTCAAATGTTGAAAGAAATATAATACGATTCTCTTTATCAATATCATTTTGTCCATTTACCAGGCCTCCACTTAGACATGATTCAACAATGATAATCTGAGCCTTAGAATTAATATTGGAAAAATAATAATTTAGATTATCATCCGTTAAATAAATACTTTGATTCATATTCAGATCATAAGGACAAATAATTTCATCGGTTCCATCATATTCATCATTATCATTATCGGGTACCTCAGATCCATGACCCTGCCATTGAAATAAAAAAACATCATTTTCAGTAACTTTTGTTGACATCTCATCTAATGCTTTTGTAATATTGTCATATGTTGCGTCTTCATTAATTAATAAAATTATATTCTCTTCCTTCCAATTTGACGAAAGAAGTAGAGAGGAATACAATAATGTAAGTTTTTTTTCAGAAATTGATGGAAATGGAAATTTTGGAATATTATTCCTTCTATTTTCATATTCCGAACATGCAGCAATTACTGCATAATATTCAGTTTTATTATCCTTGAAAATATTAGTATTTTGATCTGATCTTGATTTATATGTTGGAATGTCATTATGTCCAGTTATCGCAGGCACCCAGCAAACACTAATAAACAAAAAAATTGAAAATAGTGCAAATATTGATTTATTCTTATTAGTCATTGATTCCTCTTCCTAATTATCAATATAAGCATATTCTTTTGATTATAATAAAATATTTATTTTTTAAGTTTTATTCCTCGTTGATTCTGATAATTACCTGATTTTTTATCATATAATTCTGAAGGTAGGGTTTCGAGTTTTTCAAATACTATTTGGCAAAATCTATCTCCAATAGGAATCTCAATTGATTCATCATTTGCATTGAAACAACTGATTGTAAGAGTACCATGAAAACCTGCATCAACTTTACCAAAACTTGCCATAATCCCTTTTCTTGCATAACTAGAACGAATCCAGAGTTGTGATGTAATCATAGCACCCATTTTTACAAATTCTTTGGTGCTAATTGCAAACCAAGTTTGAGAGGGAATCACAGCCAAACCATCTTTAATATTTTCATTAGTTTTTTTTATAAATATTTCATCAATTGAAAGATCATATCCATTTGGCGTAAGATTTTTTTTAAGAAAGGGCTCAATTCCAAGAGTCTCATTTTCCATATATTCTTGAATATCTCTATCTGAAAGTATTGACATAGATGCATCACTCCAAAAAATAATTCTAATTCTTAATTGTAACAGACTGCAGGATTACATCATTAGCAGGTTTGTCATTTCTATCTACTTTCACCAAGGAAATCTTTTCAACGACTTCATAGCCCTGAATAACTTTACCAAAAATGGCATGATGATTATCAAGCCATGGTGTCTCAGCAACTGTTATAAAGAATTGTGAACCACCAGTGTTAGGGCCTGCATTTGCCATAGAAAGAATTCCTTTTTCATTATGTTTCAAATCAGGATGAAATTCATCTTTAATGTTATATCCTGGTCCTCCTCGACCAGTTCCATGTGGACAGCCACATTGCACCATAAATTTTGGAATAACTCTATGAAATATAAGGCCATTATAGAACCCATCATTAACTAGTTTCATAAAATTCCCCGTGGTAATTGGTGCTTTGTCATTAAAGAGTTCGATTGTGAACTCACCCATATTTGTTTTAAAATCTACTTTTTTATTTACCATCTTTTTCACTCCTTATTAAAACAGTTTTATTTATTCTTCGATTGTAATTTTATTAATGATTACATCCTCAACAGGCCAATTTTGCATCCCATTTTTTGTTGTTGTATCAACTAATGCAATAGCTCTAACAATATCAATCCCCTCAATTGTCACACCAAATGCAGCATAGTTATCATCTAAAAATGATTGAGCTCCATCACAAATATAAAATTGACTTGTTGCACTATTTGGATCATTTGTTCGAGCCATAGCAATTGCTCCATCAACATGACGAACATCTACACTTATCTCAAGGTCAATTGTACCATATGGACTTTGTTTTTGGATTCCATCACTTGAAAATCCACCACCTTGTATCATGAAATCATCCATTACCCTATGAAAAACGAGGTCCTCATAAAAACCAGCATTTGCAAGTTTTATAAAATTATCAACAGTGTTTGGTACCTTATCTTTAAATAATTCAACCTTGATGGTTCCCATAGAAGTATCAATTATTGCAATAGGATTGCCAGAAGTTGTTTGATTATCATTATTTTCATTATTGTTGTCTTGATTATCATCGTCTGAATTTCCAAGTGTGAGAAATAGACCAATAGCAATTATAACAATTGCTGCAAGTACTATTACAATAAGAATATTAGAATCGATCTTTGTTTTTTTTGGTTCGATAGGTCGGGATCTTTTCCTTGCTTGAGCGGTTTTCTTTTTTGAAGCCATATAATCATTGAAAATAAGGTTTTAATACATAAGTATTTTGAAAGAAATGCAAAGGTAAAAGAAATTATAAAGTAAAATATATTATCTAACATTCAATCTTATAAAATTTTAAGGGGAATAAAATGGAATATCAAGAAATCATGGAACGAAAAAGAAAGATTACCAGTACTCCGGTCCATCCTCTTCCAGAGGAGACAGTAAATAAAATCATTAAAGAATTTACTCAAAGTCATATGAAATCCAAGCAACTCTATGATGAGGCTCTTACTTGTCTTACAGAAGGAGTGCAGCATAACCTTAGTCCTAACTTTCCTTTTCCTCTTGCAATGGATCGAGGGGAAGGCTATATGCTGTGGGACATTGATGGAAATGAATATATTGATTACTTAATGTGCGGGGCACCAATCATATTGGGACATCATTTCAAACCACTTGATGAAAAAATTGCTGAACATATTCGTACCAAAGGTCCCACTACTGGTCTAACTAGCGAATATGAAATACTGGCAGCAAAACAGATTAAGAAAATGATGCCAAATATTGAGAAGGTACGGTTTGTACAATCTGGGTCAGAAGCAATCATGGCTGCATTACGTATCGCTCGTGCAAATACAGGTCATGAAAAGATCATAAAAATTGAGGGTAATTATCATGGATGGGGAGATCAAACAGTTATTGGTTTACATATACCAGGTACTGGCATGATGATGTCTGAGGGTATACCAACTGAGTGTTTATCCAATACTCTTACTGTGATGCCAAATGATTTTGATGGGCTACGTAACACTTTTGAAGATGCCAAGAAACAAGGTAATGTAGCAGCATGTCTAGTTGAGGCTAATGGTGGTGAAGCAGGAACCCATCCGGTTCATCCAGATTGGAACAAGTATGTCAGGGAATTATGTGATGAGTTTGGCGCTTTGATGATAATGGATGAGGTTATCACTGGTTTTAGAATCGCAAAAGGTGGCGCACAGGAATACTATGGTATAAAACCTGATATTGTAACACTAGGTAAGGTTCTGATGCATGGATATCCATCATGTGGAGCTGTTGCTGGTAGAGCAGAGGTTATGGATTCTCTTGCCGGCGGTGAAGGCAGTGCAGCTGGTTCTCATGCATTTGTTGCTGGTACATTGGCAGCCAATGCACTTTCTACAATGGCTAGTTATTATGCTTTAAAATTTGTTGAAGAATACAATGCCGTCGATAAAGCTGCGGCTTATGCTGAAAAGCTGACAAAAGAGCTCAACGATCTCTTTGAAGCAAGACCAGATCTGCCATTTTTTGCCTATAATCAAAAATCAATTATTATCTATGATACCACTGCATTTTTCAGTGTTGATATCAACCAACCAGATGCCTTTATGCAGATCATGAACCGTATGAAGGTAGCTAAGGAATATCAACTCGCTCTCACATCAAAAGGCGTCATGAATCTAGCTGGATCTCGTATGTATACATGTATGCAACATGATGAAAACGCCCTTACTAAAACACTAGAAACCTGGGAGTATCTTTTATCCTTGATCCCTAAAAATTGATGCTTAAATATCAAGGAGAAATGATAAATGATTTGTAACATCTGTGGAGTTAATGAAACAGATAATCCTGATAGTATATGTGATGATTGTAAGTTCAGTATAATCAGTAATGATGATATACCTCCGACATTTTAACATTGAAAAACTGGAATTTAATGTCCTAAATCGTGTTACCGTTTTTTTAGTATTTAATGGATATGTCGAGTACTTTCAATTAAGAACCGTACTTTTAATAATAAAAAACGAATTCTACACTAAAAGAATATGTACTTTTCATTAATAATTTTCCAGAAGGTATTAGGAATATATCATGCATCAAAATAGTTCAAATCTCTGTGCACTTTGCAGGGGAACAAAAATGCTCTGTGGAAAAAGCAGATGCCCTGTTCTTGTGAAGTTTCATTCAAGAGATAAACTTCTCCCTCTAATAAATTCAAAAAAAATACATGGGGCATCACCTCCAAGTGTTTTTATTGGACGAGTTGGATATCCTAAAGTCTCAATTGGGCCCATGATTCCACCAAAAATGGGGGATACTTCATTGTATGATGCACCTGAACGATGGTTGGATAAATCTATTGATGACATCGTTGATTTTCGTTCAATGCTTATAAGAGGTAAACATCGAATCCATGTAAATGATGTTGAAAGCAGCAATAAAATGGTTTCTTTTACAAGAGAATTAGCTCTTTCAAAAAACAGTGTATATACAGAAGCTTTATTTCATAAAAAACCAAGAGGATCTATTAAATTTTATGATGATGTTCAACCACATGGACCTTCTGCTGTTCTAAAAAAATTCGATATTTCAAATCCTAAATATGAACCCCATATGGAAAAAGCATATTATGACACTGATTTAAAATCGATGGATGCAATTCTTCAACTGTATAAACAGGGTGTATCTATTTCAAATATTCACAAAGCATTCAGTGTAGGATCATTTGGAATTGGAAAATATAGAAAATTTGTTCCAACACGATGGAGTATCACAGCTGTTGATTCAAATATTGGAAAAACACTTGTTAAACAAACAAAAACATATCCATGGATAAATGAATTTAGAGTATATTATCATAATCAGTTTGACAACAGATGGATTATCTTAATGATGCCCTCAGAATGGGAATATGAACTAATTGAGGCATGGTATCCAGATACAACATGGAACCAATATAGTAAAGATATCGCGATTTTCAATAGTTATGAATTTTATGATGGAAGAAAAACATATGCTGAAATTGGTGGATGTTATTACGCAGCAAGACTTGCAGTAAATGAAACATTACATAAAGATAAAAGGCAAGCTGCAACAGTTATCATGCGAGAGGCACACCCTGGTTACATAATGCCTATTGGAGTATGGAATGTTAGGGAAAGTGTACGGAAAACATTACAGTTACCTTATCAAAAATTTGACACATTAAATGAAGCACTTGCTTATATCGAAAAATACCTTGATATTCCCATGAGCCGATGGATAAAAAACAGTGCTCTTTTAAAAAACAGGTTATATCAAAAGCGACTTGAGGATTTCATTGGAATATGAGTCTTATGAAAATAAAAGAGATTACATGTAAAACAGCACTAACAAAATCCAAATTACCTGGTCTAATGTATTCTCTAAACCCCTATCTAGGTTGCATGCATCAATGCAATTATTGTTATGCACCAGGCATTCTTCATATGGACCGGGAGAAATGGGAGACAACGGTTGCTGTAAAACGAAACATTCCATTAATTTTATCAAAGGAACTCAAACAAAAAAAACAAGGAACCATTGGGATTTCAACGGTTACTGACCCATATCAACCTATTGAAAAAACATACAAACTTACCAAGTATTGCCTTGAAACCCTTTCAAAATATAAGTTTCCATTATGTATTCAAACAAAATCTGATCTTATTATTCGAGATAAAGAAATAATAACAAAATGTAAAGATGTTGAAATCATGGTAAGCATTGGAACATTAAATGATAAACATCGGAAGATATTTGAACCTGGTTCTTCAACGATTCCTGAAAGATTAAACATTCTAAAGGAGTTCTCTAATACTAATGTGAAAACCAGTGTTTTTTTTGGGCCAATATATCCAAATATTAATTCCGACGATATTCCAAAAATTATGGATACGTTCATTGAATGTGAAGTTGATGAAATAATGATAGATTACCTTCATCTAAAAAAAGAAATAATTCCAATATTAACCGATACAATAAATGATAATAAAGAAATAAATAATGTTTTTACAATGCAGATGATAACCTCACAAAAAGAAAAATTAAAAAAAATCAATATGCAAATAAGGGATTATCTAAGAGACACGAATATATCGCTGCAAGATGCGTTTTAATTATGGATTTTTATTCAATATTTACTTTAAAACTATTATCATTGTCAACTTTCTTCTTTTTCCGCTGAACAGATACATCAAGGATACCGTTTTTATATGTAGCCTTGGTTGTTTTTGGTTTCACATCAACCGGAAGATGCACTTTTTTATGATATTTTCTCTTAGGAGAATCAACAGTTATCTCCAACTCATCTTCAATGACCTGCAGATCAATGTCTTCTTTTTCAACACCTGGAAGTTCAACAGTTACTGATACATCTTCTTTTCCTTCAATCACATCTGTTAACGGTTCTCGATCCTCAGAAATACGCGATTTTCCTTTTACTGATTTCACACGACGATTCCCGAATTCTTCAAGTCGAGGTTTTCCATTTGGGCCCACGCGGATACTATATCCATGGACATACGATTTACCTGGCTTTGCATTTGACATCATACGAATCATTTCTTCTTTCATTTTTAGAAAATCATCAAACATTTGATCATCGAACATGTCATTAATAAAACGATCATCAAATCCAAAAAAATTAAATGGATCTTTTCGTCGTTTTCTTTGATCTTTTTCATCCGAACTCATAGATATCACAACTTTTTTAAAATAGATAATATACCGGATATATAAATATTAAGTTTCGATGACAAAAGCCCTTGTTTTTCAATAATTTTTCTCTCAGTTGCCAGCATATATTTAAGTATAGTGAATGTATTACCGAGAAAACTATCCTATCATATATAAATGATTTATTAATAAAGTGATAACAATGGCAAAAGCACGATCAAGGACAGCAGCGCGGAAAGTGAAAGATAAATGGAAGGCAAAAAAATGGTATAATGTTCTTGCCCCAGAATCATTTGATAACGTCACGGTTGCTGAAACATTAGCTGAGAATGAAAGCACGCTCATTAAACGAGTAACAGAAGTTTCATTACAAGATATCACAAATGACTTCAGAAAATCACATATTAAATTATTTTTCGAGATATATGAAATTGATGGATCAAACGCTAAAACGCGGTTTATTGGACATACATTAACATCAGATTATTTAAGAAGAATGATCCGAAGAAAACGATCTAAAGTTGATGGTATTTATGATGTCATCACTCGTGATGGTGCAAGAGTACGGATAAAACCATTTGCAACAACTGATCGTCGAATTCAAAATTCACAGAAAAGAGTCATCCGAGATATGATGAAAAAAACTATAGGTAAACAAGCTACAACAAGTACTTTATCGGGATTCATTAAATATATCATTGATGGAAAGATGGGTAGTGAGATTTACAAATCATGTAAAAAGATTTATCCTGTAAAACGTGTTGAAATTTATAAAACACATGTGATTTCTCAACCAACAATAATAATAGAAGAACCAAAGAAACCAGAACCTGAAGAAAAACCAGTTGAGGATAAAGAAACCACAACTGAGAAACAATCAGAAGAACAAATGGAAGAAGAAATCATAGAATCAAAAGAGGAACCAATTGATGAACCAGCTGATGAACCAGCAGAATCAATTGATGAATCAGAGGAACCAGCTGATGAAGAAATTAAAGAAGAACCAGTTGAAGAGGAGTTAATAGAGGAAGAAATTGACGAATCCATAAAAGAAGAACAGGAAGAAATAGAAGAAGAAAAAAAACCTGTTGAAGAAGAGATGAATCAAGAAGAACCTTCTTCCGAAGATGAAACCTCAACTGATGAGGAATCAGAAGAATCCTCAGAAGAAAAAAAGAAAGAATAAACACAAATTTTATTTCTTCTCTTTTATCCTTTTTTTATCCTTATCTATTTTCATCATAAAGATTAAAATATAGATAATGATTAAGCATACATTGGGGTTTCTTTATAACCAACGAAAATATAATTATAATTGGGTGTGGTGCAGGTGGTGGAACCGCTGCACAATTCGCACGTAAAACAGATAGAAAAAAACAAGTAACAATATTTGAGAAAGGATCTTATCCACAATATTCTAAATGTGGACTGCCTTACGCAATATCAGGTATAATACCTACGCCTACGCATCTTATTGAATTCACTGAAGAATGGTTTTTAAAAGCAAAAATAAATCTTCATTTAAAGACCACAATCACATCCATTGATATAAAAAATAAAACTATAACTGCAAAAGATGAAAATGATGAAATAATTGAAAAAGAATATGATTCACTTATCATTGCAACAGGTTCAGATCCATCATTACCACCAATAAAAAACATTACAAAAAACAATGTCCTAATTGATGGAATTTTCACCATTCGAACAATTGATGATGCACAAAAGATACTTGATTATATACCAAACACAAGAAATGTAACAATAGTAGGAGCCGGCCTTATTGGTTTAGAGATGGCAGATTGTCTTTCAAAAAAAGGGAAAAAAGTTACGGTTGTAGAGGCTCTTCCAAATATTCTTCCTATGTTAGATGATGATGTTTCAAAGACTATTGAGGAAATGCTGCTGGATCATATTTCACTTTTTACGAATTTTTTTGCAACAGAAATTAAAACAATAAAAGATCATGTCTCTGAAATAATCATAAAAAATAGGGATACAAACAAGGAACAATCTATTTCAACAGATTTGCTTATTATCGCTGCGGGAACAAAACCTGAAATAACTCTTGCAAAACAAATAGGATGTGAAATTGGGGAAACTGGCGGTATAAAAGTAAACAACAGATCAGAAACATCAATCCCAGATGTTTATGCCGTTGGCGATTGTACAGAATATAAAGAATATATCACCCAAAAACCTTTACCAATAGGACTTGGAAGTATCGCAGTTAGGCAAGGAATAGCCGCAGGAGTTAATGCGGCAGGTGGAGACTATACCCTTCCAAAAGGCGCACTTCAAACATTCACATCAGATTTTTTTAACATACAGATAGCAGCAGTAGGTCCATCGACAAGCTATTTGGAATCATTTGAAATGGTATCAGGAAAACATAATGGAAGCTCATTACCTGAATATTTCCCAGGGGGAAAACCAATAATGATGAAAACTATGGTTGATGTTGAATCTGGAAAAATTCTTTCTGCTCAAGCAGTAGGTGAAAACGCTGCGCAAAGAATTAATTCATATGCAACTGCAATGCTTGGAAATTTGACAATTGATGAATTCAGAAAACTTGAAACAGCTTATGCTCCCCCAGTTGCACCAACCCTTGATGTTGTAACTATTACAGCAGATATTGCATATATGAAACAACAACGTAAAAAGAAAAAATAAGTGTTATTATGAAGGTTTTACATCTTGCAGATACACATTTAGGATATTCTGCTTATCGAAAAGTTACACAAGATGGGATTAATCAAAGAGAGGCAGATATTTTTCAATCATTTACTAAGATAATTGATTATGCAATAGAACAAGATGTTGATCTTGTTGTTCACGCAGGAGATCTTTTTGATTCAGTTAGACCAAATAATCGAGCTATTGCCATTGCTTTAAACCAAATGCTTCGTCTTTCTAAAAACAATATCCCAATGGTTATTATCTCAGGAAATCATGAACAACCAAAATTACAAGAAACTGGGCATATATTCAGCCTTTTTGAACATATACCTCATATATATCCAATATTTCATGAGAGATATGAAACAAAAGAATTTATGATTGATAATGAAAACATTATGATTCATTGCCTCCCTCAAATAAATACTCAGGATGCATTACAAGAACAATTAATTTCTATTGAAAGAAATGAAAAGATGGATTATAATGTTTTTTTAGCACATGGAAGTATTCAAGGCATCAAGGAATTCAGTATGAATGAATTCAATGAAATGATGCTTCCTAAACAATATCTCTCTGAAATGTTTGATTACGTTGCACTTGGTCATTATCATATACAAACAAAAATTGATGATTACATATATTATGCTGGGTCAACAGATACTTTTTCTTTTTCCGAATCAGATACAAATCATGGTTTCATGGAGCTCACTCTTAATAACCCGAAGAAAAATGTTGAATTTAAGTCAATTAACACACGGCCTTTTATCGATACACCCTCGATTGAATGTTACGGAAAAAATATTG
>Ga0164310_10000745_pt1 | contig 17877 bp, 15 predicted proteins | sample GuaBasSedimGuay1_FD_121795 | JGI IMG/M metagenome (GOLD analysis project Ga0164310, IMG submission 121795) | Subseafloor sediment microbial communities from Guaymas Basin, Gulf of California, Mexico - Guay1, Core 4569-9, 0-3 cm | ecosystem: Environmental > Aquatic > Marine > Hydrothermal vents... | reverse complement strand
TCCAATAACACTGAGATGGTGTCTAAAATTGAAAATCATTTGTAATCCTGTGACTTTCGGTGGAAAAGCACGAAAAGCTTGGCCAGCAATCGTGAAGAAATTAAAAGAGGCTCAACTTGATTTTGAAGTGGAATGGACAAAAGGGCGGAATGACGCCATTAGAATCACAAAAGAGTCTATTAGTGACCATAAAATCATCGTTGCCTATGGTGGGGACGGTACAATTAATGAGATTGTTACCGCAATTGGTCAAACGGGTTTTAAAACAACCTTGGGAATCATCCCGGCTGGAAGAGGAAATGATAATGCCTTCAGCCTGCGACAGACAAATAAAATTGACGATATAATACAAATGCTCACCGAGAAACAAACCCGTGTCGTGGATTGCATCGAAATAAATGATGGGGAAAGATATTGCCTTGGTGTTACCGGCGCGGGCATTGATGCTGTTGTAGCAAATAAAGTCATCGGAAAAGACTCCAGAATAAGCTATAACATTAGCTTGGTAAAATCCTTCTTTCAATATCGACCTCGTCACATGCATATTGATATCGATGATGGGCGAGAGGTAAGAGATCAAAAGTGCCTTTCAGTGATGGTTTGTAATGGACAGCGCGTTGGCAATGGCAAATTAGTCGCCCCCAATGCAATTATTGACGATGGACTATTGGATGTCGTCATTATAGGCAATACGGGTGTGTTCGAGTCTTTAATCACTTCACGGAAACTCTCAGATGGAACACATATTGAACACCCTAAAGTGGAGGTGCTGCGAGGAAAAAAGGTCGTAATTTCAACAAATGCCGTAAAAACCATCCCCGCTCATTCAATGGGTGAACCGCTTGGCAACCTCCCGTTGAAATTTGTTTGCCTTCATAAGAAACTCAAGGTGCTCCGAATGTCAAATGAAATCCTCCGGCGAGAGGGGTGGCATAATGCCAATGTCTTTCTAGAGAATGTTTCTTCGAAAGAATAGTATTGCCACTATTTCATTTCCGGGCGCTTACGGAGTTCATTGCCAATCAACAAAACACTACTGGAGCCTTCTGAAACCCAATTGTTCTTTCCACAAAGGGTGCCATAGAGGTAGGCACCACCAATATTTGTATATTTGAAGCGTTTTTTAATTTCTTCAATCTCTGCTAATGCGCGATCAAAATAGAATGTACTTCGTCCCCCACATGAAAAGAGAATGCCCAAACGAGGGTCCTTGATGGCGCCATCGACATACGCTTTTTTGATTGCATCTAGGGAGGCTTTTTTTGCAGCGTCAAGTTCTGCTTCGGTAAAATAGATTGTTGCGCCTTCAGGGATTACTTGAGAAACAGTCAATTCTTTTGCTTCTTTCCCTCGTGACATTGGAAAAAGGATTTGAAGCTCTCCTGTAGATTGATCTTTAATACCGAAAGGATTCAAAGCACAAATTTCATCTCGTAAATCGGAGATCTCAACGACAGGTAAATTTAATTCGCGGAAATAAACCAAAGAGGCTGGTTCATTGTTAAGAGAAACTATGCGATTATTGATCGCTTTTGTAACAGTGAACTCTTTTTTAATGTGATAGCCATGGACTTGTGCCATAGAGAATTCCAAATCGGACCGGCCAAGGATAAGTAATGTGTGATTCTCGAGAAATTCATCTTTAAAAATAACATAACCATTCTCATAATTGTAGTCATCACCAATACTCCCCCCTATTAGGGGGATTTCACCGAGATATTTCCGGAGTCCTTGGATAACGGTATTCGCTTTTGGTTCGCTGTCAGGGTCCGTTCCTGGAAGAAACAACAAGCCAAAATCTGGGTTCATGTGTTTTGGATTCACTGGCAGAACCATTTTGTTCTCTTGAAAGAGAAGCTTATTGCGTAAGTCTGTTAATGCTCGCTTGTAGAAATCCTCGTAAACTATTCCATCATTAGCGTTAGCCAGTTTTTCGTTAGCTTCAACTGCAATACCAAATCGCATGAAATCTGTTGAAAGCGAAATGGCGATCACACTTTCACGCCAATAACCAGCAGCGATTTCTCCATTTGTTGAACAACCAGCTACAACATCAGGGTTGATTTTTTGGATGATACCATGGACTAGCTCAGGGTCTGCATACCGTTCCGAGAAAAAAACAAGACAGAGAGCAGGATTTGAGTCCATTGTTTGGCTATTGACACGTTCTATTGCTAATTTCCCAGCCCGAAAAGGAACATTAGTAATTGCAGAAAACAAGCCACTTCGAATCCTGTCCATTTATAGTGAATGCCCCGTAAAATGCTTTGAAATGATAAGGTTGCGAGCCTTATTAAAACTTTTTTCACTTAATGCCTAAAAAGATTTAATTTAAAAGTCGGGTTGCTTTACTCATGAAAGTTATTCCTGTCCTAGACATTTTAGATGGTGTTGTAGTTCACGGTGTTGCAGGCAAGCGAAAGAACTACCGACCAATAGAGCAATCTATTATTTCCTCAAGTCCGGAGCCATTTATTGTTGCGAGTAATTTCGCTGAGAAACTTGGTTTAAAGACATTTTATATCGCAGATCTTAATCTAATACAAAAAACAGAAAATAGTAATTGCAATGAAAATAGCATCCGGCAAATTGCTCAAAACAAAAGATGGAAAATTATGTTGGATGGAGGAGTTGAAACTGTTAATGAAGCAATAAAATTGTTTTCGTGGGGCGTGGATAAAGTCATTCTTGGAACGGAGACAATAGAATCACTCGAGACTGTCTCTGAGCTCGTCAAAGTCGTCGGTGGTGAGAAAATTCTTGTTAGTATTGATTTGGTGAATGGACAAATACTGGCAAAAAATGAACGACTACAAAAAATGCCGTTACTCGAACTTCTCGAGTTTATTGAGCCGCTGCAACTTTATGCTGTAATTGTTTTGGACATTCGAAAGGTTGGAAAAAGCACCGGGCCAATTAGCAAACCACTCCTCGAGATTTTAGCTAGAAAACCTAAGACACCAATTTTTGCCGGGGGAGGAGTTAGAAATATTACTGATGTTATTGCACTTAAAAAAATGGCAGTAGGTGGCTGTTTAATAGCAACAGCGTTTCACAAAGGAATTATTACTAAGGACAATTTGCCGTTGGTTCTTTAGAGAGGAATTAATATTTGTTGGTTGGGTAATCAAGTGTTTCAGAAGGCAATTTGATAGTAATTTGCTTTTTATTCGTAATTTTACCTATCTGATAAACGGTTTTGTTATATTTTGTACAAATCTCTTTGATCTTAGTAAAAGCCTTTGGCGGTGCGATAATGCAAAAGCCAATTCCCATATTAAGGGTTTGATACATTTCCTTGTTCGAGATGTTTCCCAGTGATTGAATTAATTTGAAAATGAGTGGTGGTTCCGGAAGGTTGTTGAGAAGAACGCCAATCTCTTCTTTTGACTGACGCAAAAGACGTGCAAGCTTAAGAAAAGCCCCACCGGTTATATTTGCTAAGCCATGAAGCTCTACCTTGTCAATTAATTCAAGCACCTCTTGAACATAAATTGCTGTTGGGCGAAGAAGCTCTTCTGCTAAGCTAATGCCATTAACAGTGTCAGTAATTGCATGTTTTTCCAACAAGACTTTTCGGACAAGTGAATAACCATTGGAATGAAGCCCACTGCTTGCAATGCCAAAGATGGCATCACCCGGTTGGATTTTGTCCCCTAAAAGAAGTTTGTTTTTGTCAACAATACCAATTGCTGTACCAGCGAGGTCAAATCCCTTCCCGTCTACACCTCGAATAATGTCCGGAAGAGTGGCTGTTTCGCCACCAATAATAACCATTTTTGCTTGCTCGGCTCCTTTCACTAAGCCTTGTGTGATTTGATAGGCCATGTGACTATTTGGTTGTTCTATTGCGAAATAGTCCACAAAAACAAGTGGTTCAGCGCCAACACAAATGAGGTCATTAACATTCATCGCAATACAATCAATGCCAACAGTGTCGTATTTTTCTAACATCTCAGCGATGAGAACTTTGGAGCCTACCCCATCAACAGTGACGACGAGATATTTATCTGGCATACCAATATCAACAATGCCGCCATAATGGGAAATAGCTGGGAGAAATTTCACTTTCGGGTTCAATTGAAATGTTTTAGGGAGAAGGCGCCAGATTTGGTCAATTGCTTCCCCTTCTTCAAAGATATCAACACCGGAGTCTTTGTAGGTTAGTCCTTTCTTCTTATTCATCTATGCCACCACTTTTTTCAAAGCCTTTGCTCGCAGCTGTTCTTAATGAAACTCTGCAATAGAGTGAATCTTAAGTATTTCTAAAGAGCAATTAAATTTTCATTCAGTTTACTTCTCGAGTGTACTTATAAACTTATAAATGGTATTGAAAAGAAGCTCTCTATCAGGTCCAACAGAAACTATATGCTGAGAATTGGGAAGCATAACTAAGCGCTTATTCTCTGTTGAAAGTAAACGCATCAATAGTTTACTACTTGAGGGATGGATGCGATCGTCTTTTGCACCTTGAATTACCAGTGTCGGAATGGTTACTCTTGGAAGAACATGTTTTTTAGTGAATTTCACTAATTTTATTGCTTCCTCAACTGCGGCCATAGGGTATTTTAAATAACTAATCAAATGATGCTTTTTGAAAAATTGCTCGGTTTCAGCGCTTTTATTGATATATGGTTTTAAACGTTTAATTATCGGAAAGAGAAAAGATAACCTCGAGAGAATTAATGGTTTTATCTTCAAAAAAGTGGAGATAAGAATGACTCCTTTTAATTGCTCGCGATATTCAACTGCAAGACGGCTTGCAAGAAGCGCTCCTGTGGAAAAGCCTATGACAAACTCGCAACCATCGATTGTTTCGAAGGCGTTCTTTACTGATCCCCACCAATCAGGCCATTTCTTAGTTTGAAGATCTTCAGGCGTCGTGCCATGTCCTGCCAGTAGAACAGAATAAACATCCACTCCTTTTGAATGGAGGAAATCACCAATTGGTCGCATTTCTGTCGGGCTGGCAGTAAAGCCGTGGATGAGTAAGACTTTCGGCCCTTTACCCTTTAAACGAAATGGTTCTGCACCGGGAATGATTGTGAATTGTTGTTGAGGCATTTGGTATTGGTAACTCTATTTCTCTTATTTGAAAGTATCTAACGCGTATAATGGTCTTTTCTTATTTGGACTCCAACATCCCCAGTTGTCGCATTGAGCTGTTTGTAATTGTGACTTTATTTGTACGGCCCCATCGCTCGCGTTTAAGAACCTTTTTTTCTTCAAGTTTTGTTAAAATTTGTGAGACTTTAGACTTTGAATAGCCTGTTTTTTCACAGATCCTTCTTTGGGTGGAAATGCCACCATCTGCATTGATGGCTTTAATGATTTCTTGTTCTGTATTTGTGAGAAGAGCTGTTACAAGTTCTTTTTCAACAGGTTTATTCCTAAAATGTAAAACGAGAAAAACAATGGCTCCTCCAACAAGAAGACTGAATAATACTGTCAGAGGGTAAAAAAGGGCATTGTAAGGAAAGTTATTGCCGGTATTTTCAACCCCAAAAGCAAATCTAACAAGGAAGATATCTGTTTCATTGGCAATACGTTGGTCCAATTGCCACTCTACGGTCACAACTTCATTTTCTTTGTAAATCTTGTTAGCTGAGGGGAAAATAGGTTCAAAAGGGGCATCCTTTACAATAGTAGCATACACTGGTAGAGAGAGGTCCAGAACAAAGGTTTCAGTGTTTCGAGGGTGGGTTACCTCAAAGTCTAGTCCATAATAATCCAAGGACCCCTCATTATGATAAATTATATGATCTATAACATATGTAACAGAAAAGACGTAGATATTATTTGAAAGGAGAGGGAAGCGCATAGAGATATTAATTAGGTTGCCAAATTCAGGGGCGACCATCCATTGAAAATCGAGGGGGCCCAAAGGGTCAGAGCAAAAGACAGAAAAGATGGTCATATTGATAGTCAAAAGAAAGTTGGAAATGGGATAGCTGTTGTTATTAGCCAGAACAAAAGTTGAGGTTACTTTGACGGTGAAATCTATTTGAATATCAACCTCCATCACATGGCTGAGCAAGGTTTCATTATTACTCGTTGCAAGGTTAATTGTTTGTGAGAAAGGTGGCCTGAGCTCCCCCGAGGGGGTAGCCAGTGGTAGGGAACTCATATGTTGAGAGTGTGACAGAGAGGTAAGAAGAGCTAATGAGAGGAAAACATGAATAAGGATAGCTTTTAGCTTCATCATTTGAGCATCAACCTTCACTACTAATAAATATTAAATCTGTTAGCAATAAGATTCTTTTGATTTAGAGGGTGATGTGGCCCCGGCATACAACCCGGACCACATCAAGAGAAAAACTATTTTCGTTTCTTTATTATTACAGCGATGGCTACAATCATTACCAAACCCCCGAGAATAGCTATGGTTGAGAGTGGAATTGACAGGGAGTTTGGATAAACGCCAACCGAGGGATCGTGGACGAGTTTATACCCATTGCCATAATTAGGATAAGTTAAGAAGACATTTGGGCTGCCACTCGCTGGGCCAGGAATACGAGGAATATCAATAGAGTAAAATGTTCCAACGTCAATGGTATCAATGAGGGTGTCGTTTGAATAGACATTAGCAAAAGTTGCCCATTTATAATAAGCGACTTTCTTTGTGCCGTGTTCTATGTTTTCGAATTGCATTGTTCGATGGTGGTTACCATTTTCAGTTTGAGTGCCATTTCGAATGCGCATTTGATGTTTATGTTGCATTTCCGAAATGATCGTTTGGATTGCATATCCTTTAGCGTCCTTACTAAAATGCCAATTATCAACAATGATATCTATTTTAACCTCTGACAATCCTTTGATTTCTGTGTTTGGTAATGTTTGATCTTCTTCAAACACAGTAATAATGAATTGGATCATCGCACCATTTGAGAGTCCTGCTAAAGTAAGGGTAACCTGAACAGCGGCATCGCTCTCAACTATATCGACGGACCATTGATTCCCCTTAAAGATATAAGCAATCCCCCCTAATTCGGTAATGTTGTCTAGGATTGAGTCACTTCCAAAGAATTCTTGGATTAGATGGAAATTCACTTGATATATTTCATCTGCAGAGCTCTGATTGCCAAGCCACCAAATGAAATTTGGACTATTATCCAGAATTTTCAAGGTTAAATATTCCGTTTGTACTAAAATCCCTTCTGAGCCATGTGAAACATGAATTTTGTTTGTTTTAGCAGACACAGTGGGTACTAATGCTGAGACGAGGATGGCAAATGTAAGAAGCCCTCCAAGCACAGATACTTTTTTCTGGATGTTCATTTTGTTTCCTCCGATCGTTTAAACAGGCTACTTTTGGATAAGAATAGCGTTTGATTTATTTCTACTAATTATTGGGGATAAAACTAATTAAAAAGAATCTCTCACAATGGTTCAAGTTAGGTTTACATAAGGTTTGCAATGGGTAAATACTTCAAAAGAAAAAAATAGCACTGTCCATCTAAGATTGTTCTTCTTTCACTTGTTCCTTGGCATTCAAATCAATTTTAAGGAAGGAAGGATTGGTGATGGTAACGCGGTTTGTTCGCCCCCACCGTTCACGCTTTAGAACATCTTTTTCTTCAAGTTTGAGCAAAATTTGTGAGACTTTAGACTTAGAAAAGCCGGTTCGTTCACAGATTTTTCGTTGGATGGCCATTCCCCCCTCCTCATTAATTGCTTGAATTACTGCTTGTTCGGCTTCTGATAACAGCGAACTGACTAATTTGGTTTTTGTTGGTTGGACGCGCTTCTTTAGAATAAAATAGAAAATTGCGCCACTGGCAATGGTTCCCAGGAGGAAACTTAGGGTTAAGTAAGCAAAGAAGGCTTTGGGAAGTTGTATATAAATAACAGGTGCAGTCCCTAAAGCAGTTTTATTGAATCTGACAAAGTAGGAATAATCATAATTAAGGTCAATTGAGTTGTAAATCCAAATCAATTTAACATGGTTGTCTACAATGTCTATTTTTGTGGGATAGGGGAAAACAGGACGGGGAGAAGGGCCCGAGAGTAAGAGATGCCCTCCCGGCAAAGAAATTTCCAACTGAAAATGTTCTGTTCGAATGGAATGTATTAGAGGAAATTCCAGATTGTAGTAACCACCAAAATCCGAGATGAAAAACAAATAAGTGGCTTGTGCACTTGGATCAATTTCATAGGAGATTGAAAGGACGTATTTGTCATCTTCTAATAGGGGATAGCGCATGGAAATATTTAGGGCACTCGAGTGAGTAGCATCATTTTTTGTCCATGTAAAACTCAATGGGCCAATTGGGTCATACACAAAAACGGTATTGACTGATTTATTAATAAGAAAAATGAAAAAATCAATCGGTTGAGAATCATTATTTTCGACAACAAGTGTTGAAATGACTTGTAAGGAATAATCATTTTGGATTTTGAGTCCCATTGTATGATAGAGTATAAAATGTCCCTGAATTACTTCGAGGGAAGGATTGTTGATAATTATAGGGGGCGTTTCTGCTGCAGCTGTTGATTGCAGGGGGTGTTGATAAAACTCAACGAAAACCATTGTACAAAATAGAACAAGCAGGAGAGCAAAAGTCAAATGAGGTTTCTGTTTAATGATTCCCACCAACAGTTTTAACTCCAAATAACTCGTAACGGTTCTTACTTTTTCTCTATTCATATTACTAAAAGATAACTTAAAAGGATAATGTCTCTAAAGAAAAAAAGGTTAAAAAGGCAATTTTTCTGTACGACATTTCCTTCTAACAATTAAAAGAATGAAAATTGTGCTCGTAAGTCCGGCTACAAAGGCTAGTGGTACACCGACATTATAACTTGGGCTAGGTGTTGTTTTATACACTCCTAAGATCGTATTATGCTTAATTGTCAGGATGGTGCTAACTTTTGGATACGAAAGCCAGAGGTGAGTTGCAGTGGCATATTCCGGGTCATAGGTGTTATTAAAGAAGGCTTTTCCAAGGTATTTAGCTATTAAGAAGTCGTTCGTTTCATTGAAATAATCAGCAAGCATAACCCACTTGAAGTAAGCTTTGTCAATTGCTGTCCCCGGGAAACTAATAAAATACAACGAATCAAGATTATTCATTGTTTGAGAGCTATCATTAACAACAGTTGTTCCAAAAGTATTTGCGGATTCGAATACTTCAGATTTTATTGCAACGCCCTTCGCGCCGGGTGTTAACTTCCAATTATTGATAATAATTTCAAGCCATGCTTCAGTAAATGCAGCAATGTAATAACCGGTATATGTTAAAGCTCGCTCCTGCTCGGAAATGTGAATTATAAATGAGAGTGAAGCATCATTTGCCAATCCCGTGAGCGTTAAATTGACCTTAACCTCGGAAACCGTTTCAGTGATTTTATACTCCCAGTTGCTCGTGTCCAAATTGTAACTTAACCCTCCCAATTCACCGGTGCCAGATAAATAGTCATCCGGGCCAAAATATTCATACAATCCCAAAAAAAAAACATTAAAAATCTCATCGGGAGCACTCACATTATCATGCCACCAAGTGAATTGAGGTCGAAAATTATTAATAATGAACGCCATTTTTGAAGAGGTAATAGAGATCCTATCAAAGCTAGTATGAACACTAATGAACGCACTTCCATTAGTGTGTATTGGTATTATAGATAAGATAACTAGATTTACAATAAGAAAGATTGTATAATAGGCAGTCATTCTTTTTTTTGACATAGCTTTAACTCTAACCTCAGTATTAATTCTATATATTAAATGCTTTTGAAAGATTATAAACAATCTCTCGCAACAGTTTATAAACTATTTTTCTTGGAAAAAAATCTCAAGGGGCTTTCTATAGTTTCAAAAATTGCCACATAATTGCTCTCCTTAAGACTCTCGTTGGTGCAGCGCTTTCGAAATGGGTGCATCTATGGGATATTCCCCCGTTAAACATGCCAGACAGAGGTTCTTATTTTCGGGCCATTTATCAAAACCGATAGAGTCTACCAGCAAAGGAACAGTGTTATAAATAACCGCATCTACCCCTAAAATCTCGGCAATCTCCTCATCAGTTCGTCCACAAGCGATCAGCTCTCGCTCTGTTGGAAAGTCTGTCCCCATAAAGCATGGATTAATTAGTTTGGGGCAACTTACCGCCAAGAAGACTTTTTTCGCACCTGCATCTCGAACCATCTTAATAATGCCTTTTGAAGTGGTGCCGCGAACAATGGAGTCATCCACAAGAACGACATTCTTCCCCTTTATGAGATTTGACATGATATTCAATTTTAATTTCACGGCTTCTTCCCGAGCTGATTGTCGGGGCATAATGAAGGTTCTGCCAATATAGCGATTCCGGATAAGTGCTTCGGTATATTCAATACCCGTTTCCTTTGCAAAACCAATGGCGGCTATCCGTCCTGAGTCAGGAATAGGTACGACAAGATCAGCTTGAAAGTTGCGTTCTAAAAACAATTTTCCAAGCGCTCGGCCAATTCTCTCTCGGGCTTCATAGGCAGAGATGCCATCGATTATCGCATCCGGTCGAGCAAAATAGACCCATTCAAACATACAATGTGCATAGCTGCTGCGTTCAACTAACCGTTTCTTTTTAAAATTCTTTTCAGTGATAATTAATGCTTCGCCAGGTTTCACGTCAGCTTCAAATTTAGCGCCCACAATAGATAGCCCGATTGTTTCAGAAGCTATAACAATATCTCCTTCCTTTGATTTTCCATAAACCAGTGGTTTGAAGCCAAGGGGATCTCGAAGGGCAACCATTTCACCCCGATTTGTTGCAAAGAGAATTGAAAATGCGCCGGCGAGTTTGTCATACAATACTCTGCATGCTTTTAAGAGGTCACCATCATGGAGCTCCAAAGCATAATCGAGTAGTTTGCCAATAACTTCAGTGTCAGTGTCGTGGCTAAAGCGAAAGCCTTCTTCCATGAGGAAGTTCCGTACTTCTTCAAAATTAGAAATCGTACCATTAAAAGCAATTGACAACTTAAATTGTTTCGTGAGCAAACCAAAGGGTTGGATCCCAACAGCTAAGTCTGTCCCCGCAGTTGGATAGCGAACATGCCCAATGCCGAATTTCCCTTTTAATGCTGCAAGGGTATTCTTATCAAAAATATCTTTTACAAAGCCGAGATCTGAGATGGTTTTCATGTTTTTCTTATTTACGACCGTTATCCCTGCACTGGACTGTCCTCGGTGTTGTAAAGCAAGCAATCCTTGATAAATTAAAAAACCAAGGTCATTGATTCGTTTAGTTGTACGAATACCAATTATGCCACAATGGTCTTTAATCGACAAAGAAGCATCCTCATATGAAGCTATTTTTACTGTTCTTTTAAAGCTTTTAGATAGCGTTGAAGCAGCCATTTTGTTTTTCTCTTTCGTTTTTTGAGAGGGGGAAAAAAATTATGTTCAAAATAACCACTAGATTCTTTTTTGGAAAATCAATTGTATTAACTAAATACGGCGAGTGGAATAGTATCATGAAGAAATTCATTAAGTATAAACCCATTGGTGTTATTCGTTCCCCCTTTAAGGAACAACAAGGCACACCAATACAAGCAAAATTTGCTACCGGAACGAAAGGCGTAATTGAGCTTTTTAACGAATTTTGTGAGGGGCTGGAGGGGCTAGAGGCATTTTCTCATCTGATTCTACTCTACCATTTTCATAAAGCAAAAGGTTTTAACTTGAAAACCAAGCCTTATCTAGAAGACGTTCCTCATGGTGTTTTCGCTCTTAGGGGTCCTCGAAGGCCAAACGCAATAGGCATTACCGTTGTGGAACTAGAAAAAATTGTTGGAAACAAACTTTACATTAAAAACCTTGATGTTCTTGATGGTACTCCTCTTCTTGATATTAAACCATATATTCATTATTTTGATGTTTTCCCTGGGTCGAAGGCCGGCTGGCTGGAAGGTCATGATGAAAAATTGGCCCAACAGCTTCGCATTTCTGCTGATAACAGATTTAATGAAAAAGAATGAGAAAAAATGGTGGGTTTGAAAACTATCTGGATTATTACCTCTCTTCTTTCTTCCCTTCCATCTCTTCTTCCAAACGATATTTCCACACTTGATTTATCTCATCTAATGAAAGATTGACAAGCTGCTTATCTTTGTCCTGGATTACTAGCCGTTTTTCAGAACTCACTTTCCCAAGGAAGGAGGCAGGGATTTCGTGTCGAGCAAACGTAGCAATGATTTTCTCAATGTTCTCTTCTTTTGTTGTGATAATGAAACGTGCCGGTGTTTCTGAGAAGAGTTTAATGTCGCTCCGTTCCGTATCTGCTACTATCCGTCGTAAGTTGATATCAAAACCGAGATTCCCGGCTAGGGCCATTTCAGTTAATGCTACAAAAAAGCCGCCTTTAGAAATATCATGACAAGCAGTCACTAACCCTTCTTTGATAACTTTGATAATGTCTTGAATGATTAGTTTTGCTTTCGACAAGTCAACCTGTGGTACAAGGCCATTTTCTGAGTTATAAGCCACTTTAGCATATTCTGAACCGCCAAGTTCTGTTTTCGTTTCCCCTACGAGGAAAATAAATTCGTCCGCAGCTTTGAGTTTTTTATTTACAGCTTTTGTGGCATCTTCAAGAACGCCTGCAACAAAAACCACTGGTGAAGGTTTAACTGCAACATTATTAGCTTCGTCGTGATTATAGAAACTCACATTCCCCCCGACACATGGTACTTCTAATACTTTGGCTGCATCTGCTAACCCTTCAACTGCTTTTTCAAATGTCCAGAACACCTCTGGATCTTCGGGGTTGCCAAAGTTCAAGCAGTCTGTAAATGCCAGCGGTTTGGCCCCCACAGCTGCAATATTACAGCACGCTTCAACAAGAAGTGCTGCTGAGCCATTGTAAGGGTCTAAATAACACTGACTTGAGTTGCCATCAAACGTAACTGCTACCCCTCTTTTTGTTCCAAATTCTTGGAGCCGAAACACACCGGCGTCTCCTTCCCCTGATTTTACAACAGAATGCAATCCTATTTCGGTATCATATTGCCGATAGACCCACTCTCTACTTATGATATTGTCGCTTGCCATTAATCTTCGACAAAGGTCATTGTACTCTTCTACTTTTGGTTCCTTGGGAAGCCATTTTTGATCCAATTTAGAAAGATACTTTGGTTTTCTTGTCTTTCGTTTGGTTGTGGGAGGTTTGGTTAAAAGATGAGCAGGCAAATCCACAATTTTTTGTCCTTTATATTTCACGACACAATGCCCGGAATCTGTCACAGTTCCCAAAATTTCATAGGGTAAGTCATACTTCTTAAATATTGCACTAATTTTTTCAACATTCTCAGGTTTAACGATAAAGAACATTCGTTCTTGCGATTCACTCACAAGAATCTCCCAAGGTTCCATGTCACTTTCGCGTATCCTTATTTTTTCAAGATCTATTTCAGTGCCAGTCCCGCCTGCATCAGCAGTTTCTGAAATCGAGCAAGTAACCCCCGCAGCGCCAAGATCTTTCAAACCGGCCACTAGTCCCACTTGTATTGCCTCGAGAGTTGCATCAATAATGAGCTTTTTCATGTAGGGGTCACCAATTTGCACTGCCCCTCTATCACTTTCAGATTCATCTGTTATATTTTTAGAAGCGAAGGATGCACCACCGATGCCATCTCGACCAGTTGATCCTCCGAGAAGGATAAGTTTGTCTCCAGGAGTGGTTGCGCGACTTAATGCCAGTTCCTCTTTTCTCATGACCCCAAAACAGCCAACATTTATAAGGCAATTTACCTGGAACGAGGGGTCAAATTCAATTTCGCCACCTGCATTTGCAATTCCAACACAATTGCCATAATCGCCAACTCCTTTCGTCACCCATTTTAATAACCATTTTGTGTGTGGATTTGAGAGTGGACCAAAACGAAAGCTGTCTAGCAACCCAATGGGTCTAGCTCCCATACAAAGAATGTCCCGAATGATGCCACCAATGCCCGTTGCCGCGCCATTGTAAGGATCTAAGGCACTGGGGTGGTTATGTGACTCGAGTTTAAACACCAGAGCTAATCCATCACCTATATCCACCACACCTGCATCCTCGCCCGGACCACAAATCACCTGAGGCCCCTCTGTTGGTAATTTTGGCAATACAGGCCGCGAACTTTTATAACTGCAGTGCTCAGAATTCATTACTTCTAACATTGCTGCTTCAGGGAGCGTAAGGTCACGTTTTAAAGTGGTAAACACTGCTTCTTTTTCCTCTTTTGTAAGGTTTAGTTCGTTTTTCTTCACTGTTTCTTGCGTCATTCTTACATCATCTCCCGATGGAAATTCTCAATGGATTTAAAATAAAGCCGCCCATGGTCTGTTTCCCAGGGACTGAGAATACTCTCTGCCGCACGCTCTGGATGTGGCATTAATCCAACAACGTTTCCCTCGAGATTGCAAATGCCGGCAATATTATCAATGGAACCATTTGGATTGCTTTCTTTAGTTGGTTCACTATGTTCATTAACGTATCGCCAGACAATTTGATCATTATCAATTAATTCTTTCAATCCCTTTTCGTCTATAAAGTACCGCCCTTCACCATGTGCAATTGGTATTCGCCAGAGGTCGCCTTTTACCCCTAACTTTGTCGCCGCACTTCTGGATGTCTCCACTCGAAGATTGACCCACTTGCAACTGAAGCGAAGTGTATCATTGCCAATCAAAGCTCCTGGAAGCAATTGTGATTCCACCAAGATCTGGAAGCCATTACAAATGCCAAAGACAGGCATCCCTTCCTTTGCAAGAGTCTTCACTTCTTGCATTACAGGTGTATAGGCCGCAATAACCCCTGCGCGGAGATAATCTCCATAAGTAAAACCTCCGGGAAGAAAAATTGCATCATAATTGTCTAATTTGTGGGTCACTTCTTTATACCAGACAAGGTCAACTTCCCAACCCATTATTTCGCGCATGGCATAAACAAGGTCGCGATCGCAAGTTGAACCTGAAAATTGAATGACAATAACTTTCATTGGCATTTAACTACTCACCGAGCGTCTTTCCTTCTATTCTGTTAGGACCTTAATAGTACAAGAATGAGCTACGGGATTATAAATTCGCAACTCATTGACCATTTTCCAACAGATAGCCTCTGCTTCTTTTGCATCTTTGGCTGTTAAATTGACTCTCAAGATTTTGCCGCTACGAACAGAGTGAACCATGTCATAGCCATGCTTAATCATCAAATCTCGCATGATCGTTTCCCCTTCAGGGTCACGAGCATTCTTTTTTCCTTCAATAATGATTTCACATTTAAAATCGGCCAAGTTTCTTCACACACTTTTAAAACGATTATTCTAAGGAAGGAACAATTGTTGCTAAATTAGCGTGTGCTCCTTATGCAGAAGGGATTTTATCTGTTATTTTAACTTTCCCATCAGAATTAAACAAAAGTCATTCAAGAGAATGAAAGGATTTTCACTAATAAAAAAAGAAAAAGGAAAGAAGAGCTTATGCTTCTTTCGGCATCACGTAGATGCCTGCATCTGCCATTATGTAAATAAGGCCGTCGGGTTTTTCTTCGAGGAATTTTTTCACGTAATTTCTTAATGTTTCTTGAACTGAGCCCTGGATCCCTATACCATTAATTCTAAAGGTGTTCTTCAGTTCAGTGTGGTCCATCTCTGTAATCATATCAATTTGGTTTTCTTTCAGGATACGTAAAAGGTCCACTGGTTTTTGGTTGCCAATTTTGAATGTTTCTTCGCTACATTTGTTTGCCACTACCCACGCGAGTGCTTCATCCAAATCCATATCTTTAACTGCAAGCATAGTTTCATGGTAAGCTTTGTTGCCAACGCCGTCTTGTGCTCGTGCAAGGAGCAGGATTTTTCCACCTTTCTTTGCAGCATTCCAAGCAGCATGTACTCCTTTTCCAGCTTGGTAGAGGTTTAAGCCCAATTCACCTGTAGTAACGATAACAAGGTCTCCACCACGTTCCACTTCTATAATGCGTAAGGGTTTTAGGATTTCGCGGGCTTTTTCATGAAGTGAGACAATATTGCCTGCATTGAGATAAACAATTTTCTTTTGATGAAGGACAGTGTCAATACAGAAAACAGCTTTCGTCTCCATCACTTTCTGAACCATTTCTTTCATGTCTTGGATGACAGGGTTCCCTTTGGTATTTCCTAATCTGCACTCAGGTTTGAATCCTGTTTCCTTTGAGAAAGCCTTGGGATGGTTGATGCTAATGGTTTTCCGACCGGCAATACCCGGGAAAAATTGTTTCACCGTTCCAGCGACACCTGCAAAGTAATGATATTCAGAGTCTGTCATTGGAATGATTAAGCACGCATTAAGAGCATCGTTATTCAAATAAATGGGTGTTCCTCGCGTTGAAACGCCGATTTTAGTGACACCCTCATCACAATTGTGAATGATAACATGTTCCCGGTATTTTGCCCAGATTTCTTTTCCTAAAATTTTCCGTTCAATTTCATCATCAGTTGGTGGACGATGGGTTCCGCTCGCCACCAAAATTTTGATGTCTTTTGCCTCGATACCATATTCTAGCAATTTCGGAAAGAGAACCGGCAACAAAATTCGCGAATGTATGTTTGGTCGTGTGTTGTCATCAACCAGAATGATAACCGTTTTCCCTTTTGAATAATGTTTTGCAATCACTTCTTTGAGTGGAGGGCTATCGAGAGGTTGTTCTAAAACTTTGGTAAGTGCTTCTTCAATATTTGTTATTTCTGGGAAGTCACCTGTAATTTCCAGCACTTTTGCATTGGCACCTTTCGGTATGAAATAATTGATCTCTTCTTCGCCATAATCAAGTGGGGTGTCCAAATATTCTTCTGCCATTAAAACGAACATCCTTTACTAATGTATGATTGCGAGCAGCTTTTTTCTCTCAATTAAAATGTCTTTTGGTAAATTTTCGAATGTACTTTCTTTCATTAAAGGCGTTTTTGGGATAAAATTTTAATTGTTAAAATAATTAGTAGTTGTAAAAAGAATAGTTGTGGAAGATTTAATGCCCCAAATAAAACTCTGCGCGGTTTCTGAATTTGGAGAAGAGAATGTTAAAACTTTCCGAGTGGGAAAGAAAGATATCGCTGTCTTTAAAGTTGAAGACACTTTTTATGCGATCGATCGAAAGTGCACTCACTTGAAAGGAAATTTGGCAAAGGGAAAACTGGTGGATAAAACCATCCAATGCCCCTTGCACGGGGCCATCTTTAACCTCAAGACAGGCGAATTGCTAAAACAACCAGGCACACTGGCAGGCTGGTTTAAAAAGGCTAAAAACACCACCATTTATCGTCTACTCATCAAAGATGACTTTCTCTTTCTCGAAGAATAGCTCAGATGGTTGGTGTAACTAATACTTGAACATCCCAACTAATAACAACACCTATCTCTAAAGGACACTAAAAGCACTAATTTCAAATTCACTTTTCCAATTCTTTCTTCCTTTTTTTAGTTTAAGGTGAAGGTGGTTTTAAAATGAGAATAAAATTTTAAAGAGGAAGTTGGTAGTGTAAAACACAAATGGATTGTGAGAGATAAGAAAGATGGCTGAGAAAATAAAAGTCTTGCTTGTGGGGCAAGGAGCACGGGAACATGCGATTGCCAAAAGCTTGAAAAAAAGCGATTTAGAACTCTACGCTTTTATGAAAGCCAAAAATCCCGGAATAGCACGTTTAGCAACTGCCATTGAACTTGCTAAATTGAATGATTTCCAAGCTTTAGAAGCCTTCGTTAAGAAAGTCCAACCAGCATTGGCGGTTATAGGTCCGGAAAACCCTTTGGCTGATGGTATTGTGGACTTCTTACACGAATTGGGCGTGCCGGCTATCGGGCCAAAAAAAGCAGCCGCAAAGATTGAATCATCAAAAAGTTTTACAAGAAAATTAATGCAAAAATACAATATAGCCGGGCTC
>Ga0164310_10000744_pt1 | contig 17895 bp, 17 predicted proteins | sample GuaBasSedimGuay1_FD_121795 | JGI IMG/M metagenome (GOLD analysis project Ga0164310, IMG submission 121795) | Subseafloor sediment microbial communities from Guaymas Basin, Gulf of California, Mexico - Guay1, Core 4569-9, 0-3 cm | ecosystem: Environmental > Aquatic > Marine > Hydrothermal vents... | reverse complement strand
TTTAAGCACATTTACAATTGACAATATAAGATACTCTTCATATCCTCTAAAAGAATATGATGAAAGAAGCATGAAAGAAAAATTAGAAGAAGTACCGGGCTTGGGAATGAAATTTTACTATAAATATGATTTTGGCACTCCAACAGAACTTGTGTTAAAAATTTTGGATGAGAGAAAAGGAAAAATGAAAGAAAAAGTTAAATTGCTGGCAAGGAATGAACCACCTCCAATAAAATGTGAAATTTGTGGAAAAACCGCTACATATGTATGTAGCCAATGCATATATGAAGGAAAGGGATGGCTTTGTGATGAATGTGCTTCGAAACATGAATGTGGAGAAGAAATGCTCTTGCCTGTTGTTAACTCTCCGCGAGTTGGAATGTGCGGATATACTGGATAAGTTTGTTTAATAAAAGAAATAGAAAACAAAGTGAATGAGGCTGTTAATATAAAATTGGGAGCACTTGTAATTTCGGTTTCAAAATATGATGACATAAAGAAAAGTAAAAGTTTGGAAAATGGTGGATTTTCCAATATTGATTACAAGGATGCTAAAGAGGAAGATGAAGCATATATCGAAAAAATTCTTAAAAAAACAGGAGTGATTAAAAATTAGCTGGAATTTTACTTTGGATACCATCTGCAACTTTTTTTGTTCATTGGACATATATGCTTTGTTTTGCATGGCGGTCCAGCCTTCTCAAATATTGTTGGTGCAACTTTTCTTACAAGATGTAACATTTTCCATGCAAGCTTCCTGATTTCCCATTGAGCATGTAAGCAGCATCGAAGCTCAAAAAAATTTAGCAAGCTGCGGGCATTCATTGAAACAACTATCCTGCTGCAGGCTGCATTTGGCAACACATAACGAGCGTCCTCGACAGGCACATGTTCTTTCAACTTCTCATAAAAATCCCATATTTTCTTCATCATTTCTTCGTATTCTTCCTTAAAATTTTTCTTTATGCTTGGAGGAATAATGTAATTCATTTCCTGCTCTACATATCTCTGACTCTGCTGAGAATACGATGCGATTCTATGACGAACAAGCTGATGAGTCAAGGCGCGAGATACGCCTGAGATGGCAAAGGTGAAATATGCGTGTTCAACAACGCTTGTGTGGCCCATATCTATAACTGCTCTCAAAACTTTTCTTAGCTTATCTTCGTCCTCCTTCTTCAAATCCTCAAAATCACTGCTGGAATGAGTTAGCAAAGCTGCAGCAGCTGCAATTATATCTGGCTCAGGAGTGTGAGCAATTAATTCTACTTCCATTTATTTCCTCTCTGCTATTAAATCTATAATTTCTTCTGCCTCCTTTATTTTCTTGAGCTCTTCCTTTGCAATTACAGGAACTCCTTCAATATTTTTCCTTCTGCAGTAATCCATGAATATTACCGATTCCTTTTCAGCCACTCTAGCCAGATTTGATATTATTTTTGCCTTTTCCATTATTCTCCTTTCATTCACACCAACAATAATTTTTTCGTGCAAAATCTGACTTATTGCATGGAAGGGGCTTCTTTGTGTGGGCAATATAAAAGCCCCTACCCGTTCAAGCAACTTTAACATTTCATTTTCTATTTCTCTTTTCACTTCAATTTCTTCCTTCCATATCTCCTCCCATAAATTAACTGGCTTTATAAAATCAACGCCTATAAACTCGGCAATCCTTTCTGCAACATCCACGCTGGCTCTTTCTCCGCTTTCATATAATCTTATAGTTCTTCTTGATACTCCAGCTATTCTTGCCAGATGCCCTACAGAAATTCCTCTCTCTATCCTCAATTTCTTCAGTTTTTCGCCGTCGATATTAACATAAAAGCCTCCAGGAGCAGCACATATGAAGGGCAACATGCCGTGAAGATAATTTTCTAGAGTTGCATATGTGATAATAGGAACACCATATCTGAAATAAACAACATCATCCTCAAGATAAGATGAGCATGTTCTGTTTCCTATAACAAGTGGTACACCTTCCAGGAATCTTGCTATTGATATTAATTCTTCAGCCACCTCTTCATTTATTGCATCTATGTTATTCAAAACTTTGACGAGTAAAAGTAAATCATCCTTTCTGGCGATAAAGTCAAAGCTACTTGGACGAATCCTGCATATCTGACTGCAGTAGTATCCTGCTCTGAGGAGCAGATGCCGAGTTGCTTCAAGCAACTCTTCCCTTTTCATCAAAATCATATACTACTTCCCTATATAAAAATTTAATGTGGGTTGGAATAGATGACACTGACTCCTTAAAAGGAGGATGCACTACGTATGTTGCAACAGAATTAGTCGATAAACTAAAATATGATTTAATTGGCTTTCCTCGTTTGGTGCGATTAAATCCAAATATTCCTTGGAAAACGCGAGGTAATGGAGCAATTGCATTACAGATAGGCATAGGAGGAGGAAAAAAGATAGAAATAGGCGAGATAAATGGCAGGAAAATTTACTGCTATTCTTATAAAAGGAAAGAGGCAAATCTGGAAGAAATTGTTTCAATAATTGATGAAGTTGTATCCAAAAATGCAATGAAAGATGCTGACCCAGCTTTTGTTATTTGCCAGAAAAAATTGCCGTACTGGATATATAAAAAAGCTGTAAAAGAAATATTATCAAAAGAAGAAGTCGAGAAAGAATTACAGGAAAAGGCATTCTATAAATATTACAGGAAGGGCAGGGGGATGATTGGGGCAGCAGCCGCCATAGCCTGGAAACCAAGAGACAGAACATATGAACTCATTACATATGGCAGTGAAAAATGGATTGATAAGGAAAGTGTAATAAAAATGGATAAATCTTGCAAATCTACATTCAATAACTATGATTATGAAAATGATTATCTAGCCATTCTGCCTAAGGCCAATTCTCCAGTTTTTTATGGAATAAGAGGAGAAAACTTTGAAGAATTAAAGAAAGCAAAGGAAATGCTGGTAACAGCAAAGGAAGAAAGATGGCTTATTTTTGAGACCAATCAGGCAACAGATGAACATTTACAGAAAAAAAAGATAAAAGATGTTAAGCCATATGAATCAGTTATTGTTAAGGGCATAGTTAAAAAGGAGCCCCATGTTATAAAAGGAGGGCATGTTGTTTTTTCCATTTATGATGAAAATGAAATAGATTGCACAGCATATGAGCCAACAAAACAATTTCGCAACATAATCAAGCAGCTGAGGAAAGGCGATGAGGTGATTGTTTATGGAGGAGTAAGAGAAAAGCCGTTTACAATAAATATCGAAAAGATTGAGGTAAAAAGACTTGCAGAAGTTTACGAAAAAGTGGAAAATCCGGTATGCAAGAAATGTGGAAAGCATATGAAATCTATAGGAAAAGGAAAGGGTTATCGTTGCCCCATATGCGGAACAAAGGCTGATGAAAAGGATGCAAAATATGTTAAGGTTGAAAGAGATATAAAGCCGGGATTTTATGAAGTTCCTGTTATTGCCATGCGCCATTTAACAAAGCCTCTAAAAAGAATAAAAAAATTATAAAATTAAATGCTCCAGAATATACTCATGCACCTTTTCATTTATCGCTATTAAAGATATATGATCTTCTTCACCAACTGGCCAAGCATGTCCTTCCAGAATATATAGTGGTTTTCCTTCGAGATACGGACTTTCTGTGGGGCATAATCCATCAGAGTAATGAGGTATGCCATCGCCATCAAAATCAACAGGGTAATCGCCTATTATGACTCCGATATCTCCTCCAACACCATAATAATCAACCAGATCTGTGCCTTTATAGCCCATTGCCTGCAGAAATGGTGCATCATAAATCATATCAGGCACCTGCCCCATCCACCATGGAAAATATGCATATTTTATTATGCTCCTCAAAAAACTTTCATTTATGTTTGGCGGCACGCCATGACATGGAGTGCCAACAGCTATTAAATCATCTATCTGGTATGGACCGAGCGTTATGTCTGCATCGCCATCTCCATACCAAGGATAACCAGTTCCATTCCAGTCTTTATTCCAGTAGTCTACATCTGCCATATAATGCTCCGCCATAAATCTCGCAACCAGACCTCCCATACTGTGAGCGACAATATCTATTGTCTGATTGGGAGGATATCCATTCAAAACCAAAGCTTCCTTTATTTTTTCGCATACTTTTGCAGCAATCCATGGAATATGGTGTTCTTCAAACCAGCTTGGCTCATAGGTTAACCATTGAATGCCAGGCTTTGTTACATCAAAATCCAGGACTTTAAAACCATTGGCGACAAGCTTTTGAGTTAAATTCCACCATGTATAATTTAACAGTGCATCGGTTATACTTCCTGTCCATCCATGAATCAGAACGACAGGAAAATCTCCTGGTTTTTCTGGAATAACAGTAAAGGATAGGTTGGCATGGCATCCTTCATAGTCAATTTCTCCTGATAAATTTCTCTCAAAAATTGCCTCCGCTACTATGCTCACATTTTCTGCTGCATTTGAATAAAAAAATGGAATTTCTGATATACCCAAGCCGTTTGTTTTACTTTCCTTTACCATCATTTCCTTCCCATTTGCATAGAATTTCCATATTATTGTCTTATTTTTCAATGGAAGCCAGCCATCGATATTGGCAAATAATTTTGCCCTGAGTATATTTGTTTCTCCAGCAATTATCTTTTCTCTTTCCTTCTCAACTTCAATTAAGGTTTGATACAGGAGTGGATAAACTGTTGCATTTGCGGTAGCGAAATATTCATGTCCTCCAATTTTAACTCTAGCGATTATTTTGATATACTGTTGCATTTCATCAACGTCATCAGGGGCAAAATATTCTGCCTTCAATATTCCATTACTATCTGTAACAGACTCATTTTCGAAAACAAGTTTGCCAGTATTACCACTACTTTCTATGCTCCAGTTTATTTTTGCAATGTATGGCATGTTATTTACTTTTAACTCAACAACAATTTCAGTGCTACCTCCTTCCTGGAGAGTAAATTCGGAAGGAATAATTTTCATGCTCACAACCATTTCTTCTTTTTTCTTTCCTTTCATTTCGCTAAATGAAAATGCTAGAAGCAGAATTGCAATTATTAAGGCAAGAACAATAATTATTCTTTTCTCCATTTTTCTAAACTCTTCTGAAATCTGTATTTCTCTCCTTTTATTCTAACAGGATATTCACCGGTCACACATCCAAGACACAAATCATTTTTATCTATGCCCAAAGCCTTTACAAGTCCTTCAATAGAAATATAGCCCAGCGAGTCAGCACCTATTTTTTTCCTTATCTCTTCAATGCTTCTGCCTGATGCAATCAGTTGGTCTCTGGTTGTCATATCTATTCCAAAGTAGCAGGGAGCAATTATTGGAGGAGATGCTATCCTCACATGCACCTCTTTTGCTCCATGGTGGCGGAGCAAGCCAACTATTTTTTTCATTGTTGTTCCTCTCACTATAGAATCATCCACAAGGACTATTTTCTTTCCCTCCACAATGCTCTTTACGGGATTGAGTTTGAGTTGAACAAGCCTTTCTCTTATCTTCTGAGTAGGCAGAATAAAGGTTCTTGCAATATAACGATTTTTCATCAGTCCTTCTGCCACAGGTATGCCAGATGCTTTTGAAAATCCATATGCATGTGCTCTGCCTGAATCTGGAATTGGAACCACATAATCTGCTTCCACAGGATGTTCTTTCGCAAGGACTCTGCCAAGTTTTTCTCTTGCTTTATATACTTCAATTCCATCTATGAAGGAATCAGCTCTTGCAAAATAAACATATTCGAAGAAGCAATGGGCTTTATGCTTTTCTTCTATCAATTTATAACTTTTATATCCGTCTGGAGTAATTTCTATTAACTCTCCTGGCTCAACATCTCTTATAAATTCTCCTCCCAGAACATCTATTGCCACAGATTCTGAGGCAATTATATATCCATTCTCGATTTTTCCTAAGCATAGAGGCTTTATACCTAAGGGATCTCTCAGCCCAAAAACTCTATCATTGAGCATGAGTGTAAATGAATAAGAGCCCTCTATCTTCTTCATTGCATATTTTACTGCCTTCTCGACACTTTTTTCCTTCAGGGAATCAGCAAGGAGATATGCTATAGCTTCTTCCTCGCTTCCATAAAAAAAATTGTGCCCTTTTTCCATCAATTCCTTCTTCAAATCTTCTGCATTGGTTATTATGCCGTTATGGGCTATTGCAATGTCTCCAGCAGATGTATGAAGTAGCGTTGGCTGTGCATTTTCAGGTGTTGAAATTTTTATTGAATAATAAACATGTCCTATGCCAACTTGCCCATCTATTTTTTCAATATCAAAACCCTTGAATGCTTCTCCAATAAGCCCAAGCCCCCTATAATTTTTTATTTCTCCATCAAAAACAGCTATGCCGGCTGCTTCCTGGCCGCGGTGCTGCAGAGCCATCAGTGCAAGATATATGCTTTCCGCTGCTCTATTGCGAGATGCTACAGCAACTACACCGCAACCTTCATTCATTTTTTCCAGCGGAATTTGCGTAGCCTTCTGCTCCTCCCATAGCCGCAGGCTGCGCAGTATTTCTTTCTGGCATTATAGGCATGCCTGCCGCATCTCCTGCAAATGATGTGAGTTTTTCCTCCTCCTTCTTTTGATGGCGTGCCCTTACTCATTTTATCACGGCGGTAATATATATACTATATTGTCTCCTCTTACAATAACTTTTTCCAGCTCCCGCTTTTTCTCCCCTTCAATAATTTCTTCGGCATTACGTAATATTAAATTTAGATGAGGATGATCATATCCTTCTAATATGCCACGATATTCTCTTCCTCCTCGCAGCTCAACCAATATGCGCTTCTCCAAGCTTGAATGAATGACTTCCAAAGGTTTCATTGGTAGTGTATTGCTATGCATTATTAAAATTTTTGTTTTAGTTGCATGATGAATAAATGGATGAAATGAAGATGTTGTAAACACGAGTTTAAAAAGCGACATTTTTTCTTTCCAAGTTTTTTATTAAAATGGGGGTATGCCTGCCAATTTCTTTCATTGCAAATTTTTTATAACAAAATGCATTTACATTACAATGGTTAAGCTCACTAAAAATGCTATGAAGGTTTTGGAAAAGAGATACCTTCGAAAAGATGAGAAGGGAAAAGTTATAGAAACACCTGATGAAATGTTTAAAAGAGTTGCTCACAATATTGCCTTAGCTGATGAAAATTATGGTGGAGATGTTAAGAAAACAGAAAAAGAATTTTATGAAATAATGTCAAATCTTTATTTTCTGCCCAATAGCCCCACTTTAATGAATGCTGGAACAAGCATTCAGCAACTTTCTGCTTGCTTCGTTCTGCCAGTTGAAGATTCAATGGATAAAATTTTCGAAACTCTGAAACACACTGCCTTGATTCATCAAAGTGGAGGAGGAACAGGCTTTTCTTTTTCCAAAATAAGGCCAAAGGGGGATATTGTAAAAAGCACCGGAGGCATAGCAAGTGGACCTGTTTCCTTCATGAAAGTCTTTAATTCTGCTACAGATGTGATAAAACAGGGCGGCAGAAGAAGAGGAGCAAATATGGGGATATTACGTGTCGATCATCCAGACATAATGGAATTTATAACATGCAAAGAGGATCCCAAAGAGCTAACCAACTTCAACATCTCCGTTGCTGTAACAGATGAATTCATGGAAAAGGCAATGAAAGGAGAAGAATATGATTTAATAAATCCCCGCACAAAAAAGCCGGTTAAAAAGCTAAATGCAGCCGAAGTTTTCAATAAAATTGTTGAAGAAGCATGGAAAAGTGGAGAGCCCGGCTTGGTTTTCATTGACGAAATAAACCGCCATAACCCCACACCTCACATTGGACAGATAGAAGCAACAAACCCTTGTGGAGAGCAACCGTTGCTGCCCTATGAGTCGTGCAATTTAGGCAGCATAAATCTAGCAAGATTTGTTAAAAATGGAGAAATAGACTGGAAAAAGCTGAAGGATGTTACATGGAAGGCTGTGCATTTTCTTGACAATGTTATTGATATGAACAAATACCCCATCCCTCAAATTAAGAAGATGACGCTAGCCAATAGAAAAATTGGACTTGGTGTAATGGGGTTTGCAGATATGCTCATCCAGCTTAACATTCCATATGATAGTAACGAAGCTCTGGAACTTGGAGAAAAAATAATGTCATTTATACAAAAAGAGGCAAAGCAGGCAAGCATTGAACTTGGCAAGGAAAGAGGTTCATTTCCAAACTTTAAGGGAAGCATATATGACGGAAAATATGAGGCAATGAGAAATGCAACTGTAACAACTATCGCCCCCACAGGAAGTATTTCAATAATAGCTGGCTGTTCTTCTGGCATTGAACCATTGTTTGCAATATCATTTGTAAGAAATGTTCTGGATGAGGAAGATCGCCTTTACGAAATAAATCCTTATTTTGAAAAAATTGCCAAGGAAATGGGCTTCTTCAGCCAGGAATTGATGAGAAAAATCGCTGATAATAATGGCTCTGTTCAGGGAATTGAGGAAGTGCCAGAGGAAGTGCAACGCATATTTGTTACAGCCTTAGATATCTCCCCAGAATGGCATGTCAGGATGCAAGCAGCTTTTCAGAAATATGTTGATAATGCTACTTCAAAAACAATTAATCTGCGCCAGGATGCCACAGTAGAGGATGTTAAAAAGGCATATATGCTTGCTTATCAGCTAAAATGCAAGGGAATAACTGTTTACAGATATGGAAGCAGGCCGGAACAGGTGATTTCTGCAAAGGAGGAAAGAGTAGCTGAACCATTGAGTCCTCGTCCTCGTCCCCCTGTAGTTAGAGGAGTAACAAGAAAAATTGCAACTGGATGTGGCAATCTATATGTTACAATGAATGAAGATGAACATGGTCTCTTTGAAGTATTTGCAAGGTTGGGCAAAGCAGGAGGGTGTGCAGATGCTCAGCTTGAGGCTGTTGGCAGACTCGTTTCTTTATGTCTTAGAAGTGGAATAAAACCAGAGGATATAATAAAACAACTCAAGGCCATAAGATGTCCAAATCCATTGCTGGCAAGGGGCGGTCCAATACTATCATGTCCAGATGCAATTGCAAAAGCCATAGAAGATCACATAAAAGGCAAAGAAGTTTTTGAGCCTGCGCGTCTTGATTATTTTGAGAAAAGAGAAAAGGAAACCAGAGAATCTGTGCAGGTAACAGAAAAAGCTCCTGTTGGCGTATGTCCAGATTGCGGTTCACCTTTAGTATATGAAGAAGGTTGCAGGATTTGTAAGCAGTGTGGATATTCAAGTTGTGGATGATACTGCAAAAAGGGCATCTTCTTTATTCCCAGATAAAGTTGTATAGCTTCCTTCACAAGTATTTCCATATTCTCTGGCTTTCCTAACTTTAGATTCGGGCAGCCCAGTTCTACATAAACGTAATATTCTTCGCCATTAAATTCGTAAAGGGCTTCTTTCTCCCCCTTTTTCAGTATTATAAAGGGAAAGAGTTTGCAAGCCATTGGCTTATTCTTTTTCTGTAACATGCAGTAATTCCCTGTCTGGAAGGGGCACATTTTTCCAAATTTTTTGATGTAGTATTTTCCTGCCTTTTCCTCCACAAATCCAGTATTTTTTAAGCGAAGATACTCATAAAAATTTAGTCTTACTGTATATTCTCTGCAGCATTTACCACAGGCAGTGCAGTGCCATGAAGCAACCCGCCTCCATGGCACTCTCATTCTGAAATTTTATATTTCATGATTTTAAAAATTTTAGTTTGAGTTATAACTCTTACAAATGATATAAGTGTCTTATTGGCTATTTCCTTCTGCTATTTCATGAGATGGAATAAAATATGTACCTTCTCTTGAAATCGCAGAGAATCTTTATGAATACGAAAAGCGATGATGAGTACATCGCGCGTTCACTTTTCTGTATAATTTTTCATCATCCTTAAACCTTATATATAAAAATCCAAATTAATGGCATGGGAATCGGCTACGGATATGGAAAGGTAATACTTTTTAATGAGCATTTTGTCGTGTATGGCATACCTGCTATAGCTTCAGCCATAGACAAAAAAACAATTGCAGAAGTAAAGAAATGCGAGGGAAAAGATTTCATTATACATGATGACAGGGAAGCAACACCTGGCTATAAGGAAGAAAAACTTGAGCAGCAGAAAGAATCAATTATCAGAATAAAGAAGGCGATGGGAATAGATGACTGCATAGAAATATGGCTCCATGGCGACTTGAAGGCAGCAAGTGGCGTGGGAGCGAGCGCCGCAAGTTGTGCCGCAATAGCTAGAGCAATAGCAGATGAATTTGGTTTGAATTTAAGTGATGAAAGAATAAATGAGATTGCTTATGAAGGGGAAAAAGCATATCATGGAAGCCCCTCTGGCATAGATAATACATGTGCCACTTTTGGCGGCTTAGTATGGTTTATTAAGGGCAAGGGAATGGAAAGGTTGCAGATAGAGAAGCCAGTTGAAATTGTTATGGGAGACACGGGCATAGTGGCAAATACAAAAAAGGCAGTTGCAGGAGTAAGAGAAAGAAAGGAAAAATATAAGGAGAAATATGAGCAGATATTCAACGAGGCTGAGAAACTCGCTTATGAGGCAAGAGAGGCTCTGTTAAAAATGGACTGGGAAAAGGTTGGGCAACTGATGAATAAAAATCATGAGTTGCTTCAGCAGATAGAAGTTTCATGCAAAGAACTGGATTTTCTGGTTGAAATAGCAAGAGAAAATGGAGCCTATGGAGCAAAGATGACAGGTGGAGGATTAGGAGGTTATATGGTTGCTTTAACACCTGGTGAAGAGTTACAGGAAAAGGTGGCTAAAGCCATAGAAAAAGAAGGATTTTATGCATTGAGAACAAAAATAGGAATATGATGGAAGGATGCTAGAAAAAGATTTATCATTGCTTCAATGCCCGAGATGTGAAGGAGATTTCCAGATTCATAAAGAAAAGCTGAGATGCAATAAATGCAACTCTTTTTATGATATATACGATGGCATACCTATTCTGCTCACTGAAGATGCCGCCAGAGAAGAAAAGACTTCTGTAACATATTGGGACAACGTATGGAGAGATAAGAAGAACATAAGAGAAAATGAGAGAGTAAAGAAAAAGAGCGAAATATATTTCGAAATGGCAGGAATTTTTAATGCTATTCCTGCAAGAGAATTTATAGGAAAAAATGTGCTGGAAGTTGGATGTGGTGGCTCTCTTTTCATGGACTATTTAAATAAGAAAATTTCCCCCGCAAGCTTCTGGGGCATGGATATATCTCTACCAGGATGCAAAATTACACTGTACAGAAATCCATATGCAAAAATTGTATGTGGAGATATTATGAACCCACCTTTCAGAAAAAATTCTTTTGATTTTGTTTACAGTGTTGGATTGATTCATCATTTTTATTCTCCATATGATGCACTGGCAGCACATGCAAATCTTGTTAAAGCAGGAGGAGTTTTATTTTGCGCCACCCCCAATCTTTTTGCTCTTCCAGGAAAAATTCTAGATATATTTTCATATAAAAAGACAATGGTTGGAATAACAAGAGAAAAAATGGAGGAATGTCTTGTTGAAAATGGTTTTGAAATTATAAAAAGTGGGTATATTGGAGGGTTGCAACCATTTTTAATGCTTGAATCTTATGGTTCACTGGATAAATTCTCTTTATTATATGTGTTATTCCGTAATATAATTTCGCCGTTGGCGTCTCTTTCCAATATAGCCTTCATGTTTCGCTTAAACTCTTACTTTCTTTCCCCTTTCATTTTTGTATGCGGCAGAAAAATCAGCAATTATTAAAAATCATTTTTCATTAACCATCTAAATCGAGGGAAACCATGAACGAGACAATAAAATTTCCAGAGCCTGATGAAATATTGAAAGAAAAGCCTTCTATACGCAAATACATAAAATATTTAGCCTTTTTTGGGCCCGGCGCAATAGTGGCGTCAGTAACCATAGGTCAAGGACAACTTATTTTAGGCCCACAAATAGGAGCATGGGCAGGATTTAAGTTACTCTGGCTTATAACACTTAGCGTAGCATCATATATTATAGCTTATGTGGGCTGCAGATTTATGCTCCTCTCTGGCATAAATATGATGGATTTATTTGCAATTAAAACAAAAAAAGGCCTTCTGAACTGGCTCTTTATAGCCATTATATTCATTTTTACCCCCCTATTTATAGCTGCTATAGTAACTACCATGGGAGAAACCATGGCATGGATTATTGGAAAAGGACATTATTTATTCTGGGGCATCCTGTTTTGCCTTCTTGCTGCCATACTTGCCATTGTTGGAAGATATAAACTTGTGGAATATAGCCAGGCTTTTTTTGTGGCTATTCTTGCAATAGGAGCAATTATTTCTGTAATATTATTAAAGCCCGATTTGCTTGATATTCTTCCAAATTATTTCATGATAGGAAATGTTCCAGAATATCCAGAATGGGTTGTAAGAGAATTTCCTACTGTGGCAGAAAAACCTGTGCCACTCATAATGCTGGGCTATCTGGGCACTCTAACGCTAACCATAATAACGATTGTCAGCTATTCCGGCTGGATTAAAGTTAAGAGATGGGGAATTTTTAAAAATAATGATAATCCTGATGAATTTTCTCAGAGACTTTTCAGCATTTTCAGAAAGAAAGGAAAAATAACTTATTTGCCCGAAGATGAAAAGGAAATTAAAAAATCCCGCATATTATTAAAGCCAGTAATTGTTGATATGGCAATAGCATTTACAATTGTAGCCATTGCATCATCCGCTTATATGATAGCTGGCGCATATTTACTTGGCCCCCAGCCAGACGGAACTTATAGACTGCCATCAGACATAAATCTGCTTAAGGAGCAGGCCGTAATTTTTTCCAACATTGCTCCATGGCTAAAGCCATTGTATCAGGTAAGTGTATTCTTTGCTTTATTCGGAACAGTATATGGAGGTTTTGAAGCAGTATCCAGAATGCTTTATGAAACATCAAAAAGTGTGAGTGAAAAAATAAGGAGTCTGCCTTACAGGAAATTCATGTTTTATTTGCTCATATATATGCTTGTAACTGGATTGCCTCTTGCTATACTGGGCTATTACGGCTTATCCATAATATTGATGCTCAGCATAACACTCCTCTTCATAGGAGTTTTTGGTGTAATAATATATGGTATTGCAGCAATTTATATGAGTCAGAAATTTTTGCCGGAAAAATATAAAATGAGTAGGATATTGCTGGCGGCAGCAATTGTATCTGTTATGTTAATGATGGTCCCTTTCCTTTTCTTTGTCATATAGTCAAAGATATAAAAACATGTAATGAATGAAATACGGGGTAAAAATGAACCATGCCCAGCATAATCATCATGCTCATCACATTGAAGAGTTTAAAAGAAAATTCTGGTTCTCTCTTGCTTTAATCATTCCCATTTTACTCTTATCTGAAACGATACAGCTATGGTTTGGTTTCAGCATAGTAATTCCTTTATAAAAGGAAGTTTTGCTTTCCTCCATTATTTACTGTATTGCTTTGTCCTCGCTTTTTCAATAATTTCCTCTATACCAAAGATTATTTTTTTCTCCATTTCCTTTATTTTATCAAGGCTTGCTTTCGTTGCAGGGTGCTTTGCCACCATGAAAGAGCAGCAGTCATCATATGGCTTGATGGAAATTTCGTAGGTGCCTATTTTTTTGGCCATATCTATAATTTCTCTCTTATCCATTCCTATTAAAGGCGATAATACAGGCAAATCTGATGCATCATATATGCAATGAATATTTTCCAGAGTTTGCGATGCAACTTGCCCTATACTGTCTCCTGTTACCACTGCCTTCGCTTTTTCCATTGAAGCAATTTCATTGGCTATCTTTGTCATTACGCGGCGGTAAATAATCATGCGATATTTTGACTGCACATTCTTTATTATCTCATATTGCAGCGTGCCAAAAGGAATGAAATATGCTTTTGATGAAAGCTGGTATTCAGTAAGTTTTTCAATTATTTCCTCAACTTTTTTTGGTGACGACACCAAACTTTCATTATAAAAATGAATAAAAACCACGCTGCATCCTCTCTTTATCATCAGCCATGCTGCTACAGGTGAGTCAATGCCGCCAGATAGCAAGGCCACAACCTTTCCCTGACTTCCAACAGGCAGGCCGCCGATGCCACTGTATTTTTCTTTATAAACATAGGCTTTTTTATTTCCCACCTCAATAAAGATTGTCAGTTCAGGATTTTCAAGTTTCACCTTTTTATTGAGTTTTTCCTTTATTTCTTCGCCAACTATTTCATTTATCTGCATTGAGCTGTAAGGAAATTCTTTATTGCTTCTTCTTGCTGATATTTTAAACGTTGAAAATTTTTCATTTTTGGCAATTTCCATAGCTATTTTTTTCATTTCTTCAATGTCTAAATCAACTTCATATGCAAATGAGAAGTTCTCAATGCCCGGTATTTTGGCAAGTTTTTCTTTCAGCATTTCATAATTTGCCCTCTCTCCTTCTTTTACCAAAATTCTGCCATATTCTCTATAAATCTTCTCTATTTCATTTCCCAAAGCCTTCTTTATATTCCTGACTAAACAATTTTCAAATACCGCTCTATTTTTTCCCTTTATGCCTATTTCTCCATAATGAATGAGAATCATTTAAAAATAGAAGCATAACCCTATTTTATCTTTTTCTTATCTTGCAAAATTTGCATATGTTGCCGTAGGAAGCATATCCACATTTTTTGCATTTATTCAAATTTATATCTCTGCTCATTAAATCTTCCAGCTTCCAGAAACTTTTTGCCATATTTACCATTATACCAGGTTGCTTGCCTTCAATTTCATGAATCCATTCCTTTATTTTCAGAGTTGGAGCGTTTATGGCATAAGGACATTCTTCATCAGCATACGGCAACTTATTTATGTATGCATAAAGCATGCATTCTTTATCCTTAAGCCAGTATAATGGCTTGATTTTTGCAACCATTTTGTACTCCTCTTTTCCTTCTAAATAAGGCTTGTTTCCTCTGAAGTTGAGTATATTTACATTTGCAAGATTGTTGAAGGCGAAAGTAACCACATCGCTCAAATTATGGCCAGTAGCAACATATTTGCACTCATTTTCATAAGCAAATTTATTCATTAAATAGCGTTTTGCTGTTCCACATGTGCTGCATGGCTTTTTCTTTTTTGCCAAAGAAATTCCATATTCATTCAACTCAATAACTTCCAATTTGTAGCCCAGTAAATTGCACAATTCTTCTGCCTTTTTCTGACATGTATTAGAATAGTCTGGGATATCCAGATTTATGTAAAACGGCTGCAATTCCAGATTAAGGCTATGTAAAGCATAAAAACATGCTGCTGAATCTTTTCCACCAGATAAAGCAACAGCTATCCTGCCATCGATGCCAAATTTGTCTATAATGCTCCTCACTCTACCCAGAAAATATTTGTTGAAATGCTCCTCGCAATAACACTTCCCATATGTATCTGTAATTCCCTCTTTGCTACAATAACTGCACTTCATTTTAAGCTAAAGATTTATCTATTAGTAATACATTTCTTTTTTGGTGCTACAATGAAAGAGATGGCTGAGGTTAGAGAATTGAAGGAGAATCGTTATATAATCATCGATGATGAACCATGCAAAATAGTTAGCATGACAACATCCAAGCCAGGCAAGCATGGAGAAGCAAAAGCAAGAATAGAAGCAATTGGCGTATTCGACAATCAGAAGAGGAGCGTTATTTACCCAGTGCGCCATAAAGTAGCGGTGCCAATAATAGATAGAAGAACGGCGCAGGTCATTTCAATCATGGGTGATAAAGTGCAGCTGATGGATTTAGAAACCTATGAAACTTTTGAGATGGACATTCCGGAAGAATTTAAAGATAAGATTCAGGAAGGAAAGGATATTGAGTATATCCAAGCAATGGGCAAAAGAAAAATAACGAGAGTATGAAATTTGCCGATGCAGAGCAGAGCTACGAAGAATCAAAATTCATTATTTTTGGAGTACCATATGAAGATGTTGAAATGTCTTTCAGACCTGGGACCAAAGAAGCACCTGATTTTATAAGATATGTAAGCTGGGATTACGAAAGTTACAGTATAATTCATGGCATAGATTTGCAGAACATTGCAATCCATGATGCAGGCAACTTAAATATAGATGATGCAAAAAAATTTATGGAGAAGTGCGTGGAAGATGGCAAAATCCCTATTGCAATGGGAGGGGCACATTCCATCTCTCCTCATCTTATATCTTCTATAAAAGAAAATTTCGGTGTTGTCATCCTAGACGCCCATCTGGATTTCCGGCAGGAGTATCTAGGCGATGCCAACAGCCATGCGTGTGCAGCAAGGCGCATATTTGAAAAAGTGGGCAAGGATAAAATAATCTCTTTTGGCATAAGGTCAGCATCAGAAGAGGAGGTTAAAGAAGCAGAAGAACTGGGTTTTAAGTATTATACCGTGGAGGAATTCAGAAGAGAGATGACAAATAAGGTACATTTTGACAAAATATATCTGAGTATCGATATGGATGTTTTTGACCCTTGTTATGCTCCTGGGGTGAGTAATCCTGAACCAATGGGATTGGGATACGAAATCTTTGATTTTATAAAAGGACTAGCAGATAAAATAATCGCAATGGATGTTGTGGAGGTATGCCCACCATATGATGATGAAAGAACTTCATTACTTGCAGCAAAAATTATAAGAGATTTCATAGCCTGGAGTGTTCTTAGCTCCTCATAAATCAATATTCATTTCCATTATAACTGGAATTTCTCCAGCATAATAAACTTGCTTTTCCTTAAATTTTATTCTGCATGCAATTATTTTAATGCCTTTCTCATATGCTTTTTTGAGAGTTAAAGAGAAATCTCTATCTATATCCCAGTTTGGAGAAAACGTATATGCATTTCTCATTATTAAAAACAGCATAGCTGCTTCATATCCTTTTCCCATAGCATCCATTAACTCCATTATATGCCTCCGCCCTCTGGCAGTAGGCGCATCAGGAAACATGGCTATTCCATCTTTTGCAAGAGTGCATCCCTTTACTTCCAGCAAACATTTTTTATTGCCACTGAGTAAAAAATCTATTCTGCTGCTACCATATTTAAACTCTCTTTTTTCTATTTTATATCCAGTCAAATCCTTTATAAGATTGTTCTTGAGCAAGTTTTCTGCTAAAAGAGAGTGATAGCCAGAGTGAATTAAAACCCAGTCTTCCATAAATGCTGCTATAACATCATATTTTGTTTTTCTATTACCTTCCTTTTGAATGAGTAAAAGTTTTCTCCCTTTTTTCAAAATTTCCTCCAACCTTCCTGGATCATGCAGATGGCATAATGTTACCTTGCCATTTAGCTCAACTTCTATCAAAAACTTATTTAATCTCCTGAGAAAGATTGCAGGAACTAATTCCTTATCAAATTTATAGATTAGCAAGAGCTATGTTCTATCGCCCCATTCGGACAGGACTCCACGCATGCGCAGCACTCAATGCAGTCATCAACATTGTTGGCAACAGCTTTTCCATCCTGTATTTCATAGATATCGACAGGGCATACTTCGACACATTTTGCAGCACCCATGCACTTATCATAATCTATTTTTATAACAATATCCCCTGAGGATGAGGTAAACTCTTTTATCATGAAGCTATATTGTGAATTTGTTTATAAAAGTATTGACATTGACTAACTTTAAGAAAATAAACAATGGCTTGTTTTATATTTAATCACGAAAACAAAATGTTGCGATATCATGTCATTGGGGCTGTCAAGAATTTGAAAATTTAAAAATGAGAAATGCCCCTCCTGATTTTGCATCAGGAGGGGATGGCAATGCTCTACCAGTTAATAGAATTAGTTAGAAAGAAAAATATTTTTCGCTGGGATAAGAAAAAGATAGAAATTAAACTAATTGC
>Ga0164310_10000742_pt1 | contig 17910 bp, 19 predicted proteins | sample GuaBasSedimGuay1_FD_121795 | JGI IMG/M metagenome (GOLD analysis project Ga0164310, IMG submission 121795) | Subseafloor sediment microbial communities from Guaymas Basin, Gulf of California, Mexico - Guay1, Core 4569-9, 0-3 cm | ecosystem: Environmental > Aquatic > Marine > Hydrothermal vents... | reverse complement strand
GAGTCATTTCAGGGCCTGGCGCCAGGCTGTCCGGGCAATGGCCGAGGTCAGGGTACGTAGCGTGTGATTGAGCCGACCAAGATATAGAGGTGGATGGCAGGCGGAAGCCACCACCTCCACTCGCTGTTTTTGTGAGGGGCTACGATGAGCGTAGTGACCGTCGCACCGGACATCCACGTTGTTGTCGGTGGCATGATGCCCCGGTGCAACACGGTTGTGATAACCGGTGACGAGCTTGTCGTAATAGACCCCGGCTGTGCGATTGAGGACTTGCGTATGTTCCTCCACCACCAAGGGCTGGAACTGCGGAACATTGACACGGTCATCATCACACACATCCATCCTGACCACATAGTCCATGCCGCAAGACTCCAACGACTTTCGAGGTGCAGAATTGCAGCCAACGAGATCACAGCGCCCCTGTTCAATGACAAGGAGAAGATGAAATCGTTCCTCGGCTTTTCACCATCAAATCCCATCAGGCCACTGTGGGAGAAGTACACCGAGGAACACTCCTATGGGGCCTTTGATGAGGCGAGTGTAGATGAGGTGTTGCATAATGGAGATCGCTTTTCGCTCGGCACAGTGACACTCAGATGCCTCTACACACCAGGCCACACCCCTGACCACATGTGCATTGAGCTTGAGAAGGTCAACGGTGTGTATGCTGCAGATATCGACTGTACCGAGTTCGGACCTTTTTACGGGCACCCCAATTCTTCCATCAAGCAGTTCCGAGAGTCAATTCGCCTCCTCAGGGACCGAAACTATGCTGTTTTCATCAGCGGGCACAGACGAGATGCAGTTGTCCCCGACTACCATAGTTCGCTCGCGGCGTACGACAGACAGTTTGACATCCGGGAGGACCTAGTACTCGCGCAGGTCATGGACGGCGCTGCAACCGTAGAGGACATAATGAGCACACCGATAGTCTACCCCTCATTATCCAGTCCCGTGTTTCTTGAGTTCGAGCGATGGATGATTCGTCATCATGTTGACCATCTCTTGGAGAAGGGATTGGTAGAAGAGGCCAACGGGAAGATAAGGCTCTTGTAGACCTCCTCCTGCGCGCATTCAGGCACTGGGACTCATGGCGCGGGCCCATATGCTTATGTAAGGCTACAATCGGAGCTACCGCGCCGCGTAAGAACAGAAATGGAGCCCAATCAATGTCAGCAACAGCACAGTCTCGCGTGGTCCGCCTATTCGTCGCATTCCTCATGATGGCCAGTAGTTTTTGCATCCCCCCCATGGCGATCCCCGGAGGCCCAATGGGGCGATTCACAGCCTTGGCAGAATCAGAGCAGCAGGTCTACACAGCAGGGGTCATCGACAGGATCGAGGTAGTTCGGTACGACACACTCGACGCAGCTCTTGCAGCCATTGACACAGGCCAAGCTGACCTCTTGGGTCACAGACTCCTCAGAAACGATTTCAGTACGGTCGACAGCTACACAGGTGTCAAGAAACAGTGGATGTACGACACCCTCGCCGAAATCCTCACTGTGAACTGTGCAAAGTATCCGCTGAACAACTACCATTTGCGTCGTGCAATAGCATATGCCATAGACAAGGTCAACATCACTGACAGCATCATGAATGGTACTGTGGACGTTGCAGACTTCCTCATACCCTTGGGTAGCCAGTACTCACCTGAAACAACCGAGGGCGGTCTATTCTACCAATCCAACCTATTAGCCGCACAGAAGGAACTTGCTCAGGCGGGAATGTTAGATGTCGATGAGGACGGAATGGTGGAGGCCCCGAACGGCTCGGAGATAGTTCTCGCAATTGCTGCACCAGCTGACAATGAGGCGATACTCGAGGCGGCGCAGGTGATTACAGAGAACATGAGGTCAGCAGGGCTGAACACTACGGTAGTCACATACCCGTTCACGTGGCTTCAGGAGGCGCTCAACAACCATACAATCGACTATGATCTTGCAATCTATGAACTGGAGTTTCCAGACTATGATCCCGGTTGGGCAATCACAACGCTCCATTCCAAACTAAAGGGGGTCGTGGGAGAGAACATTCCTAACTTCGCCGACACCCAGGTCAATCAGGTGGCAGAGGACTACGAAACTGGCTATACTGTACAAGAGCATGTAGACGCCGTCTTACGTGGCCTCACGCTCCTCCGTGATCTCGCACCGATGATACCGCTCTTCTTCTATCGAACTCTCTCCGTGTACACTGATACGAATCTTGTCGGATGGCCAAACAATACTAGGTCCGGAGCATTCAGCGTATGGACGCCGGTCAGTGTGCAGCCAAGAGAGGGAAAGGAGAGCGTTCTGAAAGTGGCGGTCCTGCCGGAGTTCTTCACAGACTTCTTTACATCATTGAACCCATTCAAGTCAGGCCATGTACTGAGTAGTCACTGGCTATGGAAGGACCAGTTCAATCCGTATCTCCTCGTCTACGACACGCCCATCGCCACCGCACCAGACGGAGGTCCCGTGCCGCGAGAGGCCACCTCGTGGAGAATGGTGCTCCCCGGAATGGCTCCTGATCTCGGAAACAACGAGTCACGCGTAGTCTTCATGAGCGACCAGAACGCGAACTTCACCGATGGAACGGGACTCTACGCAGTGGACTACAAGTTCACAATGGAGACCTATGCCAATCACTCGTTGATTCCTCAGGCCGACGACTTCGTCGGGGTGCGAATTATAGGTAGCTACGTGGCGGCCATCGATTTCCGAGGCGTAGACGCCTTTTTGTTCAGGCGGCTGGGGGAGCTCCCAATCCTACCCGAACACATCTGGCGAGGAAAGGATGTCATGTCGTGGGAGCCCAATGTCGAAGAAGCCATCGGGTCTGGACCCTTCAAGGTCGAGTCGTATACGCCGGGCCAGTCACTCGTGCTTGCGGCAAACCCCACATACTATCCGGAGATTGACACTGAACCGCCAGAGCTAGTTTCACACACCGTTAGTCCAGACGATCCGATTCCGGTTGTCACAGTTGAGCTGCGGATTCACCTTCATGATAGAAGCATTATTGACAGTGTGGTTCTGACCTACTCGTTCGATAGAGGATCAGTCAACTTCACAGAGTCGACCGAGATGGAAGAAACGCCAGGAGGGTACGTGGCTGAGATCCCGGCCCATCTGACAGCCACGTTCGTCGAGTACTACGTCAATGCTACTGACATCTGGGGCAATAGCGCCGTTGTTCTGGTCGGAGGTTACCGCCTCACAACCCACCAACAACAAGAAGGACCAGATCCTCTACTGCTTGCGGGCGCAGTAGGGGCGCTAGGGGTCGCTGTTGTGTTGCTGGTAATCAGACAACGCAAGAGCTCATAGATGGGTTCACTGTGAGGGTGTTCGTTTCGTGACATAGATGGCAGCCAGCGCCACGGAAACTCCCAGTCCAATGACCACGACTATTAGGGGACCATACAATACCAAGGGGCTCTCGGGCCATATCTCAGCCAAGGCATCTCCCGCCTCTTTCCACGATTCTGCGATAGCCAGCAAGTGGGCCGAGATCTCAGAGAGGTTCTCATTGTGATTTATCAGTGCTGTGTGTAGGTCACCAGTGGAGTTGAACTCCTCAGCGATGGCTCTAAACGTGGTAGGAGCCAGCCCGCTTGAGGCGGTCACGTTGCCAGGATTCAACAGTGTTGCATTGTCAGCAAGGGCCTGAGAATGGGGAAGGGCCCGCTGGGCAGCAGCCAAGAAGTTCGATAGGTCCGTATCGGCCATGAACTTGGGGACAGAGTCCAGGGCGCACCGATATGAGAGATACTGCAGGGTCGTCTGAGCCTCAAGGCCGAGACCAATAAACAATAGCACAGCACTCTTGAACTGAACCTCATTCTTCATGCCGTCGAAGACTGAGAGGTAGGTCTCAAGACCATCAGCAGTAAGATCAACACTCATCCCACGAAATGCCTTCTCTCCGAATTGCCACATGTAGGCACTGGCACTTCCCGGCGCATAGGACTCACCCACCCCAAGAAGACGGTCGCGAAGATACGGCCCCAGCTGGCTGGATATGTCCTGAACAGGTTCTAGGCCGGGTTCGATACGGATGCTGATATAGTACCTGTTCGACCACGCAAGATTCAGGTTTGTATAGCTTATCTGAGTGTAGTTCCCACGGCCGTCAGTTGGAAAGCCAAAGTTGTTTCCAAACGAACCGACGCCGGGGTCCATGATCCAAGCAACGCCTGCAGTGTCATTGTAGCCCACTACGACAACAGCATGACCCGCGCCAGTTGCACCTTGATCGCGAAGCACATCATAGTCTGACGCCGGAAGCCACACAGGGTCTACAGATATCAGGAGTGGGTATCCCCCGTCGATTGACTCTCGCATCAGGTCGAACGCCTCGTCCTGACTGTCAATGAGGCCAACATTGATGCCTCTCTGCTCAAGATACTGAACTTGGTAGTCAACGCCCTCAATGTCAGACCCAAAGTAAATCGAATAGTTGAGACCATACAGCCTACACGCGAACACCACGGGGTCAATCTGCTGATAGATGGCGCCGGGAAACATCAGCATTGTGTCATTGTACTTGACATATGCAAAGGAGAATCCGATACCGGACAGAGCAAAGAGATCATGCATGTTGATGTCTGCTCCCGCGTACCGCATCGCAATCGTAGTGGCTGCCCAGTTACAGAAGCCGTTCATCTCCTGCCAGACATAAGGAACACTACGAAGTAGCGTGGCATCCTCAGCGGGACTGAAAGTCGCATGCGAACTAATCTCAACCTGCGGACCTGAAACCGGAAATGCTGCTGTGAGGAGCAGACAAACAAGAAATAGACCCTTTGCGATCATAGGTCGACCTCAGCCACTCCCATGTCATACTTGACATAAGCATTGCGAATGGGACTCGCCTTGTAGTGACGCAAGCAAAGATAAAATAGGCACACTTTGCGGGCGGCCCGATACTCATCGCTCCCACGAACACTACGAGGAAACCCCCGATGAACTATCATGTCGTTCTCACTCGACGCTGCAATCTAAACTGTGTGTACTGCCATGGCGGCGAGGAAACAGGGCCTCAGACTGAAGTCAAATACTCACTCGACGAGCTGGAGGCATTCTTGAGCAAGGACGACGATGTGCAACTCATGTTCTACGGCGGAGAGCCCACTCTCAGAATTCCCCTGATGACTGAGATGATGGACAGGTTTCCCAAGGCACGGTTCATGCTCCAGACCAATGCCCTTCTGCTCCCACGAATCCCTGAAGAGTACGTGAAACGTATCCACTCAATACTCGTGTCAATCGACGGTCGGGAACATGTGACTGACGGCTACAGGTCCCAGGGAGTGTACAGGCGTGTGCTTGACAGCGTGCGATGGCTGGAGAGCATCGGTTATGAGGGGGACATCGTTGCGAGAATGGCTGTTTCCGAGCAGAGCGACATCTACAAGGAGGTTAGGCATCTTCTTGACCTCAGGAATCCCACCTTCAAGCACGTACACTGGCAGTTGAACGTGGTCTGGGATGCTGAAGGTAACTGGACAGACTTCGACTCTTGGGTGGCCAACAGCTACAATCCGGGGATATCCAGGTTGGTACGAGAGTGGGTCAAGAAGATAGAGTCTGGAGTCATCGAGGGGATTGTCCCATTCATGCCTCTGATGTACACTCTGCTCACTGGGAAGACCTCCCTATTGAGGTGCGGCTCCGGTCTCGATACATTCGCAATACATGTTGATGGTAAGATTGGTGTATGCCCAATCTCCCCGGACTGGGACTTCTCGATAGTCGGTCATATCAACGATACTGATCCGAACAGTCTTCGGAACATAATGATGGTGGATGAGCCATGTCCCTCCTGCGAAGAGTACGGCGTCTGCGGCGGGAGATGCCTGTTCGCCAACAAGCAGCGACTCTGGGGGGACGATGGATTCAGAAAGATATGTGATACTGTGAAACATCTGATACGAGAACTGAGGGCGCAGATCCCCAGGGTTCAGGAGCTGGTTGATAATGGCACGATCCGTGTCGAAGACTTCGACTATCCTGAGTACAACAACGGATGCGAAATCATACCCTAGAGGGGTTCCTCTTCTTGACCTTCTTCTTCGATAAGCTCCTTTCGCATGACGACTATCTCTTCACCCTCTCGCTCGTGCCGACCTACCTCTTCGTAGCCCAGACGAACATAGAACTCGCGCTGCTCCTCTATTGCCCCATAGACCTCAATCTCAATCGTCTGCGCGTTCATGTGGACCAAGAGATTCTCGGCATATTCAACAAGAGCCGTCCCGATCCGACGACCGCGATACGCCTTCTTTACTGCGACGCGACTGATGATTCCGACCTGACCATGGAGCACCACCCGCATCGTTCCCACAATCTGGCCGCCGATGACGGCCACATAGACATTCCCCATCTGAATGTGACGCGCTATCTTATCCAGACCCTCTCTGAGAGCTCCGGGTTCCCGTGATAGTTTGCGCTTCACTCCAGCATAGGCCTCTTTGATGATGGCACGAACCTGCTCAACTTCGCCAATCTCTGCGCGTCTTACGAGAACTTCAGCATAGTTGTAGATTTTCGATACCACCTTCAGAGCCTTGTCGGAGTCTCAGTCGAAGCGGTCAAACATAAACTTTGGCGTCGTCTAGCAACAACTAGTCAGAATGACTTACACCTCATCGCGTCTACGGCTGGCCGAAGGCATTTTCTGATGCTCTTGAGTCACATGAACGAGAAAGATGAAACTCGACATCAGACCGGTAACCGATGATGACAGAAAGTGGGTGGCGTCACTGATCAGAACAGAATGGGGCTCCGAAATCGTTGTGAGCCGGGGACGCGTGCACCAACCATCTACTCTAGAAGGCCTCATTGCATTCTCGGCAAAGTCGCCAGTCGGTCTCCTGACCTTCGCAGTCGAAGGCGGCAGTTGTGAGATAGTGACTCTCAACGCGCTTGTCATGGGAATGGGAGTGGGCTCCGCCCTTCTCTCAGCCCTTGAAACCGAACTAAGAAAGAGAGGTGTTTCCCGCGCTTGGCTCGTTACAACAAATGACAATCTTCGTGCCGTCAGGTTCTATCAACGACACGGCTACAGAATCTCTGCCATCTATCCCGGCGCTGTGGATAATGCGCGGAAGATCAAGCCCGAGATTCCCACAAAAGGTCTCTACGGAATTGAGATTCACGATGAGATAGAACTATCCAAGTCATTATGAGCGGTGCTCACACAGCGTCATTGAGTTTAAATTCAACCGCAGCTCCTACGTGGTGAGGAGTGAGCATGCCGGATTCTGAAGACAAGGACACCGTCGACTCGAAGAAGCTGAGCGAGCGCGACAAGAGAGAGATTCAGGAGGGCGCCTGCGTCAACTGCGCTGTCTTGACGTTCATCATGATCGTACTCTCTCTCGCAGCATATCTGCTCTGACCTCGGATTGCAGGTGTGGCAATACCAGACACAATCGCCGTGACTCGCGCGCGGCAACAGCGTTGTATGCCCGGAAAGAGAGTCCGGTCCTGTCACCTCATTCTCCCTCACAACAGGAGCGACTAGATACGCAGACCGATTTCTGAACCGTCGGGAACCAAGAAAACACCTACCGCCCCGTGTTCGTCATCGTGCCTCGCATAGTTGTTTCAATTATGAGAATCGTCATCACTTTTTTCGACACAAATAATAGGAGACTCCACTAGACAGAACGCCCCCAACAGCAATCATAGTGCAGAGGCCACCCATATGGATTATTCACCGAAAGTCAAGAGCGCCGTCATACGTCTATTTGAGAAACTGGCCAGATGGCTCGCACTCAGTGAGAATGCAGCACCAGCACTTGCTGCGCTGTTTCTCGAGAAGTATAGCACCGGGCGCAGACTGAGTTCTGAAGAGATCAGTCAACGGACTGGCTATTCACGCGCCAGCACTGGCATGATTCTGTCACAGTTGCTGGTTTCAGGAATTATAACAGGCGAACGTGACCCGTCGCAAGTGGGTCGTGGACGAAAGCGGATTCTCTATGGCATTGACGGAGACGTTTCGAGGCTGTTCGGAACAGGGATGATCAGGATGTTGGAGCAGCTCAAGTCTATCCGTCGTGAAATTCTGGCGCTGCTACAAGTTCATGAGAACAAGGAAACCGTCGGTCATCTATTAAATGATCTCAGAGAGAATGTTGATGAGAGTATCAAATGCCTAGCAAGTCTTCCAATGCTTGCAGAGCACGACTAATCTATGAATTGTTGCCAAATAGGACACGGAGAAGGAGCGGAGAGGCCCGCTCCTCCTTCAACCTACTCTTCCTCGTCTTCTTCCTCGCCAAGGCGTCGCGGCCTCTTGAGGCGGCGGCTATCATCTATGACGAGTCGTTTTGTGTCAGGTGTTGAGAGTTCGTGACCTGGCCTTCCCTCTGGAACTCCTACCGCTCTCTCACTGGGCCACGGCTGACCGTCTGGAGGCAGTCGTTCCGCAATCTCTTCGTCGACTTCCTCAGGAGCTAGTGTTTCGCCCTCCTCGCGAGCATGTGAGATCACGCGTTCCACCCGTTCTACGCGCAAGTAGTATATCGTGGTCAAGATAGCCGCAATCGGAAACGCCATCAATTTGGCAATGTCGCGGAATATGAATGTGGCATACGTCATCTCTCCGGTCCAGCCCAAGATGTACCATCCGCCTAGAATTGAATTCGGAGCAGTTGCGGTCACTGCAATAATGCTATCAACGTAGAAGAAACCGCTCGCAAGGAAGAAAGTGAGCAGGGGCCCGAAGTCCCGCAGCCTCTTTCTCGTTTCTTCCACTGCCTCGGTGACTGTGCGCCCAATTCCACTCATGGCATATACGAGGAAGAACAATGACATGGCAACGTCAACAGGGGTCATTCGAGGTGCGCCAGTACGTCGAATCACATTGAACAAGAAGTATCCCGAGTACAGTGCTACGAACACTGTGAGCAGAGCGATGTTAAGCGCAGCACCATGCTTCGCATACTTGAAGAATGCCACTAGTGCTATCAGAGCAAACAGACCAAGGAACCCCATTGCTGCAACAAGGAAGGGCCAGTGAATTGTGATATTCGTCTGGTACTGACTGAACACCGAACCGAGGGCGGCTCCGATGCCGAACAGGTTGTTTGGCAGTACCACAAGAGCCATGAGGGCCTCGGCGCCAATGATGCCAAGGCCGATTATCAGGATAATGAAGCTACCAATTCCTATTGCTAGACTGCCCTTCTTTGGTTCGGCGATTGTGGCCAGCCTCAGGCTGGTCCTTGAGGAGAGGTACGCCTGAAACGCAATCCAGCCCACCCAACAGAACATGGAGAAGAAGAGCAGCGCAACTTCGCCCACTGCAATGGAGAGGAAGACCGATATCATGAACGACACGGCCAACCACGCAACGCCTTTCAGCTCGGTCACACGACCTCTCCCGCGACGCGTGATCCAGAGTCTGTCAAGGCGCAGACCCGTGAGCAAGGTTCCAATGGCAAAATAGATGGTACCTGTGGCTCCCACGTAGACAAACATGCCTACCAATACGACTTCGACGGGCGTGCCTGCGTATATCGTGATCAACCAAGACACAAACAGAGCCAGAAACGTCGAGGCCACAAAGATGATGAGATAGGCGACATATCGTCGTGTCTTGAAGAACACCTTCAGACCGCTAACGATATTCGACAAGATTGGAATTCCCAAGTGCGATTCCTCCCTCTGCTCTTCATCTCAACATCCGATTTAAGCTTTGCATGAATGTCCGAAACTCATGGAGAATATATCCTTCAAATGTTTCAGACGACAATTGCATAATAGGCACATTAATAAGGTCACGCAGAACCACCCGTTTGTGGTCGGGTATGATTCATAGGGTCTAGTTTTCGTAACATGCCCTCATTACACAACTCCCCCCCTCCTACCACAACTTACCCTGTGAGCGCCCGACCACACCCGTCATGGACTTCGTAGGAATACATCAGATATCGCCTTATTACCTACTGTCCACAAACCATGGATGAGCAACGATGCAGAGTCCTGAGCAGGTGCCAATCCTCGCCGTGTCCGTCGTGATCACCATAGTGGGAATGGGTGTGATATTCAGGAGCTGGTGGAGGACAAGGAGTCTGCCAGCCCTTCTCTACGGACTGATGATATCTTGCTTCTCGGGAATGGCACTAGACCTCCTGTTAGACCAAGTGTACATGCCCTTTCGCAGGTGGGGGTTCGTAATCAACGACAAGCAGCTGTGGATGTCCAATGTCCTACTGGCGGTATTCATTGTTTCTGGATACCTTGCATGGTACTTCGCAATCACGTTCTCTGTGTACGAAACTCCACCCAAGAGGTCACTCATCGTGGTCTTTCTTGCAGGAGCAGCACTCATAGGTGAGTTCATGAAAGAGAACTGGTCAAGGTTAATCCCCCTATGTATTGAGATTTTCGCCTTCTCCATTCTCATTCTCGAAATAGTGCTGTATGCGCGTCGTGTTCTCAGGTTGAGTTATCAAAAGCGGGAGCGAAAGCGGACGCTCATCATGTACTTCCTCGGCTTCCTCATATGGATAGTTGCTGGCCCCATCGGAATCGTAGCGGGCAGCATACCCAACGCTCCAGACTGGTTCGCCACCGTCTGGGTGTTCCCCTATACGATCGGCCTGTTGATGGTGGCCTACACCGTAGCACTCAACCCGAGGCTCCTCTTCGTGAGCGAGATCTTGCCGCTCGACTACCTGATTCTTGACCAGGAGGGGGTCCTTGTCTTCACCCACAGATTCTCCGACTACGAGGGGAGTGTTGACGCTGAGTTGATGGGATCCGCGATATCTGGCGTTCTTACACTCATGAAAGAGATGGTGCCTGCAGGGGAGGCAATCCATGGTGTGGACCATGGTGATGTCAAGATACTCGTCGAGCACGGCCAGATGACAACACATCTCCTCATTGCCTCACGGGAAACCCCGAGCCTCAGACAGACTCTCCGAAATATGGTTCTGGAATTCGAGGCCAACTATAGAGAGAGCTTGACTGGCGAGCCTGGCCTGGTCACGTCATACGAGAAGTTTTCTGACCGCGTCCAAGAGGTGTTCTTGTAGGAAGAACATAGTGACACTGTTGGTCGACAGTACTATAATCGAGGGATCCTAGACAAACGATGTGGCGGACATGGGAAGCGACAATGAACGTGGTGGAAAGACAGTATATCGCGCTCTGATTCAGGACCTGTACAGAACAGACCTGCACGCGGAAGAAGTTGGGATTCGGCAGATGGAACAATGGCGGGCCAAAAGCAGACAGTTCACGACAGATTCGAACATAATAGGGCGGGTCTCTGAGGCCAAGCGCACAGGCAAGGGTCTCCCATGTCCGGAGAAGCGGGGCTTTGTGGTAATTCGGCAGTCAATGTAGGACGCCGCCAGTGATGCCCTCACTAAGCGGCTGGTCATCAAGATGTTCTCAGACTCGGCAAGATGGCTAGCGACAGCGGAAGAGATGGTGGCTGAAGAACTGGCGCACAGCTACGCCTCGGAAAGCCCTCTGATATCACTGGCAATTATGACAGCTGAGAACGAGTTGGTGACGTACGTGAGGCAGTTTCGAAGGGGCATCGGGGCCACCGAAACATATGGTTTCTTCATGCCGGGCCCCCGTGGCACCTTTGAGGTCTTCAGAATCGAAGGCAAGAGAGCGACACTCGGTGACGACTTTAGGGTTCTCCTTCTGTCTGGCCGCGACGTTGAGGTTGGGGAGATCGACAGCAAGTTTGCGGATATTGGTGGCGAGTTCCAAGTACGCATCAGGGACAGGATCCTCGCTGACAACGAGTGGTTCTGTCGGGTTTTGCAGTGTTTCTCTGTCGTGACTCGCTACCGCGAGGAAATGCGTGCAAAGACATTGGGCCTGTTGGAACGGTGGCGAAAGGGTCACGAGCAGCGACCGACAATACATACAATCTTGGAAACTGAGGACCAAGACACCCCATGACATGGCATCACCAATGCCCTCCAATGCTCTATCATCATACATACCTCCTCCACAACCACCAGCCCACTGATGTTGTTGATACTATCTCTCCCCATCATGTTATCAGCATCTGCTCCTTGTCGCCTTGGCATGTGTACTAGGACCATCCATCGCTGGGACGCAGGAGGTCGACTTCATTGTCTTCGTACTGGAATGTGTGGAGTTCAAATAGCGCAAGTGGGAACAGATGGTCGAAAATGACCTTTATTGTCCTCACTGCGGTAGCGAGCTCCACGCAGATGTCAACGCCGCGAGGAACATCATTGAGGTTCAACAACCCAGTACCGTTGCTGGGAGGACAGGGACCTAGTGTCCAAGATTGTCCAAATTACAATCAACGGTGAGATCATTCCGAAACAGCACTGATACGAGCTGTCGTTGATGGGTAATCCCCGTCGGCTTACTCTTGATACCAAGGAACCTGAGGATGTCTGACCGGCATTCGGCAGAAAGTGTTCTGCGGCACACAATGACATTCATCATCCCCTTTGGCCCTATTCCGTAGTAGTGGACCACGAAGAGAAGGAACCTTGGTCCTTATAGACGCAGGAAGGAGAAACGCGCCACCACAGGGCCGCCCCTCTTTGGCGGCCCTTGCTTCTTGTTCTGGTGAGCAATATTCTTGGACCCGCTATTTGCCATCATGATTGTGCCCGTCAGGCTGAGGCTGTGTCATTCTTGCAGGAGACAAGAGTTCATCAAGGGTCTTTTCATCCAAGAGGCCCTTTTCCAACACTATGTCCCTCACTGGGCGGCGAGTTTCCAGCGCCTCCTTTGCAATCTTGGAGGCCATCTTGTAGCCTATGACTGGGTTGAGAGCTGTCACAAGACCAACGCTGTGGTACACGATGTTGAGGCCCTCGGGGTTGGGCGTTATCCCCTTGATGCATTTCTCGGTCAGTATGGGAATGGCATTTCTCAACAGCTTCAGTGCCTGGAAGAAGTTGTATGCAATCAGCGGCTCGAACGCATTCAGCTCTAGTTGTCCAGCCTGTGCGGCTATAGAGATCACATTGTCGTGACCAATCACCTGGTAGGCACACTGAATCACCATCTCGGGAATCACCGGGTTGACCTTTCCGGGCATGATCGATGACCCGGGCTGAACGGGCGGCAATACTATCTCGTGGAAACCCCCAATGGGGCCACTTGAGAGGAGGATAAGATCATGACAGATCTTGCTCAGATTCGTGGCCAGCACCCGAAGAAGCCCTGATGCGTGAACAAACTCGTCGCTGTTCTGCGTGTCATCCACAAGATTCTCGGCTGTGACAAGCCCCTCAAGCCCTGTGACCTCTCGCAGGTGTTTCTCGGCCAGGCGAATGTAGGCGGGGTCGGCATTCAAAGATGTGCCTATGGCAGTGGCTCCGATATTGTGAGTTTCCAGTACCTGACGTGCTAGCCCTATGCGTAGGAGGTCTCTCTTTAGGCATGCGGACCATGCAGAGAATTCTTGACCCAATGTTATCGGAACCGCATCTTGCATCTCAGTGCGCCCCAGCTTCAGGACATCCTTATACTCCTCTGCTTTCTCGTCCAGAGCCACAATCAGGTTTCCGAGGACATCTGACAACTCATTGAGATTGTAGATTGTAGCAATCTTGATGGCCGTTGGATACACATCATTCGTGCTCTGGGCCATATTGACGTGATCGTTGGCACTGATTGGCGACTGGGAGTTCCGAGGATAGCCAAGAATCTCGTTGGCACGAGAAGCTATCACTTCGTTCGTGTTCATGTTGGTGGAGGTCCCAGCTCCACCTTGGAGCATGTCCACGACAAACTGGTCGTGGAGCTTCCCCTCGATTATCTCGTCGCATGCCTGAATTATGGCATCTGCGTATTCCCCCTTGAGATGGCCGAGGTCACGATTGGCCAGCGCACAGGCCTTCTTTACCATAGCCAGTGCCTTGATCAGCTTCGTGTAGTTCGAGAGTGGAACGCGTGACACACCAAAGTTCTCGATTGCACGGAGTGTCTGAACACCCCAGTAGGCGTCCTTCGGCACCTTACGAGTCCCGAGGAGGTCGCTCTCCTCTCTATACTCAGTCTCAGCATCCAGCTTCGGCTCACTCATTCAACAGGACCTCACGGTCCTCTCAATGCAGCTGAAGATTTCAGTCTATTGCAGACATTGCAAAACAAGATGGATGGGCCCCTTGCGGGGCCCAACCGGCATCAGCCACGGAACTTCTGCAGGAAGATTATGACAACGACCAAGACTATGACTCCAACCCCGCCAGCGACGTATGTCAGCAGCGACAATGGAATGCCCGTACCTTCGCCTGTGTCTTCCTCCTCGCTGGTCGTTGTGGTTGTTGACGTGTTCTGGGGTTCTGTCGACGCAGGGGCTCCTGGGGCATTGATCTCGTAGGTCTCAGACACGTTCCAATTGCCCAGTGTGTCGTTGGCGTAAGCCTTGTAGTAGAGACGCTGACCGTACTGGATGTTGCCCCACACGTACTTGTACACTAGGTAGTCGCTCAGGTACTCCATAGTGTGGTTTACCCACGTCGAACCGTCGAGAGAGGTGGAGATGATCACCGTATCGACTCCGCTTGGATCTCCAACCGAAGCGTAGAACACAATCTCACTTCCAACCTCGATATCATCGGGAGTGTGCCACACTACTATTTCTGGTCCCTCCTCGTCGTCTTGTTGGGCCAGACACAAGAACGTGCCTGATACACCTCGATATTCCAACCTACCGTCAACTTGGGTTCCGTATGCCACGTGTGTACCGACGTTGGTCAGCAAGAGCACACCAGCACCCACACTGCATACTAGAGTTAGCAGGACAACTGCAGAAGTTGCATGTCTTCGTCGCAGATTCATTGTTCGTCGCCTCTTAGCATGAACAATGCAACTGATGCGTAGGTGGACGTACGACTAATGTAGACATGAAAAGATATCGTTCGGCCAATTGAACGAGTGTGCAAGAGTGCCACCACCGGCACCGCTCAAAAAGCCGCAGTGTGACCGTCCTTTCGATGGTCCGAACCTGCAACCCACGACTCTCTCAAGCGCACGATGATCTGGCCGCCACCAAGGCCTGCCGCCGTTTCGTGAACAAGACGATGACCCAGTCTGCGCAGACGCCCCTGGACATGGGCTGGAACTCCGTTCTCCAATGCAACAGTGTTTGTCGCTTGATCATGATGGAAACAAGGATGTTCGACCGCCTCTTGAGGGGGCATTCCGTAGTCCACCATGTTGCTCACGATCTGCGCATGCGCCTGGGCCTGATGGTCGCCACCCATGACACCAAACACACCGAGAAGGTTTCCATTACGGTACAGAGCACCAGGAATGATTGTGTGGAATGGGCGCTTGCCCGGTGCGTAGCAGGTGGGACGTTCAGGGTCGAGACTGAAGAGTCGGCCTCGATTCTGGAGCTTGATTCCTGTGTCTGGGACCACAAGCCCGGATCCAAAGCCCATGTATGGGCTGTTGATATGCGATATCGCCATGCCCTCTCGGTCCGCTGCAACAACGTAGACAGTATCGCCCCCACGAAGGATCCCACTCGACATAGGCTCCATCACGCGTTCGAGGGAAAGAACAGAGGCTCACTCTAATGCATACTCTCGGGACAGCAGCTCTCGTAGAATCACATCGTAGAAACGTGAATCTGCATTATGCTCAAGCAAGTTGGCGTAGGCCAGTTTCTTGGCCTCATTCATCAGGTGATAGCGCTGGGTATCAAAGTGGTCCGAAACGCTCCGCCTCAAGCCCGGCCATGAGCCGTAGCATCACGAGTACGGCAAAACCCTGCCTGTTGGGAGGGCACTCGAATACCTCGACTTCGTGGTAAGGTACTGAGATTGGGTCAATCCGCTCGGCCTCATGACGACGCATATCGTCCGTTGTCGAGAACCCGCCGTTGCACCGAACGGACGTGACAATCTTCTCCACGATTCGACCCTCGAAGAACTCATCGACTCCCTCTTTTACCACGGTCAGTAGAGTCTGCCCCGTTTTCCGATTATGCGTGACCTCACCAACTATGTAGAGCTGCGCCGTTTCGTTTGAAAGTCCTGCGTGCCGCATCATTCTGCAGCACAAGAACCAGCTGCCGCCAGTACCGAGAGATCAGAGGGGCCACGGGAAAACCTTCTGTAGCATATCTAATTGCGGGAGCAAGGACATGTGACATGTCAAGATTGCCGTGCTCTTCGAGAAGCGTATGCCAGAGGTGCATGGCCCCCGGCACCGTCACTGGAGCCCTGCCCCGGACAGGCAGTCCGACCACCCCTTTGCGAGAAGGTCTTCAAGGGAAACGAGAGACCCTGCTCGCCCGGAACCGTTGTAGGCAATGAATTTGGATCTACCCGGTACGTGAACCAGCGCAAAGGCGTCGCCAACACAACCTGTCGAGAACGGCTCGGTCACGTCGAGAACAGCGGCTGCAGCAACTGCGGCATCAACAACATTGCCCCGGGCGTCCATGATCTCAACGCCTGCCTCGGCCGCCAACACCTCAGAGTAGGCAACAACCCCATTTACTGCCACAACATCAGGCCTGCCAGTTCTTCGACGCCATAACATGGTCAATCCTCGCTCCCACGGTACATGTCCGGACAGACCAATCCGTGTCCCAACTGTGTGCGAGTTGAAGGATGGCGATGCCTCTGATCAAGAGGAAGGTATGCGCCACTATTCCATAAAGAATAAGGCCAGCCTATCCGTCCGTGTGGCGAGCTCCGATGGTCGAACGCGAAGCAAACTCAGAACAGTATCCGGAAGGGGGCTTCGTTGTTGAAACGGACATCAACACCCTAAGAAAAGCCGCCAAGAAAGTGCTCGTGAACTTCAACGAGTTTCTGCTATCAAAAAACGGGTGCGTGGAGCCCTTTGAGGGGCGTGTGGAGGTTGGTGAGTCACTGATCTTCAAGGAAGACATCGACCTGTTGCCAGCTGAAGTCATTGCAATCAACCTGGGCCCCAACTCGTGGTACATCTTCACCGCGTCTGAAGTGCCAGAAACGGGCTTTCCCACAACGAGGGACGCAATGCGAGTTGCCGAGTCTGAGCGCAAGAAGACTCGCATTCTGCAACAGTTCTTGATAGACGAAAAGCAGGCTAAAGTCACTCTCGTGGAGGAATGGGAACCTGACAGACGCGTCGACGCCGCACGGATTCTCTCAATCATCAAGGATGTGAGGCACCGGTTCACTCGTTGCGAATAGGAGTTAGGTCGACAGTAGCCGGATGGCCCTATCAACCCCTGCAACGTCAGCAATTGCCATCATATACTCCACCGAGCCCTCAAGAGAAGTCCTTGCGGGCGTCTTGCCCCTGAGGGCATCTGCCAAGAATCCCAAGACGCTTCGTTGCTCCGCCTGGTTCAAAACCAGCACACGTAGTGTCAGGTCGGACAGAGAGAGACAGGCCACGCGTGCAAACCACACCATCGCCGCCAAGCGAAGAAGAACGGGAAAGGTCTCTCTCTCTGCACCTGCTAGTGCCCTCACTACGACACGCCAGATCCCTTCGATATCGCATGGCTCCTCGCTGACCTTCTCTCCGTTGAGGAGCGAATCACAGGCCGTCAGGATGATCTGTTGACACTGGGCGATGATGTATTTGGTGCTCACTAGCTGATCGTTTAAGGTCCCCACCACGATGTCATGTAGCTCTCTGTCCACATACTCCACATGTGACGCCGATCCCGCATGCAGTGCTGGATGAGAGTTCCCTGCCTTCTCACACTCTCCGACGACTATCGACAGGAGTTCGCACCCGCAGCAGTCACAGATGGTGGCACCCAATATGACCCGTTCGATTCGGCCAAACAGGTCTTCGGCTGCTGCGCGGCTGGGTAGTCTCCGAAGATTGACACGACCGTCTTGAAGAATCGTCACATTCGACTCGTCGTAGTCAGCACGAGCATACCCAAGCTCACGACTGCACTTCACAGATGTCAGAATTGGCTCTGTGG
>Ga0164310_10000740_pt1 | contig 17918 bp, 19 predicted proteins | sample GuaBasSedimGuay1_FD_121795 | JGI IMG/M metagenome (GOLD analysis project Ga0164310, IMG submission 121795) | Subseafloor sediment microbial communities from Guaymas Basin, Gulf of California, Mexico - Guay1, Core 4569-9, 0-3 cm | ecosystem: Environmental > Aquatic > Marine > Hydrothermal vents... | reverse complement strand
TCAATATCCTATGAGAAGATAAGATAAAAGCTCTCATTATATCAAAAACTGTATTAACCATATCTGATTTTGTTTGTGGCATTAAAGTATCTGAATACTCTTGAAGATCTTTGACCTTCATAAAATAATCTATTATTGCAGATTCATGCTCATGTGTTAAATTCCCATCTGTTTTTTCCATCATTTTATCATAAGCATCTCTTTCTTTGTTTACTAAGTCTGATAATTTCTGGCTTTCTTCAACAGTTAAATTAACGCCTAGTGAATCTTCTACTAATGTTTCCATAAACTTTTCTGTTTGTTTTGGGTTTAATACCCCTAAATCGTCAAGAGCTTCTATTTTAGCCAAAGAACTTTTTAGTTTCTTATCTTCTTTTAAGGTTTCTGTACCAAAAGCTCTTTTCTCCCATTGCGTGAGTTTCCCAGTTGTTGATAAATCTTCATAATGTTTATTTAGTTTTTCTGCCATTTTAGCATCAACATATTTTGAAAATTCAGCTATTCGCTGTTCTTTAGACATTGTTCTTAATGCTCTGACATCAATGTTCTTAGCCATTTGTTTTGATTCGCTTATAGATAACCCTGCGTAAATAGGTGTAATCCCTAGCATCTTATAGACAGCATTTCTTAAAGCCATCTTCTGATTAGGGACTAGAAAAGCTTTTTCAAAATTTGCAACTGTCATCTTTGCACTATTGCCAACATACTTTTCTAATAGCTTTACTCTGTCAGAAGGCTTTGTATTATATATCTTTTCAACGCTTATTTTGCCACTCCTAAAAGCCTCTTTTAGTTCATCTGCTTTATTTCTCATTATGCAATCAACAGGCATCAGCAAATCAGCTCCTCAATTAAACTATCAATTTCTTGAATAGTAGTTTGTTGGTTGTTCATTGAATTAGAAACGCTTTGAGCACGTTTTTTAGCTCGTTTTTCAACTTCTTGTTTAACTGCTTCTTGTGGATTTTTAACATCTCCCAACTTTTCTCCGATAGCGTTTATTCTTTTAGTTGTGATATTGTGTCTTATTTTCGTTCCATTGTTTACATTAAGTTTTGCAATATTTAATGTTTGTGCCGCTTCTGAATAGGATTTCGATAATCTTCTTGCAATGTCTTCAGCCTGTGCAACTTTTCCTGAAGCAGAAAGAGCTTTCATTACAACTGTTGCAATAGCTTCTTTGTTTATCTTTACAGGAGCTTCTTCCACCCCATAAGCTATTCTCATAGCTTTGTCCGGATTCTTTTGAGCGTAATTAAAAGCCCTCTTCTCTTGATCTTTTAACTGTATTTTATCATATGTCTCGCCCTCTTCGCTAAAGCCATATTCTTTCTTGACTTTCTCGTAATGCTTAGAAAACCCTTGTTTTGTATAATCAATTATGTCTTTTGCTTCGGTTGTTTTCTTCTTTTCTGTTGTTGTAGTATCGCCTTGTGCTTTGTTGGCTTTGTTCCATTCAGCTTCTAGTTGGGACTTAGTTTTGATGATAGACGGGTCTAAAACTACCGTTTCAGGAGCAGACCACATTTCTCCTTTCATGCCTGTTACACTATCATAGCCTTGCTCTAATAACCATTTCTTAGCTTTTTTTGAAATATTAGTTAACACAATATCAGGTTCGGATAAAGGTTCTTCGTTTTTTTGGCTTCTCTTAAAATTCTCAACAACAATATCCCCTTCGTCCATTTTCTTGCCATCAAAATACATCGCATCAAATTCCCCTAAATCAAGAGTTTTTTTAGGAGTAATGACAACTTCTTTTAATATCCCTCCATCTTTTCCATACTTTGATTGTACCAGGTCTTTATTAGACGAAAAATATATACCTTCTCCTGCTTGAGAAAAATAAGCCTTCTTATATCCCTCATCTCCTTTTTGTCTAAATGTGCTAAAATCTTCTTTAGATTGACTTTGGTGGTACAAGACTTCTCCCTGAGCATTAACAAACTCCTCAGCAGTCTTGTACTTCTTCGCTTCTGCTACAAGTGGCTCTTCCTGTGGTTGTTGTGCCTGAACTTCTTCTTCTGGCATGATAACTTCTTCTGGTTTAGCCTCTGTTTCTTTAACTATTTCATCAACAACTTGTTCAGCTTCATCAAGAGCTGTTTCTAGTTCGTCTCTATCTTGGATAACTTCTGCTCTATTTTCTGCGACTGTTTTTTTCTGATTGGCTTGAGAAACTCCTGATGCTGTTACTTGAATAGCACTCCCAACTGGGAAAAACACCATTCCTTTTGCCGCTTCTTTCAACTCATTAGGAACATCTTTAAGTATTCTTTTTGCGATTCCCTTTGCATTCATTTCTTTTTGTGGTATTTTGCCATCAATATATTCGCCTAATGTCTTGAAGGTTTCAGTTGTCATCTTTTGCAAACCTTCTTCCCCAATTTCTGTAAAATATGTTTTCAAGTAATTTTTTATTCCCATAGTTATTGCTTTTTTTACAGAAGGATGAGAGATTATCTTTTTTGCCGCCATTCTTCTGAGTGGACTAGTAACTAACATATCCAACTGTAAAAGTTCAATCCCTCCCGAAATCAACCCTGACGGAATTGCTACTGACCTTGCTGTGCTTTCTGAAACACCTGAATTTATCAAGTCTTCCATTACTCCTCCGCCCTCAACTCTCATTGTATAATCAAGGGTCTCATATATTGCCCCAACTTTCGCACCTAAAGCAACAAATCCTATGTCTGTTGGGTCTACTCCTCCAACAACGAGACCTGCAAGTCCTCCTGCAATTGACCCTTCCATAGCTCCTTTTGCACCTCTTAGAGAGCTTTCCCACATAAAAGGAGCCATTTCTACCCCTTTACTCCATAAATGTTTTAAAGGGTCTTCTCTAAAATTATAATCTTTTGCTTTATATTTAGAATATTGTTTTTTTATGATTTCACTATCACTTTTAGTTTGTCCTAAAGTTTTTTCTTGCATCATCAGTTGTCCCCAATTCAATCCATTATTAGGGTTTTCATATCCTTTACGCCATCTTTCTTTTGTTATCTGAGCGTATTCTTTTGCTTCTTTAGGCACAGATTCAATCAGTTTAGGCAAATACTTACCAATTACAGGCAATCCAGAAGATGTATTCTCAACAGCTTGCTGAAATACATTTTTCTTCTGTTCACTAGAATAAAATTTATCAATATTATAAGAAATCTCTTCTTCTGGCATTTTAGAAGGAAATTCAAGCGTTTTATTTATATCTTCTAAATGTATCTTTTGTGTTGGCTCATGCACCTCTTCAATATATTCACTTTTAGTGGTTGCAGATTCAAAAATAGAATCAAACTCATCAACTACCATTGTGTCATTCTTTTGCTCAATGGGTTTCTGCTCTATGGCAGTATCAAATATTGTATCAAAATCATTCGATGATTTCATATTTCTCCGTGATTTTAGCTCTATATTTAGCCGGAACTGTTGCTATCAGTCCATCTGACTTTCTTCTAACCTTAATAACCTCTTCTTCTGGCTTAATTTTAACATCTGCTTTTGCTTCGCTTGGTTGATTTGACAACATAGTCGTACCTGTTGCCTTATTTGCTACACCATTAACAGGTTTTTTCCCTACAAGGCTTGGATATTCGTTAGTTAAAAAATCATTATATATCCCTGTTGCTAACTCTGTAATTTCTTCATTTGTATAATCTTTATCCTCTATTTTTCCCATAAGTTGTGTTTCGAGATACATCATTGCATTGTTTTTATATTGGTCTGGTAAAGCTACTGTTCTTCCCGGCAAATTCAACATATTAGCCCAAAATCCTTTGATTTTCTTGCCTATGCCACCTTTTTTGATTATTCCTTCTAATTCCCCTTGAAATAATGCTGAAACCTCTTCGTTCCATTGTTCTGAGGCTCCTTTTGGGATATCTCTATTAGCTGTTGCCTTTATTAAATCTCTTTGAAATTCAGTAATAACATCAAAATCAATAGTGTCTCCTGAAACAATACTTGAAGTTATCATATCCATTCTGCTTGATAAATCTTTGAATGTTTCAGAGTTCATTTGATTATCTTTTATAGTTTCAAACTGACTTTTTGCTAATCCTTGCATATTTTTTAAGTCCTGTATATCATATTGTGGGTTATCGCTACTCATATCAGCCACTATTGTGTCTATAATGTTCAATGCAGTTTCTTCTGATTCTGCTTTATACATATCTGCTACTAAGTTGGTATAACTTACTTTAGCCTCACGAGTGGCTTTAGCAGTAGCGTCTCTTTCTCTTATTTCTCTTATACTATCCCATTTTGTTTTGTATTCCCTTTTCAAAGCTGTTGCCCATGCGTCTTTTTTCTCAGGAGTTATCTCCATATCGTTCAATGCTAGTTGCGTTGTGATATACTCGTTTGCCGCTTCATCAAGTTTGCTCTGGTCTCCTGTAGCTACATATCCCTCACGAATCAATGTCATTGACTGGTCATGTAGCTCTTTTGTCTTTGTTATCTCTCTTTTTCTCCCTAGATTCTGAGCTTGTGCATTAACTCTTATTGCCATTTTGTCATAACTGAACTTCGCTTCTTCCCTAAGTCGTGGGTCTGAGATACCATTTAACACTTTTAGTTTCTCTTTTGACAACTTAGTTAGATATTTCTGTTGTACTGATTGTTCGTTAATATCAGGGTCGTTTATCATTTCAGTATCAAGCTTAGTAGAAAACTCATAAGTTTTTAATTCAGCCTCTTTGAGTTCTCTATTATCTTTTAGCTGTTTAAACTTCTGTATATAATGTGCAGTCATATCTGTTACTTGATTAGATACTGTTGAAACTTCCCCCCAATTTCTTCCTGCTTGCGCCGGGTTAATCTTCGGACTTGCTGACTGCTGTGTCTGACTAACATTGCTTTGATGTGTTGGTATTCTTGGCATTTCTACCCCTTTTATCTTTTATCTTGTCGCACCATACATTTTTGAACCACTTGAGAGAATTGTCGAACCCATTTTCATATACCCTGTTGCCATTGCCTGTTCTCCTGCCGCTCGGCTTTGCCCTGCTTCCCCTCTTAAAAACCCTTGTTTTACCCTTGCATTGTACATTGTTGTCTTCTTGTCGACTTCGTATTCTCCCCACGTATCACTCATAACATCCAATGGCGTACCTTCTAACAAAACACCACTTTTACCATACAATGCCCTTTGTTTCCCATATGCCGCTTCTTGAGCCTTGTTTATCTTCTTTCTTTGTGCGTCTGCTTGTCTACTTGCAAGCTCTACATTCTGCTCGGAAACTGCCGCATTATATTTATTAGCCGCTTCTTGCTGTTTAGCTTGCTGATATTGACTATATACAGATACCGCTGTACTAACAACCATTACTGCTATCCCTACCCAACCCATTTATTCCCCCTTTAGTCGAGCATATATATAAACATCACTCTTGTCTTTGTAGAAGTTTTTCATTAACCCTTCTTGTTTAAACCCTAAAAATTCTATAAATCTAACTGCAACTTCTTTATCTGCAAGTACATACGTCTGCAACCTTCTACATCCATTATCAAAATATAACTGTAATACTCGTTTAGTTTCTTTTATTACGCTTTTCCCTAACGCTTCTGCCTCTTTATTAAACAATAACCAAACTTGTCCAACTCCTTGCCATACTGGATGTATACCTGCAAACGCTACTGTGTTCCCGTCTTTTCTTGCTCCCCAGATTTCTCCTACTCTTGCATATGTTTCTAACATAACTTTTATATCTTCGCCCTCTAAAACTTCCTTTTCAATCCCATTATATGTATACCCATCAAGGTATTTTTCTAACATCATCAAAGTTTTTATCTGCTTTAATTCTATCATTCTATCACCATTTGTGGCATTATCGCTATTATTGTCATTGGCAAAGGTTGCGTCTGCTTAACTGTTACTTGCCCCTTTGTATCATATCCCGTTACAGGTCCGACTGTTTTATCTCCTGTGTATACTGCCGGAGAATTATCGTATTCCTCTTGTTTGTACAAAATATCTGTTAAATTGTCTCCATATCCTATCTTGCCACCTAATGTCTTGTTAAGTCGCACTATCGTCTCATAAATGCGTTTCTTACGCCCTTGTATCGTTGCCATAACATTACCAGTAGCAACAGGTAAAGTCGTTACTGTCGCAAAGTATGGCAGTCCTACGATGATTTTACCATATGAGTTCGTAAGTGTTATTGAACCACTAGAAACTGTCTGGTTTTCTAATACTGCCCCATCTGCAAGAATCGCTACTTCTTCCCCTTCAAGATGATCTAACCCTAATACACTTGATACGCATTCCCTGACTTCTCCACTTGATTTGTATTTTGTATAGCCTGTTCCGTCTATCCCAGAAAGTTCAAAAGTATCTGCTGTTTTGTTCGCTACTGTGTATTTTTTATAGTTAAGTTCTGTCATTCCTTTAACTTTTACTATTCTAACTATATCTCCGTTACTATATCCGTGTGCTGTTGCTGTTATTACAACAGGGTTTGCTTGTGTTGCACCTGATATTGTTACAGGTTCATCATGCATTATCCCTGAATCTAAATAAAAACCATCATCTTTTATCTCAAACTTGAAATCTTCTAAGAACTCAACATATCTAACATGCTGACCATTTATATATCGTTTTACTATTATCCATACTTCGTCATAATCTCCGTCTCCGCGTGGGATTACCGCTACACTCTCAACCTCTCCATCTACTACCACTCTTGTCCATGCGTTTATTTTCTGTGTAATATCTCTTGTTAATACTGAAAGTGTCCCATCGTCTTTTACACACCATAACATCGAATATGGAGAAAGTTGAAAAGCTAACTGTTTAATTCCTCCACTCCCAACGTGTTCGCTCATTAGCGTTACGTCTATCGCAGAATAACTTTCACTCTCATAAGCATAAGTGAATTGTCTTAGTTTCTCGGAATCTCGTTGTATATAGTAAACAAAAGAATCTATCTTTGTAGGCATTGTTGGATAACAGCCTATATTTGTTTCTTGTTTAACAACTACATTTGTAGGAGTTAAAGGACTTGATGAGTCTCCACTACTTAAAGTGAAAACTCCTCCGGTTGTTCCTACTCCCATTATTTTCCCACTAGAAAGCCACCTAATTACATTTACTTGCTCAGAACCTAGTGTATATTTTAAAGCATCATCATCGTTTGTCCCTGCTTCAAAGTTCTCATAATCCCCTGCTGATTGTGAACCCCATACTGTTTGAGGCTGTGAATTGTTCCCTGCAAAGAACAATCTCTGCTCGTATATTGTTACTGCTCTCGGAAATCCCCTGTAATCACTCCAACTTCCTTCCTGCCAATCTGTTGTTGCTCCTGCACCTGAAAGAGTGTTTTTAACGTCTCCTGTTACAACTGTGCTTGATGTATACCCTGTTATCTTTACATATCCATCATTTAACGCCCAGAAAGACCCTATATGTGTACTTGAAAAGACACTTGTCGAAGCTGTTAGTGTTACCGTACCAGTTGTTGCACTTGGAGTGATTGTTGTTGCTGTTGAGTTCATTGTTCTAAAGGGTCCCCACAATATAGGGATATCTGCTATTGTCCACGCTGTATGACCTGTTCTTGACAATTTCTGTGGGTAATGGTTCACGCTTGTTATATACATAACATCAGAATCTTGTGCAAACTGCAACCCTTCTAAATCGCTCACACTATACGGACTTGTTATCTCATAAGCACTCCCACCGCTTTGTATCTGCCCTTGATCTTTATAAAATCTTATATAATAATCTCCGAACTCTAAAATATACGACTGATCTACATTAAATGAAAATGGTATAAGCCTTGACGTTTTTGTTGAATCTTTAGTCCCTGCTACATAATGAAAACCCGGAATTCTTATTACACCACCAAAAGGCATAACTGCGAAATTCTCTATTGTCTCTGCTCCTTTGAAATAATGCTGTATATCTATCCTGCCAAAAAGAAGTTCTGAGAGTTCCCCAGTTGTGAAACTGTTTATAATGGGTTCCATTCTATTCAAAATTCCCTCCAATTATCTGCCGAATTTCCACCTCTATCTGATAACCACGAGCTTATATTCCTGACCGATGCTTTCCCTTCTTGAGCGTCTAAACTCCTTGCCTCGCCTAGTTTCCTTGCGTATTCATCGAACTTAGCCGCTTGCAACGACAATGAACCTGTCAAACCAAATGTTATCTCAGCCGCTATCCTTGTCGCAAATGCTGTTATAAAACCAGAATCCCATTCGTTTGGGTCTGCTACATATTTTATATATTTAAGATTAACACTCGAAGCGTCTGTTACTAATGTGTCTCCTTCTATCTTGAAATCATCAAAAGTGTCTTCTAAACGAATAACCTTTAAACAATCTGACGGTAATTGAAAAGCATAGGTATAATCAAATTCTGGTGAGGTTGTTAATTGTGCAAGCGAAGCTCTTGCAATAGCAAAATTCCAGGGATGTGCCCTTAAAACTTCTTTAAGTATATACTCAAATATCGCATTTATCTTTTTAGCTTGTGGCGAATCTTCGTCAAGAGCCGATATTGTTTCAGCTCCTAATTGTACCAAGCCTATATTAGCTACATCAACGTTATCCATATCCCCCCCAAGTTAGGGGAGAGAGTTGCCCCCCTCCCCCTTGTTTTGCCGTTCTTAGTCTAGTGTGTACATTAATACAACCGAAATAGTTCTTGCATCAGTTGCGTTTGCTCCTGCAAGTGTTGCATAAAGAATAGTATCTGCTGTTGCTTGATACCCTATACCTGCGATTGCTCTTGCGGCTTTAACGCCTGCTGACGACGTGGAAACTGCCGCCATATATCTGTCAGCATCTCCTGAATCACCTAATGCTAAAGTCGTACTTGCACCTAAAGCGTCAACAACTACGTCTCCGCCTATAAATGTCGCACCTTTTGGTAATACACCAACATTAAGCGTGTCTCCATTAGCCAAAGAAGCTGTTTCGTAAGTATCGTATATAACTTGTACCATACCTCCGTTTTGTCCTCTGGTAATCATAGAATCAGCAACGCTTTTATCTGTTGATACTACTTTAGAATAATTATCCATATTCTGTGAAGCCATCTCTTTACCTCCTTATATTTTTGTTAGCTTTCATCACAAGCTATTTCAACAACTTTTTCATCTTCTATTCTTGTAGCACCAATAAACATAGAAGCATATGTACCCCAACTCAAGTGATCTTCAATATCCATCTCTTTCACTCTTGCTGTGATATCTTTACCTATTGCAAGACCTACTCCATCCTGCGCCCAAGCGAGACAAGATCTGATACTTGAAGCAACGCTCAATCTTGTGCTTAGAACAAAGTTAAATCCCATGAATTGTACTACTTTACCAGGAACAAGTGCTTTTAATGTATTATAATCTGCACTCTGGATTTCAGAAGTGTTCAATAAATCTGACAATTCTTTAGGTCCAATTGCCATAAACTTATTGATGTTTTCGTCTACATCTGCATCGTTGAACTTTTCAAGAGCAAGAATTAACTTGTTTAAAGTCAATCCTGTGTTTGAACCTGAAACGTCTACTGCGATCTTGCTTGAAGCAGGCAACGCACTTGAGCTAGTTCCATTCTGTCCTGTGTATTTGTTCCCGTTAATTGCAGAAATTATGGCGTCATCAATAGCTCTGTTCATTGCCGCAATAGATACTTGCGTATATGAAGCTTTTGGGTCTGCTACAACTTTTAGCTCATCATCTGGGTCAAGTTGTCTAGCTTTATACTTGTAATCCAAATATGCTGTTACACGTGTCATTGACGGATCATCAATAACAGCTTTCTGATGTCTTGCTGTCTTTGTTCTTGCGTCATCTGAACCTATTAGTTCAAACGTACAACTCTTTCCTGTTACTCCTGTCTTGATCTTAACTCTGTCTTTGAACTTGCTCAATAACTGCTGTACTCCTATTTGAATATTATCAGCAAATTGAACTGCATATAGTTCGCTCATGTTACCCATTTGTCTACCCTCCTTAATTCAGTTAATAGTTAATTTCTCTTGCATTGGAGTGTCTGAATTAATTCAGGTCCAAAAATACTTTCTTTTTGGGGAGCTTCCGCCCGTGTCCGTTACCCTTATCCCATAACAGGGGATTTCTCCGTTTCCGTTATGCTAGTTCTGGGTATGCTAGTTTATACAACCTGTCCATATCCTGTTTCGATGTCGCATTCTCAGGATGGAACTGGTCGTTAAATGGATGACTTCCGTCTGCTTTTATCTTTGTTATTTCCTTTTTAGCTTCTTCCGGTGTCATCATTACACTTCTTCCTTTGCCTTCTATAACATCCTCGCCTAGATTAGACGCTATATTTGCCAAAAACTTTATAAATGCAGGATTATTCCCTAGCTTGCCTTCTACTTCCTGTGCTATTTCATCATTCCCAAACTTCGCTATTAAGCTATTCGCCTGTGCTACTTTCTCATTATATGCTGAACCCCATTCCGTCCTTAACTCTTTCTCAGACTGTCCTCGCATATCTCCCATCATTGCTTCTTGATTCTCCATAGCTTTCTTCTCAACGCCCATGTACCATTCAAGTGCTTTGCTATATTGTGCAGGAAGCATTCCCGATTCTCTTGCAACCCCTCTAAATTCTTCAAATAACGGCTTCTGGTCGTCGGTTACGCCTTCGGGTAGCTTGTACCCCTCAACGTCTTTTGGTCGCCCTAGAGCGTCAAATACAACGTCCCAATCTTCTTTGGTTGCATTCTCGCCTGGCATAGGGAACTTTTCTCTCCCCATAAACTTCTGTGCCTCTACAAATGCCTTATCTGCGTCTGCTCTTGTTTCGTATTTATTCCATATCGGATCTGCCGATACTTCGTCTGACAAAGAACTTCTCCAATCATCTGGACTTGGCTCAATTACTGGCTCTACTGTTGGTTCTACAACTGGTTCTTCCATTATTTTCCCTCCCCTTTTAGTACGAACCGTCTCGTCAACATATCCTGTATATGTAAACAAACGGTTCTTTTCCCCTCATTGAACGCCATTCCTAGTGAATCTCTCGCTAATGTGGGTCTTTTTATAAAACATCTCTCCTCTAAATCTTTAAGCACTCTTTTCCCTGCTTCTGTCTTAAATATCTCTCTATAATCGTTCTGCAAATCTATCAGTTTTTTATATTTCAACGCCTGCTTCCTTTCCTGCTCCTGCTATATCTTTCATTGCTGGTGCAAGTTCTTGTAATTGTTGCATCTGTTGAGCTTGTTTTTGTTCTTCTCTCTCTTGTAATATCTGTTCTTCGTCTTTAATTATTGCTATAAGATTATGCCTTTTCGCTGTGTTCTTAATCATCTTGTCTGTATCAATTATCCCAATAGAGTTAGGATTCATCTGTGCTATCCCTCCTACAACTTCCATGAACTTCATCACATTGTCATCTTCTGATAATCTCTGTGCCATTGCTAACGGACTTGTATATTCAATAGTAAAGTCTTCTGGCAATTCGTTTGGTCTTTCTGGAAGTTTACCTCTTTCTGCTAGTCTATAATAAGTTGCTTTAATCGCCGGGTCTAATAGCTCATGGCTTAATCTTCCCAACATAGGTGCTAATATCAACATCTTTTCTTGTGTTCTCTCAACAACTTCTGTTGCTGTCATCTTCGGAAGTTGTGTCAACATCATAAACAAGTCAACAAAAAATGCCTTTCTTATCTCTTCTTTCTCTTCTTGATACGCTTGCCACCCTAATGGTAAATTAGCGTTCTGCGGTAAAAGCTGTTCTATTACGTTTCTATCTCCATATCCTGAACGTTTAAAGTTTAAAGCGTCAGGAGACATATCTAATGGTAATTCAATCCCGTCGTTGTCTGTTACTAATGGTGGCTGAACTCCTCTGTTTGTTCCTAGAAGCAAGTCTCTTTTGATTCTGTTCATGCCTCTAAGTGTTGGTAATATACTTTTAGCTGGTGAATACCCATAAGAATCCCCACTCAATTTATTAAATCTTGATACTAAATACGGAAATGTCTTATATCCACCCTCTGAAATAAGCTCTTTCTTGCTCCATTCAATATATAAAGACTGATATTCCATATTGAACTTGTCTTCTTTGCGAGGGTCTCTAACGTGTCTTGGCTGTACTATATGCACAAAATCAATCTTCTCTTCGTATTTATTAGCTTTCATTGCTTTGGCTACTACTGCTCCAGCCTCTTTCCCCCATCTCTCAAACGCTTGACGTGCTGTGTATTTAAACGCTCTATGAACTGTGTCAACTCTCTCAGCTGAATCTTCAACAAAAAAGGTTTCTTCTACTGGCCTATTGTAAAACCTTACGATATACTCCAAATCTTCTTCAACTGTAATAACACTATGACCATATACTGCAAGGTGCAAATAAGCGTCAAATACCTGTGAGTTGAAGTTAGAAGCGTTTAAAGTAGCAAATATGATGTCTTCACACTCTTTCAAGTAATCTGCTACAATAGATAGCTCCATAAGGTCTTTATCTTGTACGCTCAATGCAAACCATTTTGAACTTGGATTAGTCAAATACCCATATAACCCAGAAGCTAGAAACTGTGCTGACATTCTTCCTGTGTCTGTATATAGTTCTGTACTAACTGGTGTGCCTGTGGATATCTTTCTCAATGGTTGGCTTTTTGAAGGCATATAGAAAAACCCTAAGTCCTGCCATTCGTCTTCGTATACTTGGCGTTCTTTGACTAGAGCCTCATGCCTTGCTATTATCTTTTTGAGTTCCATTAGCTTGCCCCTAATATTGTCGGCTTCTTTGTAGTTGCCGAATCCTGCACTCCTAACGGACTTGTTAATACAGTCTGTTTCTTTACGCTTCCTTGTCTTAATCTTTTACGTGCATCTTTCTTTACTTTTGTTTCATCCACTCTTGGCGGTAATGGTGGTGGTGCTGTTGGTGTTCCTCCAAATCCCATAATATCCCCCTTATCCTATCTTGTAGGGGCTTTGTGAACCCCAGTTATTGATTGTTTGTGTCGGTTGTGTCATTATACTTGCATTCTTACCCTTGAAGATCTTCTTTTCAGTTGCTCCTACCGTCTTTCTGATAGGATCTTTCGGTAATGGTGCAATAAATTGGTTCATTCCTCCGGCTCCCATTATAGTAACCTCCCTACTTTTTTAACTCTTTGATTTCTTGGCACGTGTCTATAACTACTTCTTGTCTGTGGTCTGTGTGTATCTTGTTCAAAATATGCTAATGTATCTATCAAATCATCGTGTTTTGCTTTAGGAAACATTAATAACTCTGCTTCCATCTCTGCTAACCATCCTGCTTCTTGTGGGAAAAGTATCGTATTAGCTTTAAATCTTGGCTGTAATGCGTTTATTCTCAACTCTTTCTGTTTGTCCGCTTTCTCTTCCACAAGCTTAAAAAACACGTTGTCTTGTCTTTGTTTATCTAAAATCAAGCTTTCTATTACCGCCTGAAACGCTACTTTCTCAATCCCAACGTTCAGAGGTTTCCATTTTAGTACTGCTTTAAACATCTCATCAAGCGTTGTATTTACGTCCCATCTTCCGTATGCACAATCTAAAACGTACCACGTGTTATCTTCATCTATCCCGAGCGTTGTTATAACGCTGTAATCTGCCGTTTTCTTCTCGCTGACGGCTAGATCTGTCCTGATGAATACATTGCACCCCCGTGCTATGTCAAAGACCTCCCTGTGGTTGTAATAGCGGAAATCCTCTTTCTTGAATGTTCTTGTCTCGTCTGCTATCGCAACACACATTCTCTCTCTATACCATAAATCAAGCTCACCCATCTTCCTGTATTTCTCTTTTTCCTCTGCAAGCTCATCAAGATTTATCATTTCTTCCCATGAGGGGACTCCGTTTTCTTCTGCTGGGATTCTTAATGTCTCAAACCCTACTGATTCAGGATCGTCAAATATCCTTTCTATTATGCTTTTTGCCCCTAGATTGTTCGCTATCATAAATATTCGTGTATGTTTACCTAGAAAAGCAACATCAGAAAGAAACCATTTCCAGTCAGTTTCAGGAATCGTCTCACTCCTTGTATCTTCTAAATCCTGTAAATCATCACAAATCACTATGCTCGGGCGTCTATCTCTATTGTTTAATCCCCTTATTGATGATCCTTTTCCGTATGCTTCTATGCGTATATTGATTACTTTATCATCGTCATCTTTAATATCAACGCTGAAAACATCACTTGATTGCTCTTTAATCTTAACCATTCGGCTCATTAAGAGTGGATTAGACAAATACTCCTCTTCTATCTCTTTAAGTTTCTTCCTTGCTAGAGTTGCGTTGTTCTTTATCAACACTAAATAATCTCTGCCCATTTTCGGATAAGCTAAACAATACAACGGATATGCTCTCATAACATAGCTCGTCTTGCCTGATTCCCTAAACGCCTCAATAGCTACTGATTTCTTATCCCTAAGGAGTAAGTTGCTTAATTTCCAATGGAACTCAGCTGATTTTAGTTCTTTATCATCATCATTTGAAAGAGCAATAAACCGAAATGCTACCAAACTTTTCCTGCATTTGTCTCCAGCTTGTTTAATCTTCTTGTTCGATATCTTCAAACTTATCTGCCTTTTCTGCTATCTTGTCAAAAAAAACATTAGCTGTTATTTCGCCTGAATGAGTATGTTCTTGTCTATCAGACCAACCCATGTTTTTAAGGGCAAAAACTACCCCTGCAACATTATTGTCTCTAAGACCAGCTTCATATTCTGATTCAATAAAAAAGCAAGCTCTTTTAATAATGTAAGATAGATTGTTGTCTCTTTTAATATAATCATATATAGATTGACGGCTTATAAAGCCTAAAGAATAAGCGAATCCGCTTATAGTATATCTGGGAATTTTAGTTTCATTGCCGTTTTTATCAGTGACTAAACGGAAGTTTGGAGGGTCTAAAAAATAATTATCAACTGCTTTTTGAAGTTCGTCAGCATCAGTATAAATGAATTTTCCACCTGTACTCATAATTTAATAGGCTTGCAGTTGTTGTTTATGTTTTTCGCTCTGACTGGAGCAGAGATATTTATATAAATCTACAAGCCTAATTAAAAGATAGCATAAGTATTCTATTTGTCAAGGGGGCAATCTATTTCTTGTTCGCCATAATATGGTTTACGCATTTCAACTTCAATATACTTTTTACCATCAATGTCTTTTATTTTGCAAATAGGAGTAAGTGATTTCTGTGGGTAGTGGACAATCCACCCATCTGCCATATGAGACATTATTCTCTTTGCAAGGATATTTACTTTTTTATAATCGTAATGTTTTGTTCCTGACATGTTCCCTCCTTGTGTTAAAACAATTCTTCATATAGTTTGTTCTTAGATTCGTTTAGGATGTGTAGCCCAGTTTCAGGCTCTACACAGTTTCGCAATGTTTTTATTTTATCTATTCCAGAATACTTAGACAAATCAAATCCTTTTAATTTTTGCAATTTATCTACCCCACCATAATGTTCCCGTGTTTTACACTTGATAGGAGCAATGTGGAAGTTAGCCCAAAAATAATGTTGAGCAAATTCGCATGGTTTTATAAGTGGCTCATAAAATCCTATAACGTTTTCTATACACCATTTACCTTTGAAATAATGTTTTAACAATAATATTTCTTCATAGAGCATCATATCTGGGTATTTCGGACGATACAACATTCCCCCATCCTTGCTGAACACCCCAATTTTAGCTACCCTACTATGACTTTGACAAGGTGGGCTACTCCAAATAAAATCAAATTCTTCAAAATGATCAAGCAAATACTGATGTGCATTTCCAACTATAACTTTATCCTTCGGGAAAAAGTCTTGATATATCTTTGCTATGTCTGGATTCATCTCAACTGCTGTTACTTCCACATCATCCCACAGCTTTCTGTTCCCTCCGATACCAGCGTATAGATTTAAGACTTTCATTATTCCCCCTTGTGGATTTGTTCGCCTTGTTTCATTGCCTCTACTGCCCAAGTATAAAATGCTATCATCTCGTCATAATCAGACTTGTCTATCTTAAATCCGTCTTTAGGCATTGACATTAGCCTATCTGCTGTTCCTTCGCCATATAGCCTGTCAATAGCTTTACCATGTTTATACTGTTCCCCTTGATTCCAGTTCTTATTGTTGCACTTCTTTGCTTGTGCGTGTACGTTCTGCTCGTGATATCTTGTTGATAATCTTCCTCTAGGAACAAAATGCCCTGCATCACATTCGTATTTCATATCAATTAGTCTCCCACAATCTACACATCTGCAATGTGTCATACTTACTCTGTCTCTCAATCTAATGTATTGTGAGAATATCTTGTCTAATTTCCCTTTTATTATTTTTATACCAGCCATTATTCCCTCCCCATCAACTTATCTTGTAATCTATTAAGCTCGTTAAATAAAGTGTCTATTGTGGATATCTTTGCTTTTATCTCATCAGTAAGCTTTTTTATCTCTTTTCGGCATAAGCTCATAGCCTCTAGACAGTTTCTCCTCAAGGCAATATCGCCCATAAGGTTTTCATGATACACTTCTGTTACAGCATACAATGCTTCTTTTTCTGCTTTTAATAACTTTTGGTCCGTACTCAATAATTCTTTGCACAAACTAAGCTCATTTTTCTTTGTCAGAAATTCCAAAACCAACCTCCTTGATTAGACTATATTGTGGTTGAAACAAGTTAATGGTGTTCCCTGTGGCTCCGTCTCTATTCTTTGCTATGTTAATTTGATACTCTCCAGATACATCATCTCCATCGTAATGTCCGGGATAATGTACCAACATAGCAAGGTCGCAATGCTCTTCTAAGTCCCCAGAGCTTTTAAGTTCCCAAAGATTTGGAGGCGTTACAGTCGCAGAGTTATGCGTTCCTCTGTTTATCTGACTTGCAACTACGGCACAAAAGTCTTTGTTTATAGCATACTCTCTTAGTTTTTTGATATAATCATCAATAGCCTCTTTCTTTGTTTTTCCAATATTCTTTACCATTTGTATATAATCCAAAAATACTACATCTATCGGAGTTTTAATCTTTTCAATAATACGAAAAATATCATCAAATGTTTTACCCATTGTGTCGGACATTACGAAATTAATCTTGTCCACGTCTTTTTTAAGTTCCATTATTCTTCTAGCATATTTATTATGGTCAAAGTTGCCAGTATATAAAGATTGATTATTTATCTTTATTTCTTTTGAAATTATCCTCTCCACTATTGTTTGTTTCGTCATCTCGAGCGAAAAGAATAATACATTCTTCCCCTGTCTAGCAAAATCCCAAGCTAACTGGAGCATCAGAACAGATTTTCCGTTGGATGGTCTTCCACCTATTATGTTTAATTTCTGCTTCTTAAATCCCCATATTTTGTTATTAAGAGTAGGTAATGAGAATATTGATAACTCTTGAGGCTTCCCCTTGCGATTCAAGGCTTCTTCATAGCATTTATTGAATATGTCTGACAGTTGATACATGTTTCTCCTTATAACATTTTCATTTTAGGTTTTGTCTGTACGGGAGCATATTCTACCCAATCTTTCCAGTTATTAAACCATGTAGACCCGTATTGTATATATTGAGGTTCTGTTTTTTGTTCTTTAATGTCTTTAAGATAATTCTCTAAGGCTTTTCTTATGTCTGTTTTGTTCTGTTCTGTTTTTACGGTGTTAGTATATTGCTTGAGTGCTTTACTCTTACCCAACTTTCTGGGATATAACTCCCATAATTGCTCAAATTCTGTGCATATATCTATACTAACCTTACCTAACCTAACCTGTGTATCCATTTTGGATACATTTTGGATACATTTTGGATACATTTTGGATACATTTAGATTATATGAACCGTTTTCAGCGGTTGAGATGTTTTTTTTTTCCTCTAAATAAATGGTTTCTGTGTACCTATCCTTTTTGATATAATTATGTATTTTCCAATCTTTTATAACACATATCCCACTATCAAAAGGAATAATAAACTTC
>Ga0164310_10000739_pt1 | contig 17928 bp, 18 predicted proteins | sample GuaBasSedimGuay1_FD_121795 | JGI IMG/M metagenome (GOLD analysis project Ga0164310, IMG submission 121795) | Subseafloor sediment microbial communities from Guaymas Basin, Gulf of California, Mexico - Guay1, Core 4569-9, 0-3 cm | ecosystem: Environmental > Aquatic > Marine > Hydrothermal vents... | reverse complement strand
TAGTGGGAGATAGAGGAGATATAGCCCGACACCCCCTCAACCTCATCAAGGATTGACACTGCCTTAGAAAGGGCATCATCATAACCGATATTCATCTTGAAGAATAGAGTGGTATCCATAATTGATGGTGGAAGCTCAATGATATTTCCTCCATACAGTGGTTTATATGGTAGCGCCAGACCGGACCTGAAACCGGTAGCGTCTGAATAACCTATTGATGAATCATAGATAAAACCCTCCTTATCCATATTCTCAATCGTCTGAGGAAGGACAACTCTCAGATAATGCATCCTTACCCCATCAACTGCTCTGCCCAGAGCATCCTCCAGATGAGCCCTCTCCTCACTGAGATTCTCGCCTGAAAGTATTGAGGCATAACTCCCGTGCAGTGCCAATTCAACGCATCCATCCCTGAAAGCCCTGATAAGATATTTCGCCCTCTCATCAAAGGCATCAACCTCAGGGTCAAGGGGGTGCCTCCTTTTTCCACCTACAAAGATTGTCGCTTCACCTCCAATACTTTCCATAACACGGTCAACATCCATACACACCTTATTGGAAGACGATATCGCTCTCACAGCATCCCTTGAATGTTTCCATACATCCTTCAACCTTAACCTTTTGAGTGATGAGAGAGGGTTGAGAATAGATAGGGGCAGTGGAATCTTCCTGATGTGGTCAATATCAAGGGTAATGCTTATCGCAAATGGCGCTGAACCGGGCCATCTCTCAACATAGGGCATCACCAGACCACAATGACTCAGAATTCTGTCAAATGCCCTTCTTACGAACTCAATGATGTAATTGAGCAATGGTCTTTCAAGAATGTTAAGCTTTGAGAGAATGGAGTAGCGGTGATTAAATCTCCCGTGTATGTCTAAATTTGTAGGAAGATACTCCTCTTCTCTCATCGCAAGATATGAGACCACTGATAGAAAGTCAACATCAGACACCCACCTAAAATTATCTAACTTGTTAATGTGAGAAATGTCAACCATGTTATTTTCAACTACCTCAGAAACAATCTCCGATATCTGCGATATAATATCCTCTTCTCTCCTGACATACACCACAGGGTTCTGTGTTTCTGGACACTCACCCTCCCTCGCCAGAGCAATTACTACACGCTCATTATTGGGCTTAATCTCATCTATTGAAAGACCGAGAGCATTGATAATAACTCTTGCAGAATGCCTGTCTTTGTTAGAAAGGTAGTAAATGTTTATCATTTTATAGGGGGAAGTATAACCTCTTGAGTATGTTCACGATATTGTTGTGCATTCTGCTCTTCTGATAGTAAAGAGCATAGAAGGGGACAAGTTCTCCCTCAAATGACTCCTTGAAGTGTGCGATTGACTTGATATTTGCTCCGCATAGGTCCAGATACTCAACGCTTCCAGATAATCCCCTCATTATATTCCACAGAAGACAAGACCCAGCAGATGGGTGTGCGTCCTCTGAAAGCCCCGCTGATATATAATATGATGTCCCACCATAAGTCGCTACAAGAGCACCCGCCTGGGGCTCGCCACCTCTGTTCGTCACTACCGGTGATGAGCCCAGACCGGCACCAATTATAAATCTCTTAAAAGACCGAAAGAAACCCTTTGATAGCGGTGGTCTCCTCCCCTGCCTTCTAAATGACTCGCCTATTAGACATTCAACTATTCCAATTTCACCCTTCTCGTTGTATATAAGTCCATCCCTTTCTCCCTTCCTGATTATACTCCTCACCTTGGGTGACAGCCCCTCCCACATCTCATAGATTTCGCCGATTTTAGAGATAAGAGTATATCTAACTGATGTCTGCCATCCCCTCCATACAAATGGTCTCATGTCATTAAGACCCGGAGAGTCAAAGAGCTCAGCGGTATGAAACCTGCTCTCTATGTAGCGTGCGACCTCGGTAAAGACCTGTTTGATATATGAAGACCTGCTTGATTGTCTGCCACCCTCTCTTTCAACCATCAAGGGGAACAGATAAGGCGTGGAGGGCGCTCTCTCAAGCCACATTATGGGTCCAACCCTTCTATAGAACAGAGGCAGAAGGACAACCCGATTACCATCCCTTGAAGCCAGCACCATCTTTAATTCCCCATCTCCCGATTCTGAAATAACCCTGAACCATTGGATAGTATGGAAGATATTATCTGCCTCAACATCTGACAGGAACTTCTCTAACTCTTTTGAATCTAAATCTACCTCATCAAATGATAATCTCATAGAAAAGAGAATACTACCTCTTGTAGGTGGGTATGAGTGCTTTTACCTCCTCAATCACGCCTTCATAATCCATACTAATGCTCTTCTCCACCAATCTATTAATTCTCTCAATCAAATACGTTTCATCTATTTTGGGTGGAACCGCAATCCTTATCTCGGGTATTCTGGTTGGCTTTATCTCCTCATCCTGACTGAACAGTTCCTCGCACAGTTTCTCCCTCTTCCTGATGCCTATGTAATCAATTTTTATTGATTTTGGATTTCTACCGTAGAGGGATATGAGGTCCTTCGCCAGGTCAACAATTTTTATGGGTTCGCCGACATCCAGAACCAGGATATCGCCTGCGGAACCAATGGCAGTCGCCTGTATAACCAGTTGAACCGCCTCTGAGATAGTCATGAAGTATCTCTCCATATCGGGGTGAGTGATGGTGATGGGTCCGCCAACCTCTATCTGCTTCTTAAACATCTCCACCACGCTACCCCTGGAGCCGAGAACATTGCCAAACCTTACAGTGATAAAATCGGTCTTTGAGTTCTTATTGGCTATCTGCACCAGATACTCCGCCACCTTCTTAGTCGCACCCATCATACAGATTGGATTGACCGCCTTATCAGTAGATATGAGTATGAACTTCTCAACACCATACTTCTTTGACGCCTCAATAAGGTTCATAGTCCCTATCACATTGTTCTTGACCGCCTCAAGAGGGTTCTTCTCCATCAGCTCTACATGCTTGTGAGCAGCAGTGTGAAACACAATGTTGGGTTTGGTTCTCTTTATGACATCGTCCATCCTCATGGAATCCTGTATGTCGCCGATAACGGTCTCCACCTTTGAACTATCAGACCTCAGCTTCATCTCCAGTTCAATATTGTAGATTGAGTTCTCTCCATGCCCCAGAAGTATTAGCAAACTTGGTTTGAAACTCGCCAGTTGCCTGCAAAGCTCCGAACCTATGGTTCCACCCGCACCGGTTATCATAATTCTCTTGCCTTTGATATATGAACTGATTGATTCTATGTCCAGGTCTATGGGCTCTCTCCTGAGCAAGTCCTCAACATCAATCTCCTTAAACTGGGTCATATGGGCATCGCCATAGATTATGCTGAAATATCCAGGCAGAATTCTAAACTCAACCCCCGCTCTGTTGCAGAGATTGGCAATCTTCCTGATGGTCTCACCTGAGGCGGTTGGTATAGCAACCAAAACCTCATCTATACGCTCATCAGACACAACATCGGGAAGGTCGTTAATGCTACCAAGGACCTTTATACCAAATATATACCTCCCCTGTTTCTTAGGGTCATCGTCTAAAAAACCAACCAGAATATATCTCTCCTCTGGATGAGCGAGAATCTCACGTGCTATCATCTCACCCGCCTCACCTGCACCCACAATCAATATCCTGCTCTTCTTTCTCTTATATTCCGCCATATTGAACTTCCTCTTTACTATCTTTAATATAATTCATAACAACCATAAGAAATTAAAACCAACTTTCCAAAGCAAAGGGACAAATTTCTTACCCCTATTATTTAATTTTATCAAAATTTGTCATTATATACTATGAATTGGTCATCTTATTAACTCTCAGGAGCCAGCAGAAACCTCACCATCTCCGCTGAAAAGCCCAGTATAAGGTTCAGTGAGAAAAAAGGTGCAACCAACAACTCATGTAGTGGTGGTAATCTGTCCGCCTTTTTCAGAAATCTATACAGTGAGCGGTGCTTCATTAGCAACCGAAGATACGGTCTCTTTCTGGTGGAGTGCTCAAAATAATGTAGAATCCTCACATCCGGCAGGTGATACACACCCCAGCCCGCACTCTTCGCTCGATAGCAGAGGTCAACATCTTCCTGATATAGAAAGAACCTTTCATCAAAGCCCCCCAATTTCTCAAAGACCTCCCTCCTTATCATAAGAACAGCACCAAGGACCCAGTCAACCTCAATCGGTTTATCAGGTGGCTCAAGGTGAGTGATATAACCACCCGATATACCAAATCTGTTCAATAATACTCTCAATGGTGATTCTCGGTGAAAAAGTGATAGTGCTAATGTCGGATACCTCCTGAATGAATAGTTCGGTACCCCTCTCTCATCCTCCAACCAACCGCCAACTATCGCCACATCCCTATTCTTATCAAGGAACCTGACCATCCTCTGTATGGCGCCTCCGTGGATTATTATGTCGGGATTCAGAAACAGAAGATAATCCGTCTTTGCCCATCTTGCACCAAGATTACAGGCAGAACCATAACCGATATTTCTGTCTGATTTAATAAGATTAACATCAGGATACTGCACCTCTATTATTTTCCTCGTTCCATCGGTAGAAGAGTTATCTACCACCACTATCTCAGTTGTAACGCCATAATCTCTCTCTGAGATTAAACTATCAAGGCAATCCTTGATTGTATCCTCGCTCTCATAGGTCACCACTATTGCCCTTACATCAGCCATCTCTAATATAAATCAGATAATAGCCGCCTCACGCATCCAGATAATCTGCTTCTCAATCCCCTCTCTTATCTCCACCCCCGGCTGATAATCAAGAAGCCCCCTCGCTTTATCTATACTGGCAAGCGTCCCTTTAACATCGCCAGGCATCATACCAACTCTTCTAACCTTCACCTCCTTACCCAGCATCTCTCCTATCATATAAACCACCCGTTCTACACTCTCTGCCCTGCCCGAACCGATATTGATAATCTCATCTCTTATATCCCTCTCTACTGCGCTCAGTATCCCCCCAACCACATCAACGACAAAGGTGAAGTCCCTGTGCATACTGCCACTTCCGTATATCTCCACCTCTCCACCCTTACTCACTGCTTTGATGAATCTATAGATTGCCATGTCGGGTCTCTGCCTGGGTCCATAGACAGTGAACAGGCGGAGAATAACAGAACTCAAGCCATACTGCTTTGAATACAATTTCACTAACCTCTCTGCTGACTCTTTGGTTATAGCATAAGGGGATATTGGCTCAGGTGGTAAGTCCTCCGTAAGCGGGCTTTCGTCTCTGTCGCCATATACAGATGACGACGAAACATGAACCAGACGAACACCGGTTCTATTTTTTAGCACCTCCAGCAGGCGCTGGGTAGCAAGCACATTGTTCTCCACATAATCAGAGAAACTGGTTCCCCAGCTCTGCCTGACCCCCGGAAGCGCTGCAAGGTGGACAACAATGTCAAAATCAATCTCGCCAAGCCACGAGGGGTCAATCAGTGTGCGCTCCATAAAGGTGAATCTGTCGTTATCAAGCAGACCGGAGATGTTTGCCTCCTTCACCTCTCTGGCGTAATTAGGCAGGAAGGAGTCAATGCCAATTATCTCGTGCCCTGAGGTGACCAGCGCCTCCGCAAGGTGAGAACCGATAAAACCGGCGGAACCTGTGATAAGAATCTTCATATCAGGATAATTCCAGTTATTTTAACATCTTAAATGCATTACCACATATCTTAAATTATAAACTATCTGGATTAAAACCCGATTACACCAATTTCCAAATGCTTATTGACTGTGTGGTTCAAAACAGTATAATCATCACGATAACTATTAAGGAGGAATGTTATGTATTTTAGAAGGGGTTTACTGTTATTTTCAGTTCTGATGGTAGTTCTTACCATATTCTCCTGCGATGAAGATGGTGATAACCTTGAGAGTTATATACCCAATGAGGAGGGTTCAACCTGGGTCTATAATGTAACCGACAATACAATAGGCACATTTACACGCACTGTCAAGGTGAAGGGTGAAAGAGTAATAGGCGAGACCACCTGTCAGATAATGGAGGATACTAAATCAAATGCACCCGAAGATGTTATGCGAACCTTCTTCCACGACAACGAGATAAACACAGTGAGTATCTACGGCTATGAGAGTGTGACCGACGGCAATGTAAACTGGACACACTATTTTACAGAGGCATGGGTTGAGTATTACTACCCATTCGTAGTGGGTTCAAGTTTGACTATCATTGATGAAAAGGGAATGAACCCGACCGATGTTCCATTCATCTACTTCCCCGACGATGACATAGACGACGATGGTGTGGATGACACCATAGACCTGACCATAATCGCCTATGTTCAGTCACAGGAGGATATAACCGTCCCGGCGGGGACCTTTGAGGACGCATTCAAGATATATACCGATGGCGATATGACCTTCCACCTCTCTACCTGGGGAGACATAAGCGTGGAGATGGATAACTACTCGTGGAACAAGCCACATATAGGCAGGGTTAAGAACGACACCACTATTGATTATGATACTGAATACATACCCGATTATGAATCACATTCTGAACTTACAACATATGAACTTCCATAGCAGTGATGGCAACGATAATTGATATGAAGTCGGCGGTGTAGCGAAGGGCATCACACATCAAGGATGGGGAGTAAGTTACAATCCCATTCCCTACATACTCAATGACCATTAGTAGGTTTAAGACGATTGCGATTATAAGCTTCTCTTCTTCCCATCCCAACAATGTCAGTTGCCGTTTATAGTTTTAATATGTTTTTCTCTTCGGTAAAAACCAGTTGTTCATTCTTGTTAAAGAGAAATCTTGGCATAAGAAAAGAAAGAACCATAATTGATATGGACACACATCCAACTATCATATACATAACGATTATCTGTAACTTCGCCGCTTCAATAGGGCTTGCACCTGCTATGAGCATTCCCATAAAGGCACCAGGTAACTGTATTATACCGGCTATCTTTAGCATGTTTATCCTTGGTATGAGTGATGCTCTCACAGCGGACTTCAAAAGGTGGTGTATCGCCCTTCTTGGACTTGCTCCAAGTGAGAGTGCTGACTCAACTATGTGCCTTCTGTCTCTCGTCTGGGATATAAGCCGTTCAAGCGCAATAATTATACTATTCATAGTATTGCCAATTATCATACCACCGAATGGAATAAAATATCTCGGGGTCGTATCTATCACTCCAAATGCTATCAGAAAACCAAGCGTTAGAATAGAACCCGCAATTATTGATACCCAAGTAATAATAAATACACCCCTTATTCCACCAACCTGTCTGTGAGCAGTAAATGATGCCACAACCGACATTGCTACAAGTAGCAAAATCTGATAAACAATACCTTCAAGTTGAAATATAAAATGAATGATATATCCAACTGCTATAAGCTGAACAAAAGACCTGACCATTCCAATCAACAGGCTCTTCCTTAAGCCCATCTGTAAAACTGTGCTTAATATTATTGCGACGGCAATCAAGACCGAAGAGAGTGCAATATCAAGCATATCTAACCTCCAATTCTCTCAAGCATATCAGCCAGCTTGTCCGCTCCATCTCTATATATAACCCTCCCACTGTCTATAAGAATCCCTTCCCCTCCTATTCGTCTAACCTGCTCCGTTAAATGAGAAACGAAGACAATAAGTATCTTATCCCTCCTCACCAGATTATGAACAAGTGTCTCTATTGCACGGACGCTGGCGGGGTCCAAGGCAGATGTTGGTTCATCAAGCAATAGCACTGATGGTCTTAGAGCGAGAGCCCTTGCTATCATCATTCTCTGTGCCTCACCGACAGAGAGTTCATCTGCCATCACACCAGCAAAGTCCACAGATAGACCAACCTGCCTAAGCAATCCTGCGACATCAACATCATTTCCCAACTGTTTAGGACCAAATCCTATATTCTCCTCCACCGTCCCCGGAAGTGGTGCAGGTGTCTGAAAGACAATTCCAACTTCTCTTCTCAATCTCCTTGGATTTATGGACCTTATATCTCTTCCACGATACAGTATTGTCCCCCTATCAGGTTCATCAAGGCGATTGAACAATCTAAGAAGGGTTGACTTCCCTGAACCGCTTGGACCGACTATCATAAATACTCCTGACTCGGGGGTTTCAAATGATACACCACGAAGGACTGTTTTTTCTCCTCTGTTTTTGCTGACATCTTTGAATGCGAAAACCATAACTTGTGGTTATTTTAACAATAAAATTAACTGCATTTTCACCTAAATATATTAACAAAAAATCAAAATTACATATCATCTTGGTTTTTTCATTTCTAATTTTCACTCGTTTCACAATGTAATACACTAATAACATTAGGATTAGGAATATTAACCAAGAGCAAATATAAATACTTTACAAAAAATACTGTAATAATATAATAGTAGAGGAGAGAGGTTGATACCCCCCTCCTCTATTGTAGAAGGCAGAGAGAGTATTGATTATTTTAAGGGGATGTATCCAACCTCTCTCACTATTTTCTGACCTTCATTGCTGAGGACGAAGTCAACCACATCATTAGCCGCCTTAATGGCATCTGACTTGAGATAAAGATATAGAGAGCGTGCTATCGGGTATTCACCACTAAGAATAAGTTTCTCAGTTGGTTCTACTCCATCAATCTTTATTGGCTTAACATCACCTGTTATATAGCCAAGACCAATATAGCCAATAGCTCCCTCAGAACCCTCAACTGATGAGCGAACAGCGGCATTTGATGCCTGCATAAGAGCATCCACCCTCAACTTCTCATCCTTCAGAACCTTCTTATTGAACACCTCAAAGGTGCCAGAAGCAGAATCACGGGAGACAACTACTATATCTAAGTCGGGTCCTCCAACTTCTTTCCAGTTTTTGGTCTTACCAATGTAAATGTCTCTAAGTTGTTCTAAGGTAAGTCCACTAACCGGATTGGTCGGATGGAGCACAACCGCAATACCATCTCTTGCTATCTCAACTTCTTTTATATCTAACTGCTTCTCCTTAGCAGTCGCCCATTCTTTGTCCTTCATAGTGCGTGATGCCATTGCAATGTCTGCTGTGCCATCCAACAACGCTGTGATTCCAACACCAGAACCACCACCACTCACTGATATTTCATACTCAGGGTGCTTTTCCATATATACCTCAGCAATTCTCTGCATAATAGGTAGAATGGTGGTTGAGCCCGTTATGGTCACCTCGCCACCCTTTTCTTCTCCCTCCTCTTTCTTCTTGCATCCAATGTTGAAAACCATCGCTACCATCAACATTAATGTCAATAGGGTTGTTATCCTTCTCATCTTCTCATCTCCTTTCAATATGCTTATTTACTAAAAACCGAGTTCGGTCTTCAGTCCAATAACATAGTATTTCTTCCATTCGTCATCTTTCTTCTTCTCTGTCATCTGGAGTAGCCAGTATGGTGAGAGTGTTAGTTTTTCATAAATCTTCAGCTTTATGCCAGCTGAAAGACGGTTGCGATAGAAGAAGTTCTCATCCTCCTCTGTGTTCAGTTTGAAGAACAACTCATCAGCAACCCACGGCTGAACAATGCTGAACTTGAACGGCAAGTCATATGATACCTTCTCTCTGAGATAATAATCAGTAGATGTCTCACCAACTATATCGTATCCACCATTAGCAGTATTAAGAACCTGGTCTTTGGTTATGCCTATCTCAAGGCGGGTTCTTGCCTTTAGTTTGCTACCACCTGGCTTAAAAGATACAGTTGCATTGATATGGGGGCTGTATTTCTTCACCCACAGGTTGCTTCCCATAATTGCATCCCACTGGTCTTGAAATTCATCTGGAAGACCTTCTGTGTCAACATCCTTCCAGGGATGGACTTTGCTCGCCTTCTTCAATTCGTTCTTGAAGCGCATGTTAAAGCCCAGAGAGAAGAACTTGTGGACACTGAAGCTAACACCACCATCAGCGTGGAGATAGCAATACTCACTTACATTATCAGCGAAGCGCGCCTCTATCTCCAAGCTCGCTGTGATAGTATCAGTCATCTTGCCCTTGACTTTGTAGGTCTGCCAGTTCTGCCAATCGCCATCATCATACGCATTAATGGATGGTGTAATGGCGAACAGGAACAATCCACAAAGTACTATGGTTGTTCTTTTCAGGTTACTCATCTTCACTTACCTCCTCTTTCTTCCTGAGGTCGCCCTCAGGTTTCTGTTCGTTTACTATATAAAATAAAACCCCAGAGAACTCTGGGGTCAACAGAGCCAACATCAAGTGATAAAGTTTCTTAAACACTTCTCCCTTCTGTAAATAAAACAGGTAAAATAAAACCCCAGAAGAATCCGGGGCAAATACAACCAGATACAGACCTAAAAGGTCTGCCCTCCTTCGCCTGAAACTATCCATAAAACCATTCATAATCAGGTTCATAACCAGGTCTTAATACCTCAACGAATTTCAATACGACTGATTTATATTCCAATACCTTCATAATCGTGAATTTCATCACAATGTAGCAAAAAATTTTACATCTGTCAAGAGAAAAATTTCACTTTTTATAGTTTTTAATCCAACAACTCTTTCATTTTCATTATTTAACGGTTTTATCATATAATCCTTCCGTAATGGCAGGGCATGGATTGTTGCCAGATAACGAATACAGGCGGCTGGTTGAACTCATAGAAAGAGAACCAACCACCGTTGAGGAGACCATATTCTCAATAATGTGGTCAGAGCACTGCTCCTACAAGTCCAGCAAGAATATTCTTAAAATACTACCTACATCTGCCTCAAATGTAGTCATAGGTCCCGGTGAAGATGCAGGGGTAGTTCACTTTACCGGTGAAGGCGATGATTCCTGGTGCATAGTAATAGCCCACGAGAGTCATAATCATCCATCGCAGGTATTACCCATAGAGGGCTCTGCTACCGGAATCGGTGGTATAGTAAGAGATGTCTATTGTATGGGTGCAAAAGTCGTAGCAGTGATGGACCCACTTCGCTTTGGAGACCCGGATGGTGAAAAGCGATACAGAACCAGATACATCGCAAATGGTGTTGTAAAAGGTATCGCAGATTATGGCAATTCCATAGGCGTCCCCAACCTGGGTGGTGATGTCTATTTTCATCAGGGCTACGATGATAACTGCCTTGTTAATGTAGTGGCGGTAGGTGTCGTAAGAAGGAACAGTATAACACGCTCCGCCGTCCCCCATAAGGCAAAAGAAAGACCATATAAGTTCATACTTGTAGGCAAGGCGACTGACGATACTGGATTTGGTGGTGCCGCCTTCGCCAGTGAGATTCTCAATGAGGAGGAGACCGATAAAGGTGCTGTTCAGGTCCACGACCCATTTCTCAAGCGGGTTCTGACCGTAGCCACATTTAAGGTGCTTGAGGAGGCACATAAAAGCGGTATCACCATCGGTTTCAAGGACCTTGGCGCCGGTGGTATTGCCTGTGCAACCAGTGAACTGGCATCCAAGGGTGGCTTCGGCGCCGACATTCATCTTGAACGGGTTCCCGTCTCAATAGAGGGTCTGAAACCGGAGGTTATCGCATGCGCCGAGACGCAGGAGAGATACGCCCTGGTGGTCCCCGACGAATTCGTCAATAGAGTGCTTGAGATATACAATGTAGAGTATGAACTGGGTAAGGTCTATCCTGGTGCGCAGGCGACAGTGATTGGTGAGCCAAGGATGGATGGTTTATACAGGGTGCATTATAACGGTGAGATTGTATGCTCGGTTCCAGCAAAGACAATTACCGAGGGTATATTCTATGAGAGGAAGAGAAAAGAGAGAAAACAATCCGCATTTATTAGTGGGAGAAGAATACAAATAGAGGAAGCGTTCAAGAAGGTTATATCTAATCTTGATGTATGCGACAGGGAGCCAATATTCTCACACTACGATTCCACCGTTCAGGGAAACACAATACTACCCCCAGGTTTTTCGGAGGCAGGTGTGATAAAGCCCATAGATGATAAAGAGACCTGCCTTGCTATGGCGGTTGACGGCAATCCAAGGTGGGGTCTCATTGACACATTCTGGGCTGGCGCTGGAGCGGTCTATGAGGCGGTCCGCAATGTGGTCTGTGCAGGGGGTATTCCCATCTGCATAACCGACTGCTTAAACTTCGGAAGTCCTGAAGACCCTGTGGTATTCAATGACTTCCATAGAGCGGTGGAGGGTATTGCATACGCATGCAATACTATCGGTCGCCTTGATTCACCGGGCGAGCCACTCCCTGTGGTATCAGGCAATGTGAGTTTCTACAACGAGAACGCAGAGGGAGAACCTGTTCCACCTTCACCTATAATCGCCTGCCTTGGAAAGATAGATAGTATAGATGATATAGTTATGTCAAAGATAAGAAACGAAGATACGGAACTGATATTCATCTATGACCCAGAGAATATTGAGAGAATTGGTGGCTCTGTCTATCAAAGTATTATTGCCTCAACAGGCGGTGAAATACCACATTTTGATGGCGAATATGTGAGGAGAATGATAAATCTCATAATAGAACTTGGACGAAAGGGGCATATCAATGTATGCAAGGACATAAGCGATGGTGGTCTGATAACAGCACTGTTTGAGATGATTTATGATGTAAGAGTTGACGGTGGGGCATTAGGTATTGAAATAGACATAGGATGTTTACCTCATAACGATGAAACAGTCCTGTTTTCAGAGGCAGGAGGGTTCATAGTCGGCTCCGTTGGAGAGAGAATCAATAAGATAAAAAATCTAACAGAAGAGGCAGGTGTTACCTTTTCACACATAGGAAGGGCGGTGGCTTCTGACCAGTTTATTGTAAGAAGAAATGGCACGGTTCTTGTAGAACTAAACATCAACGAGTTGAATGAACTGTATAGACAACCATTGAGGGAGGTGTTTGAGTGGCAGGCAGGGTAGCGGTAATACAGTTTCCGGGCACCAACTGCGAGATGGAAACCCTAAGAGCGGTAAAACATGTGGGGCTTGAAGGTGATATAGTGCGGTGGAACGAACCCGAGCATAAACTTCGCTCATACGATGGCTTTATCATCCCTGGGGGGTTCGCCCACCAGGACAGGGTGAGAGCGGGTGTTATTGCTGCAAAAGACCCCGTAATGGCAGTCCTGACGGAGGAGGCGGAGAAAGGCAAACCGATTGTGGGCATCTGCAACGGGTGTCAGGTCCTGACCGAATCAGGGTTGATACCGGGTCTTGAACCGGGCAGGGTTGAGATGGCTATGGCGAGAAACAGAATGGAGAACAGGTGGGGTTTCTACCACCGGTTTGTATATATCAGAAGGATGCCTGAAACACCCGACTGTGCCATAAGTGTTAGCATTGGTGATAATGATATCATTGCCCTACCTATTGCGCATTCGGAGGGCAGATTTGCTACGACAGATGAGAAACTCCTGAAGGCAATTGAAGAACGCCAACTCCCTTGCTTTATCTATACAGATAGAAAGGGGAATACTGCGGTAAAATTTCCTGATAATCCCAATGGTGCTATGTTCAATCTGGCATCACTATCAAACAGGGCTGGTAATGTGGTCGGGATTATGCCCCACCCTGAAAGAGCAATTTTTAGGTGGAATTTGGCTCCAATAGATACTAAAACTCCAAATATCCATTCAGGTTACAATATATTTAAATCCTTAAAACAGTATATTGAAAAGGTTTCTTAAATCTTGATTGTCTTATGAATTAATTGATTAAACTAACTCGCTTATTCTTCCTCTCTCTCAGACCTCATACTGATAATCTTGCTCAGGTCTTTATAGAACTTGAATATCTTTTCTGTCTGTTCCTTCTCTTCACCCTTTACCTGCATTGACTGGAAGGACTCCCTCATCTCGGTGAGAAGCGTCTCAAGTTCCTCCTTCTGAGCCTCTGGTAACATATCCACCGCCTGACTTGCATCGCTCTCTGCTTTACCCAGTTCATCTCTTGCTTGACTGATTCTATTCTCCTCAATGTTCATCAGTGCCTGATAGAGGTGAATCTTAGCATTAATCAAACTCAGGTCACAACTGTTGGCGACCTCAAGAATGTTATTTGCCTCTTCCAATGCTTTAAGTGCCTCATCATACTTCTTTTTAGAGATATATAGCCGTGCCCAGTTTACCTTCTCCTGTGCCTTCGTTATAGGGTCCCCTAATTCGTAACAATTAAAATCTGTAATTTCATCAGATGTATAATACTTCTCACCACCTCCACATCCATAGAGGAAGAGAAAAGCGATTGCGACTGCTACTAATGATATAATCGACTTCTTCATTGCTAACCTCCTTCTATACATATTAAACAAACTCCATAAACTATTTATCACCAAATAAGTTTTGATTGATTTCATATATCTGGAACGAGAACTATTGGGATGGAGGTATTTCGTGCTATACCTCTGCATATATTATTCAAACTGTCAAGACCACCTTCAATTCCTACTAATATCAGGTCCGCATTCTCACTCTCAGCGGTATTTGAAATTGTGTCTGTAATATTTCCTACTCTAAATATTGTTTTTATTCTCTCCCCCCTCCCCTTAAACCTGAAGATGTCAAGTGCCTTTTCACCATTAGAATAGTCATCCTGCTTGTTAATAACATGTAAAACGACCAATTCGGCGCCCAACTTTTCGGCAAGTGAGATTATGTAATCAGCCCTTTCTTTCGCAGGCATACTTCCCGATGTTGCCGCTAAAATCTTCATATTATCGCTCCTCCTGTAATACTTTTAATATTTTTATAGAATTTTGTCAATATTAAATATATATTATAGTCATTCATAAAATATATCTCTAAAAAGAGAGGTTTATAAAATGGATTCAGATAAAGATAGTAGATTTATTCCAGTGAATGACACCTGTAATATGCTTGAGATGACGCTTTCCTTCCCCGAGCAATTGGAAGAGGCATATCAGATTGCTGAAAAGCAAGAATTAATCAAAATCAACCATATACCATCATCTATTGCTACCATAGGTATGGGTGGCTCAGGTATATGTGGTAACATAGTCGCCACCTCTGCTATAGAGAACATCAAAATGCCTGTATTCAGCTTTAGGGATTACACTGTTCCAGAATATATTGATGACAAGTGTTTGGTATTTGCAATATCTTACTCAGGCAATACCATTGAAACCCTTACCTCACTGAAGGCACTTTTGGACCGTTCACTGAGAAATATCATAATCATATCAAGCGGTGGCATATTAGAGCAGGTGAGCCAAAAATTCAATCTCCCCCATATAAAGATACCTGCTGGGAGACCTCCAAGGGCTTCACTTGGCTACTTGTTAATCCCCATCATCGTCTCTCTCGGTAAACTGGGATTGTTCAACCGTTATGAAGATACCATCAAAGAGGTCATCAAAGAAGTAGAAGCCCTGAGAACAGATGTGAATGCAGATATACCAGTGGAGAACAACATCGCCAAGGATGTTGCAATACAGATTAAAGGCAAACTGCCAATAGTATATGGCACAGGTGAGGCGATGGGAGTGGTCGCTGAGAGGTGGGCAGGTCAGTTTCAGGAGAACGCAAAGGTCCTCACCTTCAACCGCACATTCCCCGAGTTATGCCATAACCAAGCAATTGGCTGGGAAGATGCATCGGGTATAACTGACAAGTGTGTCGTAATCTCCCTTGAGGGTGAGTGGGAGAAGGGTGCAAAAGTAGAACAGAGGGGTGCACTGCTTGACATCGTAAAGGGTAAAGGCATACCTGTATTGCATATAAACATAACTGGAGATGGAGGTCTCCCTGCAATAATTAGAGCAATATATCTGGGTGATTTTATTAGCATATATCTATCAGCGCTCAATAATGTTGACCCCTGTTCAATCGGAGGAATAAACTCAGTGAAAGAACGAATAGCACCATACATTGACAAACTCAACCTCTTGAGTTAATATAATTATGAATATGAAGATTATCATTACGATATTGATAACTCTCATATCAACCATCACATTTGCATGGTTAGATGGTGTATCAGAAACAGCGGGAGGTGACTTAGTAAACAGAATTGATAGCACCACCTTGCCACTCCCCGGAAGTGATGAGTTCCGCTACGACGATGAAACCTACGAGAACGCCATCAACTGGTATGCGGACTATATGACGGGGGAATGGGATGGATGGGGCAAGAAGATGACTGCTACCAACTATGACACCTACATCGTAGAGAGAATCACTCTCTCCTTCCAGACATATAATGGTGAAACAACCCCTCCTGATGGCGCCGACTTTGACATAGCACTCTGCAACACACTGGCAGGTGAAAACAAGCCCGATACAGATAATTGCAAGTGGAGAGAGACATTTGACCCACCAGAGTTTATAGAGGATTATCCAGAGTGGTCTAACTTTGACTATGATGTTCCAGACATCATAGTGAATTCTGAGTTCTGGGTTCTCTTTCTGCCCGGCTGGGGTGGAGAACCTATAGACCCCGACCCGCCCTTTTACTTCTGCATAGATGAGGAAAACTGGTATGAGAGGTCGTTTGGTAATATTGAGGGATTATACGACTGGGTTCCCCTGGATTCTCTGGGATTACACGCAGAATTCGGGGTAGGAACGGTTGGAACCGGCTGTATGTGTATAAAACCTGCCAGCCTGGGCGAGATAAAATCCCTGTATAAATAACCCCTAAAGAATAATTTTCTAATCAGAATAAAAACATATAATCTGCCTTGAGCAACATACACCCTCTTTCTTCCGAATATGCTATATCATCCCCGAATTGACTCCTCTGGATTGTCGGTATGGATTGGATTATGTCCCATTATGTCTTCACCCCCTCCCACACTTCCATAATCAATAACTGTATTCTCAATGTAGAAGGTGGTCAAGGAATTCAACCCCATTAATGAGCATATCCATAGAGTCCTCACCCCTTGAGGGTTACCCACTATTAACATATGGGGATAGAGCCAGATTAATAAGAGAAACTATCAATATCTTAAAGAGGAATACATACAGTAGCAAATATTGTATTGGTCTCTAATAAGAGAGTAAACATGAGAGCGTTTCTCATTGTATCTTTCTTATCCCAACTTATGATGAACTACAATCTCTTGAAAGTAAAAACATATTTACACGAAATGTGTTATACATTAAACATCTACTCATACTGATTGACTTTTTTGAGTTACAGTGGTAATCTCTATAACTCTTAATCTGCAATGCTCTTATCATGAAGATAACAAGCACAGTAGGAAGAAGGGTGTTTTCTACTATAATTAGTCCTCTTGTGGGTCTATTCTGTCTTTTGAATGTTCCGCCCAATGTCATAACCATCACTGGATTTGTTATTCAGGCGACATCAGTATATTTCATCTGTGATGGAAGGTTGGTTTTAGCAGGCATACTTATACTGGTGGGTGGTAGTATGGATATGGTAGATGGCGAGCTGGCAAGGAGGCGGGGCATTATATCAAAATTCGGCGCCTTCTTTGATTCATTCTTTGACCGATATTCTGACACGGTGGTATTGCTGGGCTTTCTATATTACTTCTCTACAAAGGGAGAGATACTTTATACAATACTAACTGGTGTAGCCATTGTCGGTGCGATGATGGTATCGTATGCGAGAGCACGTGCGGAGGGGCTTGGGGTTGAGTGTAAAACGGGGGTATTTGAGAGAACGGAGAGGCTTTTAACGATAGTGGTTGGTGCCCTCTTCGGTGGAGTTGTATTGAAGGTAGCATTCTGGATATTAGCAATAGGTTCTCACCTTACATCAGTTCAGCGGTTTGTGTATGTTTGGATTAAGTCCAAGGATTAGTATTATTACTCATATAATCTCTCTTAAGTTAAAAATAAACAATTTACTATCAATATAATAATCTTTTTTTTCAATTACCAATATAACTACCATTTGAGAATATTATTTAATACCTTATCAACACCCTCGCAATCTTTATTCTTTATTGATATTAGCAATTCCTCCAACTC
>Ga0164310_10000738_pt1 | contig 17938 bp, 11 predicted proteins | sample GuaBasSedimGuay1_FD_121795 | JGI IMG/M metagenome (GOLD analysis project Ga0164310, IMG submission 121795) | Subseafloor sediment microbial communities from Guaymas Basin, Gulf of California, Mexico - Guay1, Core 4569-9, 0-3 cm | ecosystem: Environmental > Aquatic > Marine > Hydrothermal vents... | reverse complement strand
TCATTGATCTGGGTGGAATTGATGGACTACTTCATATTACTGATATGAGTTGGGGTCATATAAAACATCCATCCGATATGCTGAATATTGGGGACAAAGTAAAAGTAAAAGTTCTTAATTTCAATGAAGAAGAAAATAAAGTTTCACTTGGGCTTAAGCAGTTAGTTCCTCATCCCTGGGAAAATATAGAATTGAAGTATCCGGAAGGATCAATTGTTTCTGGTAAAGTCGTAAATATAACAAATTACGGTGTATTCGTAGAATTAGAATCTGGTGTAGAAGGATTAGTTCATATTTCAGAAATGAGCTGGACGAAAAAAATCAAGCATCCAAAACAAATTTTGAAACTTGGGGACAGCATTAAAGCAATTGTGCTGTCAACTTCCAAAGAAGAGAAACGTATTTCTCTTGGTATCAAGCAAATGGAACCAAATCCATGGCTTACAATTGAAGAACGTTATCCGCTTGATTCCGTATTGAAAGGAACTGTAAAAAGTATCACACCATTTGGTGTCTTTGTAGAGATAGAAGAGAATATTGAAGGACTTATTCATATCTCAGATATATCATGGACAAAGCGCATTTATCATCCAAAAGAGGTTTACAAAAAAGGACAGGAAGTAGAAGTAAAAGTTCTTTCAATAGATAAAACGCTTCATCGAATTGCATTGGGTGTAAAACAGCTTGCTGTAGATCCATGGGATAATCTTGATGAAAAACTTCCAATAAATACAGAATTGAAAGCCAACATTGTGAAGTTGATTTCCAAAGGTGTATTGGTTGATGTAGAAATAGATGGAAATGTTGTTGAAGGATTTGTTCCACTTTCTCATCTGGCAATTCCTGGTCTTAAAAAAGCTGGAATGGCTTTTGAAATTGGAGAAGAACTTTCTCTCAAGATTATTGAGCTGGACCTGGAAAATAGAAGACTTATCTTAAGCGTAAAAGCATATTATTTTGCAAAAGATAATGCTGATCTTCAAGCATACATTGATCTTCATCAAAAGCGTGTTCAAGATAAAACAAACAAACGAAGAGCGATCAAAGAAAACCTGATTGAAACTCCTGTAGATAGCAAAGAAGAAAAACCTTCTACAGAAGTGGTAGAAACAGAAGAGGTTGTGCCGGCAGCAACAGAAGTAGAAGAAAAGGTTGAAGAAGTTGTGGAAGAGAAGGCCGAAGAACCAGTGGAACCTGAGGTAATTGAAGAAGTTGTGGAAGCAGAAATTAAAACTGAAGAGATTCCTGCTGAACCAGTTGAAGAATCTGCCACAGTACCTGAAGAAGAAAAAGCTGAAGAAAAAACTAAAACTCCGGAAGAAGTGGTCGAGTCGGAAGAGAAAACAGAATAAGTTAAAAATGTAAAAAATATAATTGGCGTTCCATAAGATCTGGAACGCCTTTTTTTTAAGGAATATGATGAAAGTTGATGATAGAATATTTTTAATTGGATTTATGGGTGTAGGAAAATCATATCTTGGTAAGAAAATAGCAGATCAACTTGATAAAGCATTTTATGATATCGATTTGGAGATTGAGAAAAAAGCTGCTCTACCAGTTAATGAAATATTCTCTCTCCATGGCGAAAAGTACTTTAGAGATTTGGAATCAGATATAATCCTGAATTGGGAAGCGGATGGAATCATAGCTACAGGTGGCGGCATTATTCTTGATGAGAGAAATAGAGAATTTCTGAAATTAAGTAAACACAAAGTTGTGTGGTTAAATCCATCCTGGGAAATAATTCTATCCAGAATTGAAAATTCATATAGACCTATTGTGTTGGATAGAACAAATTATGAACTTTACAGATTGTGGGAAGAAAGACAAACATATTATAATGAATGTGCAGATGTCATTTTTAAAGGAAGCGATCAGGGAAAATTGATTGATATTCTTTGAGTGGTCTGAAAATAAATAGCTTACGAAAAAAACCGGTATCGAATTTTGATACCGGTTTTCTTATGTATGTGTTACCGATTATTTCAATAATAACATTTTCTTAATGCTGGAATAATCCGTTTCGCGTGTTTGCATTTCGTAGAAATAAATTCCACTGGTAGTTTTACGATTGCTGTCGTCATATCCTTTCCAGGAGATATTATGAAATCCTGCTTGTTGTTTTTCGTTTATGAGTGTTCTTACTTTTTGCCCTTTTATGTTGTAAATATTTATGGCAACATGCGAATCAACACTTAAGCCATAACTAATATTAGTTGTTGGATTAAATGGATTTGGATGGTTCCCGTATAATTCTGTTTGTAATGGAACCAGATTATTGCCTGCATCTGTACCGGAAACATTCATAATTACAGGAATGATAGTCTGTCCGCCTAAACCGTCTTCAAATATCAGGCCGGATGAATATTGACCTTCTTCCATTCCTGTTGCATCAAATGTAACAGTTATCTCTTCCATTTCACCACTGCTTACTGATCCACTGTCTGGAGTTACATCCAGCCAGTTAACAGCTCCAGTAACTGCAACAGTAAAATCTAATAATTCTCCGCCAATATTTGATACTTCTATTATCTCTTCCAACGTTTGATTGCTGGCAATATCAACATTCAAAAGTCCCGGAACAACGTTCATGATAGGTGGGAATACCATTCCTAAAGGCGGGAATACAATGAAATCAACTCTTGCATTGTCAGTTCCACCTGTCACAGCCTGATCTTTAATGTAACGCCATTCAAAAATATGAGAGCCTTCCGTAACAAAGTAAGTTTCCTGATCCCAGGTCACATCACCGCTCCACTGATCCATCATTGCTCCATCAATAAAGAATTGGAGATAATCGTAATTAATTTCTGAAGAGACAGTACGATAGAAGCTCAAATCACCGTCAGCACTTGTTTCAACTTCGATCCTCAAAGTAGCGTTCGCATTGTTTCCAAGTGTTCCAGATTTTGCACAGAAATCTCCTTCATAAGCTCCTGCGCTGATTTCCCAATCTGCGCTTCCAGTGAATTCCCAGGGGTATGAATTAAAATCGCCTGTTTCAAAATCCTCTACGATCAATCCGATAGGGTGACCGAAGCTTGTAAAATAATTGTAAGATCCAGCAACAACATTGAAGGTAAATTCCACTTGTGTACCCAAACTGATAGAAGCATCTGCAGTAACTTCGAAAGTGGCATTTGCACTACCCTGAATACCCAGAATCCCAAGTTGAGATATTGTAGATTCAAATGTGATCAGATCATTATCTGCAACGAGAGAAGAAACAGCTAAGGGGGAAATTGCGTGCCCGATGTTTTCTACACTAATAATAATTGTAGCAGTTTCACCCGGGTCCAAGATCCCGTTGTTATTTCCGGAAGAATCGTTTACTAACATTGAACCGGCTATAAAGTCTGGTGCGCAAGCTGTCATTGTGAAATAAGACATCCATGTTTCATCTGTGCTGTTAGAAGCTTCCACATCAAATATTATTTCATGCTGATCTGGAATATTATCGGCAAGAGTCATCTCAAAGGCATCAGTTACAATCGAATTGTTTTGTGGGTCTATAGTTCCAAAGCTGGCTGTATCAGTAGTGATGGAAATATATTCGTCTGTACTGGAAATAGTTGCAGTTACATTATTTGCCGGTTGATTTCCAACATTCTGTAAGGTAAAATCAAGAGCTATATCTTCCGAAAAATCTGGTAGATTATTGCCGTTGCCATTAACATCATTTACTTCATAAGATTCAAAGATTACATATGGCTCATTGGAAACCACAACAATTTCACCAAGATGGCGGGTTTTGTTATGCCCGATAATGGAAACAGAAATTGTTTCGGGAGTAATGATCGGTTCAAAAGTTTCCAATAATACATCCCCATACTCATCAGCTACAGCTCTACCAATTAATTCATCGTTCTGAAACAAACCAACTCTGGCAAATGGTACATCTGTCTGAAATGGAATAGCATAAGTTCCGATACTAATACTGGGCTGATAAAGAACTGTCATATCTGTAGGGGTTGCTGTCCAGATATCAAGGCTGGGATCTCCTAATACGATGAGTTCATAATAAGCCCATCTGAACCAGGGATCGTTACACTGTGAAGCACCATCTTCTTTGGAATCATTGTTCATGGCAGAAACCTGTGTAATTCCTTCTCCAAAGATTGCATCCCAGAACTGACGATCCATTTCCTGTGAACTGGAATTAGTTCCTCCCGGCATATACCAGCCATAGCGGGTATTTCCTACATAAACTACACAACCATTGTCGATTGTTGTAAATTTCTCTGCAATACAGTTAGTTTCAATGGCAGCAGGTAAGCATCCCTGTGAATATATTATAAAGAAATTATGATTAATTCCATTATTTTGAATTGTGTTGTTATTTACCGAATTGTTATAAAATTTCATGTTGTAATCTGTATTTGAATGTCCTAAATGATTTATGAAATTAATTCCGTTACTCATTTGATTTTGAAGGGTTTGAACACTCCAGCCGCCATCTCTCTCATAGAGAGTTTCTACCGAAAGGTTTGCATCAAAACCAGCTGTGGTTAATCCATTATAAGTACCTCCGGCAACAACTTCATCCTTATAGTCACCACCATAAGTATAGGGACTGTTATTTAATTCTTCACCAACCATAACTACATTTTCCAGATCATCGATAACAGGAGAATCTTGATACATCATCTGTTTATTGATTGCTGCTAAAAGTTCAGTTGTGTTATCTGCAGAAATCCTTCCAACATGAACTTCGGCATAATAATCTGCTTCAGAAGTTTCTGCCCATTTTCCATCACTGTTCACGTTCCAGTCTGGTCCGCTGCCTGTACCTACTCTGTCTAATCCTTCATAATACAGATCGGATGGCATATTGAAATCTTCCGTTCCACCTGCATCAACCCAGAATCCACGGTGAGGGACTATACCAATATCACCAGCCAGCAAAACATATTCTGCACCCAAATTCTGGTAAGCATCAATTATAAAATTTCTGATCTGATCGGCAATGTCAGTTCCAGAATATTCAGCATATATTTCTTCAGTTGTTTTAGCCAGAACATGATAACCCTGACCGGCTTTAAAGTTTATAAAATCATCCATCTCAGCCAGAAAATTGCTGTTAGTTATGATTATATATTCAAAATCATCTACATCACGGCTGTTATCCATAGAAGGATATGAATTGATAGCTTCAGTATTTATAACAAGCTTTTCCAGACGTGTGGATGTTTGTGTGTCGCTGCGATAAAATTTTTGGAAAGCGTTTTGAGATTCTGCAGAAACAGCAGTCTGGATAGATACATTTATCTCACTATAAAATGCAAGTTCACCAGTTACCGGATTGTATTGCAGAGGAAATACATTCAACAAAGCAATAGAATGACCACGCAGATATTGAGTATTAAGATCTGAATATAGTTCTTCAGGATAAAATTCATTTTTGCTGTAAACTTCAATATCTTGAGTTACAAAAGGTGTTTCCCCAGTATAACTCATTGGATATGGTTTTTGAACAGGATACAGATTAAGATTAGATGCAATGATCTCGCGACTGGTGTAAGAAATGTTTACTGATATTGCTTTTTCTCCTGCTGGAATTAATATTTGCACAGGTTTGCTGGGAAGTTCCGGCATCCCTGGTCGTGTCAACACACTTAAATCATCTGCAAAAATTTTGTCAAAACCGTCTTGAGTTGAGATTTTGGGTGCGTTAAAATTTAAAGTTTGCTCTACGGTGCTTGCCATAAGTGCAACTGATACAACAAGTAATATAAAAATTGTAATATGAAATTTCATTTTATTCTCCATCCTTCTTTCTTTTTGTCTCTCACTATGCAATAAGGGTTCCAATATAACCTACTATTAAATATTTATTATTTATGAAATTTATATTTAATTTGCTAATGCAATATCAAATATGCGATATACGAATTCTGTGCAATTTGCTTCTTTTCGAACGTATTTCAAAACAAAAAAACCCCCGAAAGATCGGAGGTTTTGATTTATATTTTATTTAGTCTCTATAAATTTGCAAAAGGATTATCTTCGTCGATGTCTTGTTTTTTTTGCTTTTGTTTCTTATATTTATTCCAATCATCTTTATCTTCGCTAACAGATTCCGGCATATTGGTTGGCTCCAGAGAAATACGTTTTTCAATTTTATCGATCTTCACAACTCTTACTTTAAATTCTTCGCCAACATTGGCTTTATCCATTTTTATGCCGGCTATTTTAAGCTTGGCACCTGGCAAAAGACCGGTTACGCCATCTTTTATTTTAATAAAAGCTCCAAAGCTAACTACGTTTTCGATAATACCACTAACAACGTCATTTTCATTGAGGACTTGATCGATATCATCCCAGGGGTCAGGTTGCAGTGCTTTAAGCGAAAGAGAGATCTTTCTTTTTTCAGGATCAACTCTCAAGATCTGAGCTTCCACAAATTCACCTTCGGTAACCACTTCACTTGGACTGGCAATACGACGTCCGCGGGAAAGTTCGCTAATTGGAATTAAACCTTCTACACCGGAACGAATTTCTACAAAAGAACCGAAAGGCAGGTTTCTGAGAACACGACATTTAACGATTTCACCTTCTTTAAGTTCATCAAAGGCTTTGTCCAGTGGGTTTTCCTGTAAAGCTTTCATGCTTAACGAGATCTTTTCACCCTGAAGTTTGATGATCTTAACTTCTACTTTATCTCCTATATTCAATACATCAGAGGGAGATTCAATGCGAGTCCAGGAGAATTGTGAAATGTGCATTAGACCTTCAATTCCACCCAGTTCTACAAAAGCACCAAAACTGGTAAGTCTGGTTACAACTCCCTGGATAACATCACCAACGTTCAATTTCGCCAGTGTTTCTTTTTTTATTTTGTTTCGTTCTTCATCTAAAATTGCTCTTCTGGAAACCACGATATTTCTTCCATTATCTTTGAAATCAATTATCCTGAAATCAAAAAACTGTCCGATATATTTTTTAGGATCAACAACTAATTTTGCATCGATATGAGAAAGAGGGCAGAACACGCGAATGCCGGATACATCTATATTATAACCACCTTTTGTAAGGGAAGTTACTTTTCCCTTGATGGGGATCTTCTCGTCAAATGCACCGTGAAGAACATTTATGTTTACGGTCATTAAGCTACGTGCTATCAGTGTTTCAGTTTCAGAATATTTTACAACATAACCGGATAGCTGATCACCAACCTGGTATTTAAGGTTTCCTTTTTTATCAAGATAGTCTGCTTTTTCGGCGTAAGCATCACGCTTTCCGCCTAATGAAACAAATATATATGAGTCGGTAATATTAAGAATTTCACCCTTAACTTTATCACCAACTTCTAGCTTTTTAATGTTCGCCAGAGACTCTTCGAGCATATGTTCAAATGTAGGATCTTCTACAGTTTCAGCTGATACTTCTGCTTCTGGAGCTGCTTCAATTTCTTCTGCTTTAGTTTCCATAACTACTTCAATAGTTTCTTCTTCGTTTTCAGTTTCAATTTCCATTGATTCTGAAACTTCTTCTGAAAGTTTTTCTTCAATTTTCGGTTCAGTTTCAGGTTGTTCCAGCACAACTTCCGTTGCAGGTTCCTGTTCGATATTTTCTTCAGTTTGTTTCTCAGAGGTCATTTCTAACTCTGATGTTTTTTCGATTTTTTCATCGATTCTTTCCATTACCTATCTCCCAACTAACAATTTTATCTATTTTATGTGTCAAAAAGATAAGGTGATTCCGATTGTCCAGAGATTTCTATCTTAGATAGTGAATATGTTTTTGAACACTTTAGATGGGAAAAAATACTTGACCTATCATGTTGTCATATTAGGAATGTCTCACATGAGAAAGGCGGGATATGATGATTGATGATTTTGTGATTCTGAAATTATCGAAATTATTTACGATAATTTCTAATGAGATTAGAATAAAAATAATTTATGCTCTAATGGAAAATGAGTCGTTAACCGTAACGGAGCTTTCACAAAAAATTGGTGTTCCTCAAAACACATTATCTGCTCACTTAAAAATATTAACCGAAGGTGCGTATTTGCTTAAAGAACAGAAATGGAGGAATATACATTATTCCATAAAGGAACCAAAACTAAAAGAAATATTGGAATTAGGTTCATTGATATTATTTAATAAATGGGAAGGCAATTGGGAAAAAATTGCTGAAGCAAAAAAGAAAATTGAAGAAATAAATCGAAACCAGAAAACAGAATTACTTAAAAAAGCAAAATAAATTAGGGGAAATTAAGATGGAAAAAATAATTCCAAGATGGGAGTGGAGAACTTTTGGAGATGACCTTTCTAAAGGTGAAGAAAATATTAAGAAGTATGGAGAATCACGCGATAGAGTAAGCAAAGAAATATACATTTTATCAAAGAACAGCAATGATAATACAAAAATCAGAGATGAATTAATGGATATAAAATCTCCCATCAGGATCAATGAAGATACTGGTTTGGAACAATGGACAGTTCTGGCTAAATCTGCATTTCCAATTCATATAAATGATCTTGCACTTGTTTATAAAGCATTTGGAATTAAGCTTCCTTATCTTGATAAAGATGAATATTCATATAAGGAATATATTGAAGATCTTATCGGAAAAAATCCGTCTCTCAAAATGATAAATGTAGAAAAAAATCGACACGGTTATTTAATTGATGATGCAATTGTAGAAATAGCAGAAGTTAAATTTAATGAGATATCAACTAAAACGATCGCAGTTGAGCATGCCGACATGGAAGTCGTATTAAAAACTATAGAGAAATTAGGCTTAACTGAATATAAAAATGTTAATTACATCAAGGCAATGAAACAAACTTTTGGACTTGAGTATTAATTGTTCGAATTGTTTTTAAGGAATAAACATGAATAAATATGCAATATTAGATATTGGAACCAATTCCATTAAATTTTTTCTATTTTCAATTGAAAATGGAAAACCAGCAACCATTATAGATACAAATAATATTTCTCGGCTGGGAGAAGGATTGCAGAAAACCGGGATCATCTCAGATGAAGCAATGACCAGAAACATCAAGGCTTTACGAGAATTTATGGAAATTGCAGCAAAGGAAAATGTAAAAGAGATAATTGCAGTGGGAACAATGTGCCTGCGAACTGCAAATAACAGCGATGTATTTCTGAAAAGAGCTAAAGATGAACTGGGGCTCACGATCAAAGTGATCCAGGGTGAAGAAGAAGCAAGATTATCTTACCTGGCTGTTCTTTCTACAATCGGGAACACCGATAAAAATGTTGTTGTTTTCGATACAGGTGGAGGTAGCACAGAATTTATTTTTGGCAAGGGAACTAAACTTGAAAATCGCATTAGCCTTAATCTTGGTGCTGTTCGTCCTACTGAAGAGTTTTTGATTTCGGATCCGGTAAGAGAAGAGGAACTGGCAAAAATGCAAGATTATATGAAGAACTTTTTTGGAGAAAGAATAGTAGCTAAAAAAGCAGATTTCCTAATTGGGATTGGTGGAACTGTAACCAGTATGGGCGCAGTTATGCATAAAATGGTAAACTACGATCCCATGGTGATCCAAGGCTCTCAAATGACGCAAAGAGAAGTAAATGCACAAATTGAAATGTATATGAAAAAAACTATCGAAGAACGAAAACAAATACCGGGGTTACAGCCCAAAAGAGCTGATGTTATTTTGGCGGGAGCGGGTATTATTAAAACAATTATGGAAATTTTTGACATAGATTCTTTCACTATTAGTGATAGAGGATTAAGACACGGAATTTTATTCGATCGATTCTTGAGTTAGTTATGTTGAAGAACAAGAACCTTTTTAATTTGAGAGCATTGGAACTAGGTGTTAAATATTCCAGTAGAGTAGAATTTTTTTTTTGGAACTGATAAAACTAATAATAAGAGTTTAGATAAGGAATGATCATGAGCTTGAAATCAAGAAGTTTTATTTTCTTAGTTTTTACCGTTTTATTCGTTTTTTTGAATGCTTCCGAATCAGAGATTTACCCAAATATTTCAATTGAAAAAGCAGAAAATGTGTTGTCATACAATTTGATTGATGTCGTTGGGAAAAAAGTACAACAACCCTTAGTAGTAAAAGTAGTTGATGAAAATTCTCAACCTGTGGAAAATGTTCCGGTAACTTTCAGTATTGTTTCTACTCCTTCCGGATCAAAAGAATACAAATTTGAAGAAGAAACTGTATTCTCGGGAAGTGACGGAATTGCTCAGACACATTTTATTTTAGGATCAAAACCTGGAAATTATGAATGCTCAGCTCGTATCAATAATCCTGATACGAATGATATAATTTATTTTAAACTAACTGCACGTAATTCCAGATGGATATTCTTCTTGATAACCGGTGTGCTTGGCGGCCTGGGGCTTTTCTTAATTGGAATGAACATGATGAGTGACGGGATGAAAAAAGCTGCTGGAAACAAAATGCGCAGTATCCTTTCCACTCTCACAAAAAATAGAGTAATAGGCCTAATGGTTGGTGCTGTTGTTACTATGATAATTCAAAGCAGTAGTGCTACAACAGTGATGCTGGTAAGTTTTGTGCAGGCAGAATTAATGACTTTCGCACAATCATTGGGAGTGATCTTAGGGGCGGATATCGGAACTACTATTACTGCACAATTAATTGCATTTAAATTCACAGATTATGCCTTGCTGATGATTGCTGTAGGATTTGGTTTAAAAGTATTCGTAAAGAAAGAAGGTATAAAAAACTTAGGTGCAGCAATATTAGGTTTTGGTATTTTATTTTTTGGAATGCATATAATGTCTGAAGCTATGTATCCGCTTCGCTCTTATGAAGGATTTATCAATCTTCTTTTGAAACTCGAAAATCCACTTTTAGGAGTTGTTGTAGGTGCTTTATTTACCGGATTGATCCAGAGCAGCAGCGCCTTTACGGGAATCGTTATTGTTCTTGCTTCTCAAGGTTTACTGTCACTTGAAGCCGGTATCCCATTGATCTTTGGTTCAAATATTGGAACCTGTATTACAGCGGCATTATCCAGCATAAATACTTCCCGCGATGCAAAAAGAGTTGCTCTTGCTCATGCTATTTTCAAAATATCGGGTGTTTTACTCTTCATCTTCTGGATTCCGACTTTTGCCGATCTTGTTCGTTCTATCTCTCCCGTTGCTGATCCCTCTCTTTCAGAGATCGCAGCAAGAAGTGCAGTTGTTCCAAGACAGATTGCTAACTCGCATACTATCTTTAATGTCGGTTTCGGTTTGATCTTTTTACCTTTTACTGCTTTGTTCGCAAAATTGATTATTAAGCTCATGCCGGAGAAAAAATATGAAAATGCTACAAAACCAAAAATTTTGCATCTGGATGATAAAGTCATTGATACTCCATCTTTGGCAATTGAGCTTTCTAAATCTGAAGTTTCATGTATGATTAAACTCTTGAAAAGGATGTTAAGCGCAGCAATAAAGCCATTCTTTGATGATAAAGAACTCTCAGATGAGGCATATCCCAACATCACTCTTTTAGAAGGAATAAAGATGCGAGAAGATAAAGTGGATTTTCTGGAAGAAGAAATCCTGAAATATCTTCTCAAAATCCAACGCAAAGATTTGAATGATGAACAGGCAAAAGAAGTTTATGTGATGATGTCTTCTGTTAATGATATTGAAAGTATTGGGGATATTATTGATAAAAATATTACCCCGCTTTTTCAGAAAAAGCGTAATTTGAAAATGGATTTTTCTGATGCAGGTAAAGACGAAATAAGAGAATATCATCTGAAAGCCATGAAGCAGGTTAGCAGGTTAGGTGTGGCTTTTGGAGAAATGAATATGACAGAAGCAGCAAAAATAATGGAAAAAGATGCAAAATATACCCAACTTGAATCGGAATATAGAAACAGCCACATCAAGCGTGTGGGCAAAGAGTTAAATGAATCTATCGAAACCCACGAAATTTATATGGAATTGATGGATCTGCTCAAACAGATAAATGTTTATACCGCCAATATTGCTAAAACTCTTATTTCATCTATTCAGGTTAAAAATTAATAATAAAAGGAAGTAAAGATGAACTTTTTTTCAAGTAAGGCTAAACAATTAGAAGGAGATATCGATGGTTATCTGGACAGAGTAACTACGGCAGGATTGATCTTTCTGGAAGGTGTAAGAGCTTATGTAGCTGGAAAGCCAGATAAATTTGAAAGGAATTTTAAAGAGATATCTACCTTGGAAAGCGATGCAGATGATATTCGACGTGACATAAAACACAAACTATATACTTATATGCTTATACCGGAATCACGTGGTGATGTGCTGGGGCTTTTGGAAACTATGGATGATATTGTTGATATCTGCGAGAAAGTTCTCGAACAATTCTCAATTGAAACTCCGGAAATACCCGAATTTCTGAAAAGCGATTTCATCGAACTTGCAGAGCTTTCTTCCAAGGCTGTAGAAGAAGTTGTGAAAGGAGCTCGTGCTTTCTTTCGTGAGATTGCAATGGTCAGCAATTATGTGAATAAAGTACATTTCTATGAACATGAAGCAGATGATGTTGAAGAACATTTAAAACGAGCAGCCTTCAATAGTGATGAAATAGAACGTTTCAGCCATAAAGTGCACATGAGATATTTTGCCGAGAAGATCGCTGCAGTTTCTGATGTTGCAGAATCTGTAGCAGAACGGCTTTCCGTATATGCCATCAAACGTAGAATATAATCAGTTTTTTGGAAGAATAATATTATGTTAACTACTCTATTTTTCTTATCAAGCGGTCTGTTTCTGGGCTGGTCTCTGGGTGCCAATGATGCCGCCAATATATTTGGTACTGCTGTCGGTACAAAAATGATCAAGTTTAAAACAGCTGCATTTATTTGCAGTGTGTTTATTATAATAGGAGCTGTGGTAAGTGGTGCCGGAGCATCTCACACTCTGGGTAAATTGGGCGCTGTAAATGAACTGGCCGGTGCGTTCATTGTTGCTTTAGCAGCTGCCATAACTGTGATGTGGATGACCAAAGCAGGGCTTCCGGTTTCTACGTCTCAAGCTATTGTCGGTGCTATTATCGGCTGGAATTTATTCTCTCATACTGAAACTAGCATGGATTCACTTTCAAAGATCGTAGGAACCTGGATTTTTTCACCCATATTATCTGCAACCTTGGCATTCGTATTATTCCATATTGTAAAAAGAATTGTGGAAAGATCTAAAATTCATCTATTGCATTTAGATTCCTATACCAGGATTGGATTATTGGTTGTAGGTGCTTTTGGCTCCTATAGTTTGGGTGCGAATAATATAGGTAATGTAATGGGTGTATTCATTGCATCATCACCATTTAAAGATATTGCTTTAGCAGATTTATTTCAGATTTCATCTACCCAACAATTATTCTTAATTGGTGGTATTGCCATAGCAGTTGGAGTATTTACTTATTCCAAAAAAGTAATGATGACAGTTGGATCGGGGATATTTAAACTTTCTCCGGTAACTGCATTGGTTGTTGTTCTTGCCAGCTCTATTACCTTGTTCTTGTTTGCATCTCAAGGATTGTATAACTTTCTAACTTCACATCATTTGCCTGCGTTTCCTCTGGTGCCGGTTTCTTCCTCACAAGCTGTTGTTGGTTCTGTAATGGGAATAAGTCTGGCCAAGGGCGGCAGAAACTTGAATTTTAAAAAACTCGGGCATATAAGTATGGGATGGATTGTAACTCCTGTTGGTTCTGCAATTCTGGCTTATGTAGCACTGTTCTTCATGCAGAATGTATTCATGCAAAACGTTTTCAAATAATGGGAAAAAGATGAAAAGAATATCAATATATTTATTTCTAATAGTTTTAATTCTAACTTCCTGCAAAAAAGCAGATGATGAATTTTCGTTTCCCAAAAAACCGATAACAATTATTGTTTATACAGGTCCCGGTGGATTGATAGATATTACTGCACGTAAATTTGCAGATGTCGCATCTAAATATTCCGAAGCTACTTTTGTAGTTGAGAACAAACCCGGTTCGGGTGGCATTGTTGCAATGAAAAGACTGCTTCAATTACCATCGGATGGTTATACACTTTTTGCCTGCACAAAATCAAATATTTCTAAGATCGTTTCTACCGGTGGTGAAGCTTATATTGAGGGTATAGATTGGGCTGCGATGATGATGGCAGATCCTGAATGCATTATTACTCACAAAAAACAAAATGTAAACAGCTGGGAAGATCTTGTTGCTGATGCAAAAACTAAAGACGGTGATCAACTTTGGTTAGGTCCTGCAAATGGTGGACTGGATCATGTGACTGCTTTAAAGATCTGGGATGAAGCAGGCATAAAAGCAAAGTGGATTCCATTTAAGAGCGGCGGGAAAGCAAGAGCTGCATTATTGGGAGAGCAGGGTGTAGCTTATGTGGGAAATCCACGTGAAGTTCTGGGAAATGATGAATTGCAGATCGCAGCAGTTTCCAGCTTAGAGAGATTGCCCCAATTCCCGGATGTTCCCACTTTCAACGAATTTGGTCTTACAGGTTTGGATAACGAATTTATGTGGCGCGGATTTGTGCTGAAACAAGGTTCACCGCCAGAGATCAGTAAATGGTATGATGAGCTTTTTACCAAAGTAAATAATGATCCGGAATGGCGTGAATATTGGGAACGCGGTGGAATTGATGTTGTTTATAAAAACTCCAAAGAGTTTACCGAAATAGTTAATAAAGACAAAGAACAGTTCACCCATTACCTTCAAAAAATTGGTATTATAAATACACAGGCAACAAACTTATTAGCAAAACTTGCTACCGGAAAAACCTTGAATTTCTTAGTTATTTTTTGTATTGTAATTCTACTGATAATCTGGTACATTATTAACCGATCAACCAATAGGAAATACCTTGCTGGAATTATGCTGCCGTTATTTTTCATTGCTCTTTCCATAGTATTCTTTCTGGTATCATATACGTTTCCCAATAACGAAAAAGTTGGCCCTTCGGTAGTTCCCAGACTATGGATATTGATACTTATTCCGTTAAATATTTTTTTAATAATAGATATAGTCAGTAAGAAAAAAGAGATTGAGAAAAACGCAGGAAATCAAACTGTTGTATGGGGATTTATCGGGCTATTGGTGCTATATTTATTCAGCATTTTCTATATTGGTTATTTTATCAGCTCATTTGTTTTCCTGTTTGTTGGAATTTATATGCTGGGATATCGTAAATATCTAACAATGTTGATGATCTCTGCTGGCTGGCTGCTGTTTTCATATCTAATATTTTACAAATTACTTTATGTCCCACTTCCAGTGGGGAAATTAATAGAGATGTTATTTTAGGAGTTGTATGGAAATTTTAACAAATATGGCTCAGGGTTTTAGCTTTGTATTGGGATGGCAGCCGATCTTGTTTATAATACTGGGTGTGATCATGGGAATTCTGGCAGGAGCTATGCCGGGTCTTTCTCCTTCGATGGGAGTTGCTCTGCTTGTTCCATTCACTTACGCTATGACGCCAACCCTGGCTCTGATATTATTAGTTTCGATATATATTGCAGCCAATTATGGAGGTTCAATTACCGCTGTTACTATTAATGCTCCCGGTACGCCATCGGCAGTTGTTACGTCGTTCGATGGATATCCGCTAACTCTTCAGAATAAGCCGGGAATGGGGTTGGGAGTCTCGCTGGTTTCATCTACAATTGGCGGATTTATTGGAACGATCATTCTTATATTATTCAGTGTCCAATTGGCAAAAGTGGCAGTAAAATTTCATCCTGCCGAATATTTTGCTTTAGCGATTTTTGGCCTTACTACAGTAGCTACATTAGGTGGAAAAAACTGGGTAAAAGCTTTTGTAGCTGCTATGTTTGGACTTCTAATCAACACAATTGGCATCGATCCGATCTCAGGTGTAAGTCGATTTACATTTGGCTCGGTTAATCTTTATGATGGATTTTCTTTGATACCCGCCCTAATCGGGCTTTTTGCACTCAGCGAAGTTTTCAAACAGATAGATGAACAAAATTTTAAAAGTAAAAAAATTGAATTAGAAAAGACCAAGTGGCCAACAGTTTTAGATTACTGGAAACTGAAATTAACCATTGTAAGATCTTCAATAATGGGAACTCTTATCGGAATATTCCCGGGAGCAGGAGCAACAATTGCAGCCTTCATTTCTTATGATGTAGCCAAAAGAACAAGTAAAGAACCGGAGAAATTTGGGCATGGAAGCCTGGAAGGAGTTGCCGCAGCAGAAGCTGCCAACAGTAGTTCAGTAGGTGGAGCATTGGTGCCGCTTCTTACTCTTGGTATTCCGGGAAGCGCTTCTACAGCCGTACTTATCGGTGCTTTAATGATCCATGATCTTACACCAGGTCCCCAACTATTCAATAATAATCCTGAAATTATTTATGGATTATTCGCTAGTTTACTAATTGCAAATATTGTTCTGTTGGTTCTTGGTTTATTCGGCAGCAGATTATGGGTTAAGGTTACTGCCGTTCCAAAAAAGATCCTTTATCCTATGATATTCACAGTTTCAATAATCGGTAGTTTTGCAGTAAGATACTCTTTCTTTGATATTGCGGCATGCCTTGGATTTGGAATTTTCGGTTGGATATTGAGAAGATATAACTACCCTGTTGCACCAATCGTACTAGGAATTGTACTGGGAAACATAGCAGAGACAAATTTTCGTAGAGCGGTAATGATGGGAGATTACACTATTTTCTTCACTCGCCCTGTAAGTTTGATTCTATTGATATTGGCACTAGTCTCTTTTGCCTGGCCTATTTTACAGAATAAAATATATAATAAAAAGATGCAAAAAACAAAAAATGAGAACTAAAAATGGAGGAGAAATGAGAAAGTCGATTGTTTTATTGTTTGTTGTTCTTTGTGTAGGGATTTTATCCGCAGAAACATCCACCGGAGGAACTTCATGGGAAAATGGGATACTGAAATGGACATCTGATGACGGAAATTTCCAAACACGTCTTGATGTTCGTATGTATCTTGATTTTGCACAATTTTTAAATAGTGAAAATGATTTCCGAAACGGTACAATGCTTCGTCGAGGAAGATTTGCAGTGAAATCTAAATTATGGGAAGTGTGGAATGCAGAATATGACATGGATATTGCTGACAATTCTGTTGAAGTTAAAGATATGTGGTTCAGCTATAATGGCTTTAAGAATGGTTTCATTAAAGTAGGTCATTTTAAAGTTCCATTCAGTTTAAATGAGTTAACCAGTTCAAGATTACTTACGTTTATGGAAAGAGGATATCCGAATGTTTTTCCACCTGGAAGAAGATCTGCATTAGGTGTTACAAAATGGGGAAATATATGGCATTTATCAACAGCAGTTTATGGACAGGAACTTGCAGAAAAAGAACAAACACGAATTGATGAAAGTATTGGTTTTGCAGGTCGTTTTGCTCTTTCACCAAGAATTGGTGAAAAGTTATTATTTCATTTAGGTGCTGGTGGTGTTTATCAAACACCTGATAATGATAGTGAATCAATTGAATACAAAATTGAGCCGGAAGCAAAGATGGGAGATTCTGAAATTCTTGTTGCTGATATCAGCGATGTGGAAACAATTATATTATATGGACTGGAAGGTGCTGTGAAGTATAATAATTTCAGTATTCAAGGTGAATACATTCAATCAAATTTAGCACGTTTAAATGATCTTGAAGATGTTACATTCAGTGGATTTTATACATTCCTAAGCTGGATAATTACAGGGGAAGAACGACCATATTATGTTAGTGAAGGAGAATTTGGACAGGTAATTCCTAACAGTAAAAAAGGTGCTTTTGAGCTTGCTGTACGATACAGTCATTTAGATTTAACAGATGAAGATGCACTTATATTTGGTGGAATGGCAAACAATATTGTTGTTGGCCTTAACTGGTATGCAAATCCAAATTTACGCATTATGTTAAATTACAATATCGTTGACAATTCTGAGAATGCCAATATGGGTGGGTCATTGAT
>Ga0164310_10000737_pt1 | contig 17939 bp, 13 predicted proteins | sample GuaBasSedimGuay1_FD_121795 | JGI IMG/M metagenome (GOLD analysis project Ga0164310, IMG submission 121795) | Subseafloor sediment microbial communities from Guaymas Basin, Gulf of California, Mexico - Guay1, Core 4569-9, 0-3 cm | ecosystem: Environmental > Aquatic > Marine > Hydrothermal vents... | reverse complement strand
TCATTTTAGTGTATATCTCTCTGTTGGAATTCAAAAGATGGTTCGATCGGATTTAGCATCATCTGGTGTGATGTTTTCAATTGATACTGAAAGCGGTTTTAAAGATGCGGTTTATGTTACTGGCGCTTATGGCCTTGGTGAAAATGTTGTTCAAGGTGCTGTAAACCCTGACCAATTTTATGTGTTTAAACCAACTCTTAAACAAGGTTTTCGTCCAATCCTTGAAAGAAAACTAGGTTCAAAGGCACAACGGATGATTTATAGTGAAACGGGGGTTGCTCAACAACAGGTTAGTAAAGAAGATGCATCTCGTTTTGTAATTTCAGATGATGAACTTATAATGCTTGCTAAATGGGCCGTTATCATTGAGGAACATTATGGAAAAGCAATGGATATTGAATGGGCAAAAGATGGAAACACAGGTGATTTATATATTGTTCAAGCTCGACCTGAAACAGTGCATTCCCAAAAGGATATTGCAACCCTTGAAACATATGTTCTTGAGCAAAAAGGAGCGCTTCTTGCAGAGGGTGAAGCAGTTGGAAGTCGTATTGGCCAAGGAATAGTAAATGTTATTGAATCCACCGAGAATATTCATCAATTCAAGAAAGGGCAAGTCCTTGTTACAGATATGACTGATCCTGATTGGGAGCCGATAATGAAAATTGCATCAGCAATTGTAACTAATCGAGGAGGACGAACATGTCATGCTGCAATTATCTCTCGTGAGCTAGGTATTCCTTGTGTTATTGGTGCTGGTGATGCAACTCAAAGAATTTCAACAGGTCAAGAAGTAACAATTGATTGTTCTGAAGGTGCTGGATTTATTTATGAGGGTTTACTACCATTTCATGTTGATGTTGTTGAACTGGATACAATTCCAAAAACTCGTACAAAAGTTATGATGAATATTGGTGTTCCAGAAAAAGCATTTCAACAAGGGCAACTTCCTAATGATGGTGTGGGTCTAGCAAGAGAAGAGTTTATTATTAATTCTAATATTGGCATTCATCCCTTAGCACTACTTGAATATGAAAAATTAAATCAAATAAAAAACGATAATCAAAAAATCGCAGATGTTATCCAAAAGATTGATGAACGTAGTGCGGCATATGATAATAAAACCGAATTTTTTATTGAAAATCTGGCTTGCGGAATTGCAAAAATTGCTGCTGCGTTTTATCCAAATGAGGTTATAGTTCGAATGTCAGATTTTAAAACAAATGAATATGCAAATCTTATCGGAGGTTTTCTTTACGAACCCGAAGAACATAACCCAATGATTGGATGGCGTGGCGCCTCTCGTTATTATGATGCGAAATACAAACCTGCATATGGTCTTGAATGTGTTGCAATAAAGAAAGTCAGAGATGAAATGGGCCTTACAAACGTTATACCTATGATTCCTTTCTGTCGGACACCAGAAGAAGGAAGAAAGGTTATTCAAACAATGAATGAATTTGGTTTAAGGCAAGGTGAAAATGATCTTCAAGTTTATGTAATGTGTGAGATTCCATCTAATGTTATTGTTGCAGATCAATTCGCAGATATCTTTGATGGATTCAGTATTGGAAGCAATGATCTAACTCAACTTACCCTTGGTCTAGATCGAGATTCAGATTTGGTTGCTCATATTTTTGATGAGAGGAATGATGCAGTGAAACGATTAATTTCTCAAGTCATAAAAACCGCACATGAGCATATTCCTCGTCGAAAAGTTGGGATTTGTGGTCAGGCACCATCTGATTTTCCAGAGTTTGCAGAGTATCTTGTCGAACAAGGCATTGATAGTATATCATTAAATCCAGATACGGTTGCAAAAACAAGATTGAACATTGCAGATAAAGAAAAACAATGGGCAGTGCAACATGCCTAATTTCTTTCTCTTTTTTTATTGAAGAGTTTTAAATACCTATCACTTCTATAACAAGTATTATGAAATATGTCCCAGTTTTATTTTTACCAAGCGATGATCAGAAAATAAGTTTGAATGCTATTGATCTTAAAAATCATATGGAAAAGGAAGGTTTTACAGATCTTTATGTAATCGATGAGTTGGGAATTAAAAAAAATAAACCACATTATAAGTTTTATCAACGATTTTCTACTCTTTTTGATTTATGGGTTGATACTGGACCAAGAGATATCGGAGATGTCGTTGATGATATTTTTTCTGGTACGAAAATAATTATTATAAGACTGGATCTATGGACTGAGAATTCTTTAAAAAGTATTCGTGAAGTAACAGATCATGAAATTTATGTTGCAATTGATCTGAACAGTATTAGTTCTCTTTATGAAAGTCGTTTGTTTTTTGATGAGGCGGATGGTGTGGTTCTTTTTGTAACAGATAATAACACATTGAGGTTTAAACTTGAATCAGATATCAATCAACTCATCAAGGATACATCAGTTTATGTTTTTGACATGGAAAAAAATGAACATATCTGGTCCTCAAAAGATATTAAAGGTTTTTTAAGAGATATCAATCATTATTTGTGATATATATGGATGATGAAATTGCAAAATGTGTCATTACATTTGTGATGAAAAACAATGGAAAACAAGAGATACTTGAATCTGAGTTTTATCTTACGCTCTCAATGAAGCTTCAATGGTGTTCTCCTCATCTTGCCAAACAATTTATTCAACGTGCTCTGCAGGATATATTACTTATAAAAAGGAAGGGTTTGTTATCTTCTAGTTTCTCTTTAAAAGATGTTCCTATTCCTGTTGGTTTTAAACCAACCAATGAGTTTTTTCAAAACTATAAACCAAAACGATCTTCACTTAATACTGTCATAAAACCGGATTTATTATCGCATATTGCTTCAAATACATCGTTTTCTGATAATGAAATACAAACAAACATTAAGAGTATAATGAAAGAAAAACAGGTATCCAAAAATATTGCGTTGCTTCTTTTTGGGAAAAAACATGATGTTTCAATTGACAACTATATGGCATCAGTTGAAGAAGATTTATTTATAAAAAATACAGAATGATAGGGATAAGAAGGATTCCCATACAATGACTTCTACGCACGCCCCATTGAACAGGGATCATACCAATACTTGTTGCAACAAAAAGAATGAGAAGGCCAAGTGGCCCTGTGAAAAGAAATACAAGTATAACAATAAGAAGGATTGTACCACCAACTAGGGGTTGGTATGGAATGTTTGCAAAGTATTTTGCGAAGGTTTTCCCAACTTTTAGAGTTAAAAAGTAGGAGAGGGTTCCTGAAAGTAAAAGAGCAATGAGTAAATACGTTAGGTTGATTGGCATTAAAACTTGGGTCCATTCTTGTACTGAGATAAGTTCCATTATTGCAAGAGTTGCACCACTTCTTGATTTAAGTATGATGAATAATACGATTACTACAAAAAATGCACATGCTGTGTTTACTGCTGAAAGTGTTATTATTGTTTGCTTATTATCTGATTCCCCTCGAAAGGTCATAGAAAGAATTGTTCCTGTGGCAGAAGTAATTCCAGGTATTATCGATACCAGGATACCTGCTCCCGATCCTGATAAAATGGAAAGAAAGGTTTGTTTTTTATGTTTGGATGGGTAATCTGTTTCTTCTATCTTTTGTTTTGGAATTGATGGTTTTGTTGCTAGCGATGTTAATAATGTTGGTAATCCAAATAGTCCAGAGAGTGCTGGAAAGAGTACTGGTGAATCAAGTCCTATTGGTGATTCGACGCTCATGCCAAGGGCCACCATTCCAAAAAATCCTGATAGTATAAATAGGAATAATGCAAATCCCATTCCAAGAAATGCTGGAATTTTTCCTTTAAATCCAAACTCAGTTATTCGGGCTTTTTCAGTTGCAATCATAAGGATTGATATTGCAATTAACACATAAAGCATGATATCTTGAAGAGTTGAATAAAATTGGAGGGGTTGGCCTATTATGAATCGAATTGGTAAAAGAATTAGAAAACATATGAGTATTGCTCCATAGCTACCTAGTGCGGATATTGATACAGCCTCATATCCTTTTCCTTCAAGCAGCATTGTATGAGCGGGAAGTACGGATAATGCGGTATCTTCATCAGGTGCACCTAGAAAAGTCGTTGGTATAACATCATGAAATGTATGACTTATTGATACTGATAGGATAAAGATTGCAATTAGGATCAAAATAAATTCTTCTGTTACTCCATAAACTGCAAGTCCACTAAGAAGAGCAATTATTGATGTTGAGAGAGATAATAGAATTAGAGCAATATTGTTGACATGAAGACCTGGGAGAAGTCCTGTTAGTATACCTGTGAATACCCCTAAAATACAGAAGGTTATGATAAGTAAGAGATCTATCATTCTTTGTTCTCCATCACTGGTAGAATCGTATGATTTGATGATGTTAGTTTGAAAATATATCGAGTTTGAGGAGAATCGTAGGTGAGGTATGCTTTGAGATTAATTTGTTGTCCTGTGTATATGGTAAGGTTTTTGATGAATGGTTTTTTGACGATGCACATATATTCATTGTTTTCATCTATAAAATGAAAATAATCATCAAAAATAAGGTCGATATATCCCGTGACGTTGAGGTTTTGGTTAACATAATATGTTGGGTTTTTTGCTATGTCACTAAGGTCTAATGTGTTGTTAACCCATGTATTAAGAATGATGAACTTTTCGGATTTGTCTATGATAAGTTCCCAGTCATTTTGATATTGTTGCACGGTTCCTGTGGCTTGAACAAGATCTCCTTTTTGGATATTAACAGGGTTTTCCATAAAAAGTATTAATGTTGAATTGTTCTGTTGTATTGTTATAAGTTGACTGCCATAACTTGTGGTGTAATATTCTATGACTGTTCCATTTGTTGTTACTGTTTTTCCATCGTAGTCTCCAATTTGTTCTATGTCAATAATTGGAATCTGGGCAAATAATGATAATGTGTATAGAAGGATGATGCCACCTATTGATGAAATTATTGATAAATATTTAATATTCATTTATATCTTATGATATGAATATATATGTTTGGTATTTAAACTTCGGGTTAATCTCTCGATAAAATTCAACAAATGTTTTTATAGTAGTAATAATATCTGTATACTCTATTAAGTTTGAGATGGATATTAATAACAATAGTGAATGATTTGTTTTATTACAAAACATATATGCACTACTAAAAACATTATCCTTTTCATTAAATTCGATGGTGAGGCTACTATGATTAAAAATGAAATTTCATTAAAGGTTTCTGAGGCTTTTCAACAAGATGTTGGATATGGGCGAGCTCGTATAGATAATCAAACACGTATGGAACTTGATCTGTCCATAGGTGATGTTATTGAAATAGAAGGAATGAAAAAAACAGCGTCTGTTGTGTGGCGTGCACATCCAACTGACGAGGGAAAAAGAATCATACGAATTGATAATCTTACAAGGAAAAATTGCGGAACTGGCCTAGGTGACACATTAATCATCCGTAAGTCAAACGTCCAGTCTGCAAATACAGTAACCCTTGCCCCTTTGATTTCAAAAGGTCAACAAATACAATTTGGAAGCGGAATTGAAACATTAATAAAAAAAGGCCTCCTAAAAAGACCATTATCAAAAGGAGATCATATGATTGTTCCAGGTATTGCATTATTTGGAAGTGCGCTTCCTTTTGCAATTATTAATACAAATCCAACAGGAATTGTCATCATAAACGAAGAAACGCTCATAAAAGTAAAGGAAGAAGCAGCAAAAACCATGGAACCAGAAGGACCAGTAGTTAGTTATGAAGATATTGGTGGTTTAAAGGGTGAATTAGAAAAAGTTAAGGAAATGATTCAACTGCCTATTAAACACCCCACAATTTTCAATAGGCTTGGTATTGACCCTCCAAAAGGAGTGTTACTACATGGCCCACCTGGAACAGGTAAAACATTAATTGCAAAAGCCGTTGCAAATGAATCAGGTGCAAGTTTTTACACAATTAATGGCCCTGAAATCATGAGTAAATTTTATGGTCAAAGTGAAGAAAATCTCCGTAAAATTTTTGATGAGGCGGAAAAAAATGCACCATCAATCATTTTTATTGATGAAATTGATGCAATTGCAGGAAAGCGAAGTGAAACTCATGGAGAAGTTGAAAAAAGAGTTGTTTCCCAGTTACTAACTTTAATGGATGGATTAAAAGGAAGAGGTAAATTAATTGTAATTGGGGCAACAAACATTCCAGATTCATTGGATCCTGCATTACGTCGTCCTGGTAGATTTGATAGGGAAATACGTATTGATGCACCAGATAAAGATGGGAGAAAAGAAATTTTACAAATTCATACGCGTGGAATGCCAAAATCCAAAGAAGTTAAATTAGATAATATTGCCGATAGAACATATGGTTATGTTGGAGCGGATCTTGCAGCTCTTGCAAGAGAATCTGCAATGAATGCATTACGTCGTTATTTACCTGAGATAGATCTTGATAAACCAATTCCTGTTGAAATCCTTGAAAAAATGGAGGTTACAATAGATGATTTTAAAAATGCTCAACGTGGCATTGAACCTTCTGCTATGAGAGAATTCTTTGTTGAAATTCCAACAGTTACATGGAATGATGTTGGTGGTCTTGACGATGTAAAGCAAAATTTAAAAGAATCTGTTGAATGGCCTCTTTCTCAACCTGAAGTTTTTAAAAGATTAGGTATTAGTCCACCTCGTGGTATTCTTCTTTATGGTCCACCTGGAACAGGTAAAACCCTATTAGCAAAAGCTGTTGCTAATGAATCCGATGCTAATTTCATTTCAATTAAAGGACCAGAAGTTATGAGTAAATGGGTTGGAGAAAGTGAAAAGGCAGTTAGAGAATTATTCAAAAAAGCAAAACAAGTATCACCATCAATAGTATTTCTTGATGAACTTGATTCAATTGCTCCTAGAAGAGGTGCATATTCAGGATCACATGTAACAGAAAGTGTTGTAAATCAATTATTAACTAGTATCGATGGTCTTGAAAGTATGGAAGGTGTTGTAATTATTGGTGCAACAAACAGACCAGACATTATAGATCAAAGTTTATTGCGTCCAGGTAGATTTGATCGGTTAATTCTTACACCAGCACCAGATACAAAAACACGTGAAGAAATTCTTAAGATTCATACAAAAAACATGCCCCTTGGTTCAAATGTTAATTTAAAAGATATTGCAGAAAAAACAAATGGTTTCTCAGGTGCTGATATTGAGGCTTTATGTAGAGAAGCGGCAATGATTGCATTAAGAGATAATATTAAAGCTAAAAAAATTGGTTTTAATTATTTCGAAAGTGCATTAAATATTGTTCGTGCAAGTCTAACAGATGATTTAATTAAATATTATGAAAAGATTGCTATTGAACTCGGAAAAGGTATTGCCAAAAAAGATAAAAGAGATAAAGATATTCAATATACATAAATAAAATTTGGATTATGAGGGATGAAGTATGAAATTAACTGAAAATGAGTTGAGAGGAAAAACAGTAATGAGTGAAGAAGGATTATATCTTGGCATCCTTCGTAATTCTACAGTAGATGAACGAACTGGTACATTGATTGATGTGCTTATTGAACCTTCTGATGATGTTGATCCTAGATTATATCATCTAGATAAACAAGGAAATTTAGTGTTTCCATTTACATCATTAAAATCAGTAAAAGATGTTGTCATTATTGGACAATAATTCTTTTTTTCTTTATTTTTATTAAATTTTTTTTCTTAGAAAAAATTAATTAATTTAGCTCTTCTCCATCTTTATGTAAAATAATATACCAGAGATTTCACACCCCTGCAAGAAGACGCGTGAATGTTTGCTTGATCTCTCCTTTACCTTTTCATATTTTTAATAAAGATGAATTATTCTGCATAAATTGGTTGTGACAATGCAACACACATGGCAGAACTATCATCCCAAACATAAAAAGACATACCTTTTACTTAATGATTTTGTAATATCAGAGAGAAATATAAAAATTAATTCATTTTTTCAGCAAGGGTGCGAAATAGAAAATATACCATAATTTCATTCTTTAATTATTGAAAGTGATCTTTTTTCCAGGTTGAACTGTTTGATACACCCCCTTGTTTCCTATGGAACTTTAATTAATATTGGTATTAATTTGTTAAAAAAATGAATGACTATTGTATATCCTTATAGCTATTGAATTAATTATTTATTATCATTTCCATTTATAAAAAAATAATAATCTAAAAATACAAGAAATTTTGTTAAATAAAGATACGTTTCCACATGAAACAAAGGCCCCCTTCTTAATCAAACTAATATCTAAAAAATATACAAAAAATAATAAAAAAATACATAATATTTAATAAGCAAAATAACCTTATCGACATCAGGTGAGGTTCTTTTAAAAAAAAGACAGTAAAGAGCGATATATTCGGAAAATTACTTAGAAACGATGGGTTATTTACAGATCGGGAAGTAATGCGACATTCATTTATGCCAGATATATTACCTCATAGAGATAGAGAAATAAATGAAATCGCATCAATTATGGTTCCAGCTCTTAGAGGTGAAACACCATCAAATATTTTCATTTATGGAAAAACTGGTACTGGAAAGACTGCTGTTGTAAAATTTGTTGGTGGGGAACTTGAGACTAAAGGTAAAGAATTAGGAAAACATATTAATTTTGTTTACATTAATTGTGAAGTTGTAGATACACAATATCGTCTTCTACAAAATATTGCAAATCACTTCATTAACGAATGGGATGAACGTATTCCTTTCACTGGTTGGCCAACAGACGAAGTTTATTCAAAGTTGATTGAAAAAATTGATAGAATTGGTGGAGTAACAACAGTAATTCTTGATGAAGTGGATAAATTAAAGGGTGATGAAGCATTATACAATCTTTCTAGAATTAATATTCAGTTGAAGAATGCAAAAGTATCAATTGTTGGTATCTCTAATGACTTAAAATTCACAGAGTTTTTAGATCCAAGGGTGAAATCAAGTTTAGGTGAGGAAAATATTATTTTTCCTCCATATGATGCTGCTCAATTACAGGATATTTTACTTCAAAGAGTTGAGATGGGTTTAAAACCTAATTCAATTGATGATGATGTTATACCATTATGTGCTGCACTTGCTGCACAAGAACATGGTGATGCAAGAAGAGCGCTTGATCTTTTAAGAATGTCTGCAGAAATTGCAGAAAGAAAAGGATTAGATAAAATAACTAAGTCGTTTGTTCGAATCGCTCAAAATAAGATTGAAATTGATAGAGTGATTGAAGTTGTCAAAACACTTCCAACACAATCTAAATTAATTTTAATCTCAATTCTTCTTCGTGAACGACATGATAATAAAAAAAGTTCTAATAATCCTATTAACACAGGTGAAGTCTACGAAATTTATAAGGATCTTTGTAAGAAAACACGTATAGATTCTCTTACACAAAGAAGAGTTGCTGATTTAATTTCTGAATTGGATATGCTTGGCATTATAACCGCACGTGTGATTTCAAAGGGCCGATATGGAAGAACACGTGAGATTAAACTTTCAACAGATGCTGATGAAATAACACGTATTTTAAAAAATGACGAAGTATATTTAAATATTTCAAATTATAAAATCAATGCACAAACACGTCTAATTTAATGATTTCTTTCTATCTTTTTAAAAAAATTATAGTTGGGAGTTGGATGTGGTTTTATTATAATACCACACCTCCCACAATCAAAGGAATCGAGTTTGTTTTAAGTTAGTTTTTTGGAAATTTTTTCTAATTTCCCCCAACAAAACAAGGTATGCATTTTGTGGTAAATAAATCTTTATTTATTATCAGAAAATCAATCATCAACCAACATAATGAGGAACTTCATTATCTTCTTCTTTTTCATCATGTGGTTTTTCATTGTGAATGTCGATAGCAAGAATACTATGTAATGGAACAATCCTTTTTTTATTGGACATATTTCCATTTTCATCATTAAGGGTTAATATCATTCCAACTTCATCCATTCCAATACCAACATATCCTTCAAAGACACCCTGACTTTCAAGCATATGTTCTCTACTTCCTAGGGAAAAAATTCTATATTCTGATCCTTTTGTTAATTTCATATCTGGTTCATTTTTCATTTTTTACTCCTCTGGTTCTTCCATAATGTTTTGAAGATGTTCAACTGTTTTACTGTAATTTTCTACAGCAACCTTAATATGAGCCTCTACAAAATTCCAGGCTTTTTTAAGGTTTCCATATCGAAGTCTATAAGCTTTCTTCTGTTGTTGTGTATGTTCATCGAAAATTTGTACTTCTTCTAGGATATCAAGACCTTTAAGTTTATTTAGATGTCGATAAATCGTAGGTTTTGATGTTTTAAGTTTTGTTGCAAGTTCTTCAACAAACCATGCTTTTTTTGGATGTTTTATAAAATAATCTGCAAAGATGGTATAAGGAATTCCCGGGTCTGTTCCTCTAGAAATATATCCAATTTGTTCGAAAAATATTTTTGCAACAACTTCTGGATCTTTTTCACCTGTAAGGGGTGTGTTGTTAACAATTTTTATATCAAATGACATGTAAAAACACCATCCATGCTATGTAATGATTTTTTGTTTTTAAAGTATTTGTTGTTAAAAATGAACGCTTCATCGTAAGTTTTCATTTCTATACATTATAAATGCAAAACTGGGAGATTCATATCGCTCTAAGATATTTATTAATCTCCCAAGGTGTAACCTGAGTTCGATAATTATTCCATTCTTCTTTTTTTACGTGAAGAAAATTTTCAAAGATATGAGGTCCTAGTGTTTCTTTTAATAATTCACTTCCACTCATCACATTGAGAGCATGACCAAGACTCTCAGGAAGTGATTCAATTCCAAGGTTTGTTTTTTCTTTCTGGTTCAATGAGTATATATTTTTTTCAACTGATTTTGTTAAAGGAGTCTTGTTTTCTATTCCTTTGAGTCCTGCTGCAAGCATTACTGCAAATTGTAAATATGGATTTCCTGAAAGATCAGGGCTTCTCAGTTCGCATCTTTTTGCATTTTCAACCCCTGCAGGGATTCGAATAAGTGTGCTACGGTTCCGATGAGCCCATGAAATATATGTGGGGGCTTCATAACCTGGTACAAGTCGTTTATATGAGTTTACTGTTGGGTTAAGAATCGCTGTGAGTTCCTTGACGTATTTAAGTAATCCTGCGATAAAAAATCGACCAGTTTTGCTAAGGTTTTCCGCGTCATTTTTATCATAAAAAACATTATTATTTTTAAAATCAAATAAAGACATGTGTGTATGCATACCCGATCCACTTTTTCCGAAAAGAGGTTTAGGCATAAATGATGCATGAAGTTCATGTTTTGTTGCAATTACTTTAGTAACATATTTCAATGTTATAATCTGGTCTGCTGTTGTAATTGCATCTGCATATTGAAAATTGATCTCATGTTGACCCGCCGATACTTCATGATGAGAAGTATAAGTTTGAATCCCTAGTTTATTTAATGCTAATGAAATATCTGCTCGTACACCTTCTGCAAGATCTCGATGTGATAAATCAAAATAGCCTGCTGAATCGTTTGGTTTAAGTGTGGGACCAACCTCATTTTTTTTAAAAAGAAAAAATTCACATTCAGGTCCAGAATTAAACAGATAACCCATTTTTTTTGCTTTTTCTACGATTCTTTCAAGGGCATATTTTGTATCTGCCAGACACCTTTTACCTGAAGGTTCATATATGTCACAGTTTAGTTTTGCAGTTTTTCTTTTTTCAATTTCTTCCGGAAGTATTACAAAACTTTTCGGATAAGGTTTCGCTATTTTATCAGATTCTTCTATTGTTGCATACCCGGCTATTGACGAACCATCAAATGGAATACCCTCTTTGATTGCCTCTTCTAGCCTATTGGATGGAATTACAATGTTTTTTGGGATTCCCAGGATGTCAATGAACTGTAAGCGAACGAAAAGGACTTGTTCATTTTCTGCTTTTATTAAAACATCATTGATTATAGACGGTTCTGCATTCATAATTTTTCCTTCAACCCATTATAATAAGAAGTTAATGAACAGATGTATCGTTTCATTTCATATAAATATTAACACGATTGACTTAAAACGCATCATCTATTTAACGGAAAACGATGAATAAAAATGGCGGAATAGGCAAAAATTGAAACATTTTCATTATTTCAACTACATATTTCAGGATAATCTTTTAATATGGAATATTATTACTCAGCTCACTAACAGGATGAAAGTGATTGATATGAGTATAGAACAAGATGTTACAACGTTCATGGAAAAAGTAAAAGAGAAGGACCCGGGACAAAAAGAATTTCATCAAGCAGTACAAGAAGTCGTTGAAAGTTTGATGCCATTTGTGAAAAAACATCCAAAATATCAACAATTTAATATTCTAGAAAGAATTGTTGAACCTGAAAGAACGATTATGTTTCGAGTTCCATGGATGGACGACAATGGAGAAATTCATGTTAATAGAGGATATCGTGTTGAATTTAACAGTGCTATTGGACCTTACAAAGGTGGACTTCGTTTTCACCCAAGCGTCAACTTAAGCATTCTTAAATTTCTTGGATTTGAACAAATATTTAAAAACAGTCTTACAACTCTTCCAATGGGTGGAGGAAAAGGCGGATCTGATTTTGATCCAAAGGGAAAGTCTGATGATGAAGTAATGCGGTTTTGTCAAATGTTTATGACTGAACTTCAAAGACATATTGGACAATTTACTGATGTTCCGGCAGGAGATATTGGAGTTGGAGGTCGAGAGATTGGTTATATGTTTGGCCAATACCGAAAAATAAGAAACGAATTTGTAGGCGTATTAACTGGTAAAGGGCTCAAATGGGGTGGAAGTCTTATTCGACCTGAAGCAACAGGATATGGTTCAACTTATTTTGCACAAAACATGCTAAAAACTAAAAAAGATTCATTAAAAGGAAAGACTGTTGCAGTATCTGGATCAGGTAACGTTGCACAATATACTGTTGAAAAGGTTACACAACTTGGTGGAAAAGTAGTGACGCTTTCTGATTCATCTGGAATGATTCATGATCCAGAAGGTATTGGTGAAAAGAAACTTGCATTTGTTATGCAACTTAAGAATGTTAAACGTGGCAGAATAAAGGAATATGCAGATAAATTCGGTGCAACATATGAAGTAGGAAAACGTCCATGGGATGTAAAATGTGATGTTGCTTTCCCAAGCGCGACACAAAATGAAATTTCTGGCGATCAAGCAAAAGCACTTGTAGATAATGGGTGTATTTGCATTTCAGAAGGTGCAAACATGCCAACAACACCAGAAGGTGTTGAAATATTCCTAGAAAATAAAGTCTTGTTTGGACCAGGTAAAGCAGCAAATGCAGGCGGAGTTTCAACAAGTGGACTTGAAATGAGTCAAAATAGTTACCGTATGAATTGGTCAAGGGAAGAAGTAGATTCTAAACTTCAAAACATTATGAAAAGCATTCATGATTCTTGTGTCAAATACGGCAAAGACGGATCTTTTGTAAATTATGTAGCTGGTGCAAATATTGCAGGTTTTGTAAAAGTTGCAGATGCAATGATCGATCAAGGGGTAATTTAAACCCTTTTTTCTTATTTTTTATTAAGTTTATATATCATTTTTTAATACATTATTATTTAATGAATTTACTTGATGATGAAATTAACCTGCGCCTTATTCTTTATTTGGTTTCAGGTGAAGGGATTTCAGTTAATATTGATGCATTATCTAAATCATTGAACCTCCACAGAGTAACAGTAAAAAAAAAGTTAAAAAAGTTGATAGATTTAAATTTTATTACCTTGCCCTTTTATCCTTTTTCTTATCTTTATAAAGCATATCCAATGCTTATTCTTGTTAAGGCAGATATGCCACGTTCAAAAGATGTTATTGATTTCTTTAAAGATGATTCTCATATTTTTGCTGCATTTTCGTGTATGGAAGGAGCATACAACACATTCCTGATTGAATATTTTAAGGATTTGGAGTCATATCATGGTTGGAGGGAGAAGATTGTTACCGAATATAAAATCCCATCAAGGGAACAGCGTTCTCCTGCAGATGCAACGATTTTCACAAATAAATTGATGTTTAAGAACAATCCAAATTGTCTTGCAAACGATCTCATTAATCATTTAGACAAAGGCGGAAATCTTGTCATTAAAAATGAGGTGTTAGATTCTCATTATTTTTCTATCCTTTCTTTATTGTTAAAAGGTAGACATATTCAAAGAAACGATTCGTTTCTCGCTCGTGAATTGGGCATAAACAGGAAAACGATTAAACGGCGAGTTGATCGATTGATTGAAGGCGGAATTATTGATTCTCCTTGTTGTTTTTTCCCAAATTTGTTTATCCCCCCAGGTTATAATCTGGTTGTTTCGATGGTTGAGGTAAAATCAATGATTGCAAAGATACGTAAATATGTAAAGGACCATCATAACATTTCAAGAGCTCAGGAGGCAAGCACCGGTCGATATAATTTTTTATTATTTTCTGCATTTTATCAGATTGAGGATTTTTTTATGATGGGTGAAGATCTTATGAACAAGTTTTCAGGAAGTATTGGGGCTATTGAAAACATATTTCTTTCTCCTCATATGACACATACGATTAAACCACAGAAGATATCTCTTGCTTGGATTGAGAGGAAGCTTTGGGAACTACGATACAATGACAATTTTGGTTTATAAGTTTTCTACATGTAACAAAGGATTAAATGAAAATATTACGTAAACAATGTATACATTGGGTAATAATATCAAAAGATATGCACCAAATATCACATTTTTTCTTTCATTTTTATGATATCATTATATATAGGTCGAAATTATTCGGCCCCACAAACGATAAAGGAGATATCTAGGTATGACAAAAGAAGGATATAATCCATTTAAAATGGCGCAAAAACAATTCGATCGAATCGCAGATATGTTAGAGTTAGATGTACCAGAACGTGAGCTATTAAGAAATCCATTAAGAGAATATCATTTTTTAATTCCTGTAAAAATGGATGACGGTTCAACACGTATCTTCAAGGGGTTCCGTATTCAACATAATGATGCAAGAGGGCCTTGCAAAGGAGGAATACGTTTTCACCCTCAAGAAACAGAAGATACCGTTCGAGCTCTTTCCATGTGGATGACTTGGAAATGTGCAGTTGCAGATATACCTCTTGGTGGTGGAAAGGGTGGGATCATTTGCGATCCACATGATTTATCCGAAAGAGAACAAGAATTACTTTGTAGAGGGTGGGTCCGTCAGATAGCAAGAGACATCGGACCAGTTCGAGATGTACCTGCTCCTGATGTAATGACAAGCGGTAAACACATGCTTTGGATGATGGATGAATTTCAAGCAATACATGGAGGACAATATCCTGGAGTTATTACTGGAAAACCCGTTGAACTTGGTGGAAGCCTTGGAAGAACCGAGGCAACAGGATATGCAGTTATATATCAACTTCGTGAAGCATTAAAAGAGATGGATATAGATATCACAAAAACAAAAGCAGCCATTGAAGGTTTTGGAAATGTAGCTCAATATGCTGCTGAATTATATATTGAATATGGTGGTATGGTTGTAGTTGTGTCGTGTTGGGATCAAAAAGACGGAAAAGCATATGCATATTACAAAGAAGAGGGTATTGACCTTGAAGCATTAAGAAAAATAACTGATCGGTTTGGAACCATCGATAAAAACAAAGCCGCAAAAATGGGATATGAAAGAATGGATGGAAAAGAATGGTTAACAAAAAAAGTAGATGTTTTAATCCCTGCGGCACTAGAAAACTCCATAACAAAAGACAATGTTGATAAAATCCAATCATCAGTAAAAATCGTAGTTTGTGGGGCAAATGGACCTGTAACGCCTGATGCTGAAAACACACTTGTTGAAAACAAAGTGATTGTCATTCCAGATTTTCTTGCAAATGCTGGCGGAGTTGTATGTAGCTACTTTGAACAAGTCCAATCAAATCAAAATTATTATTGGACCAAAGAAGAAGTCCTTGGAAAACTAGACAACAAAATCACTGATGCTTTTTATAAAGTCTGGGAACTTGCTCAAAAGAAAAAACTAAGAGTTAGTGATGCAGGATATATGATTGCAATTCAACGTGTTGCAGAAGCATGTAAAATGCGAGGATGGGTTTAAGCATTATATAAATTTATCATGCAGATAAAATGACATATATGAATAAAGAAGAACAAATAAAAAAAAAGATAGAGGAAATAACTGGAAAACACGCTGATATAAATCAACAAGTTAATATTGATTTATCTAAGTCAGTTCGAGAATTCAGAATAAAAAAGATACTACTTATTTCTTCATCTTATAATTTTTTTCAATTAGAAGAAGAGGGAAGATTATCTGCTCTTTTCTCAGAATGGAATTCGTTTTATGATGATTTAAAATCACCTGTAATTATTCATGTTGAAACAGGGGCAGAAGCCATTAATAAAATCAAAAAGGGACACTTTGATTTAGTCATTATTTTTAATAAACCCATTGATACAACAATTGAATTACTTTCTCAGAAGATAAAAGAGAAAACAAATACTCCTATTAGTCTGCTTGATAATAATATCAATGAATTAGAGAAAACTGCTTTAAATGTCGATAGAAACATCGATAAATTTTTTACATGGAATGGTGATGGAAAGATCATTGTTAGTATTGTTCATTATTTTGAGGATAAAATCAACATTGAACAGACCAACCACTTTGAGAAAACCTCTTGTATTTTATTAATTGAGGATTCCATACAATATTATTCTAGTTATTTAACTCTTTTAAATGAAGAAATCTGCTTATATCTCAAAAGAATAATCGATGATTCTTTAAATAACGAACAAAAAAAATTACGATTTCATCAAAGACCTTTCATTCTTCACACCTCAACGATTAAAGATTCTAATAAGGCATATGAAACATATAAAAAACAAATTTCTTTCATCATTTCAGATAATTTTCTTAAGGATGGGGGCAAACAAAAACGAATCGGTATAGAAATTGCAAACAAAGCCTTCAAAAATGAACCAAGCATCCCCGTGCTTATCCAATCATCTGATAAAATTAAAACATCGGAATTATCAAATCAAAATATCAAAACCATAACGAAATCATCCCCTGATTTATTTAATAAAATAAGGATGTTTATACAAGATCAACTTGGCCCAAATGAAATAGTTTTTCATGATAAAAATGGAAAAGATATTTACCATATTCAACAAATTCAAGACATTAATGGGGCAATATCTGAACTTGATGACACGATTTTTTCTTTTTGTTTGAAAAAACATAGGCTTTCAAATTGGTTGAAAAGCATTGGTGAGGTAGAGTTTGCAAAGCAATGTTTTATGTTAGAACAAAAAACATACGAAAAAAACAATACGAAAATCAAACTTCAAGAAATTCTAGAAAATTATAGTTATTCAATTAATCAAGCAGCCATAACACATTTTTCAAGAAACATTGATGATCCTAATATAAAAATCACTCGAATAGGTTCCGGTGCCCTAGGGGGAAAGGCAAGAGGGATTGCGTTTCTTGCAAAAATATTATCAAAATATCTTCACGAAGATCCCTTTCCAAATTTAAAAATCACAATTCCACGAAGTATTGTATTATCAACTGAAATTTTTGATTATTTTATAAAAAATAACGCATTACACAAGTTAGATTTCACTCATCTATCAGATGAACGTATTTCGGCAAAATTTATGAAAACTAGCCTTCCACCAACTATTTTAGGTGATTTACGTGCTTTTATTCGTAACACTCGAAAACCATTAATAGCACGATCTTCTGGGCTGCTAGAAGATTCATTGATGCAACCGTTTGCAGGGATTTATTCATCGATGCTTCTGCCGAATGATTCATGGGAAACAGATTTACGTTTTCAAGAAGTATGCAATGCCATAAAGCACGTATATGCCTCTACATATTTT
>Ga0164310_10000736_pt1 | contig 17940 bp, 17 predicted proteins | sample GuaBasSedimGuay1_FD_121795 | JGI IMG/M metagenome (GOLD analysis project Ga0164310, IMG submission 121795) | Subseafloor sediment microbial communities from Guaymas Basin, Gulf of California, Mexico - Guay1, Core 4569-9, 0-3 cm | ecosystem: Environmental > Aquatic > Marine > Hydrothermal vents... | reverse complement strand
TAAGAGTATATAACTACATATCGGCTATGTCAAGCAAAAAAGGAAGAAAAAAAAGAAAAAAGCGTAATAAAAAGAAAGTACTTAACATATGATAAGTAATGTGTTATAATACCTATTAAGGAGCGACTATTGCACACAATGGAGCTATTGCACAGATTGTCACTAAATATTATCAAACGTTGCGCAGAGCGGGTGATAATGCTCCAAAACTACTACTACAAGGACACTATATGCAACAACACAGACAACCCCTAAAAAGACGACTAGACATAAAAAAAATCGAACACGACATTATTAAGGGTATGCCCATTAACCAAGTAGCCAAAAAATACGATGTCAAAAGTACATCATTATACCGCCACAAACAACGCCATATGTCCTCCAAAGTCTCTAAAGCGTTGGAGCGAAAGGATTTAGCATCAGGCGAGGATCTCCTCAATATGCTAACTACATACATAGACAACATTAACAAACTTTCGGAAGCGTGTCTAAAAGAGTTAGAGGATCCAGAAAACCCCGATAAATTGTTTGTAGGCGCAAAAGCAGAGGAGATTACTGTACTATACACAACCAAACACCCCCAAACTGGACGTAAAACTAAGGCTAAAGCGTTGCTACAGGATCTTTTAGATCTAATTGATGCAGATGGGAATACAGCGTATAAGGTCTCTGTAAACACCGAGGACAGAGCACGTACGCTCCTACAGGCATCACAGACGCTAAACAAGCACCTACACCTATTTGCCGAGCTCAGGGGATTAGTAGGGGCTACAACCATCAATATCACTGCTCAGCCAGTGTTTATTGAGTTCACTCAGACGGTAATCAAAGCCCTAAACGACTACCCAGAGGCCAGATCAACAGTCGCAGAGCACCTAAGGACGCTAAAGATAGAGCCTCCAAAGCCTAAGGATGCAGTATAATGCCTCCTAAGCCCCAAATATGCTATATCCCCACCGGTGGGATAGATTGCCCTATAATGGGTAGTGTATCAAAAAGGATACACCCTAAAGTAGTTTATCAGCAGGCTAAGGAGCAACACAGTGGCAGTACAGCCTGCAAGGGCACCCACAGCCATGGGATTAACAGCTATCCTCTCTCAGTGCAATATGGTGATTCTACGCGGCCAGAGACCACTCTAAGCCTTAAACGGGGGGAAAATTGTATATAATGCATATGCCGACCCCCCCTACCCCCGCATATAAGGGCCGGGGTGTTTATATACATCCCCCTCTTATCTCTCATTCTGATATTTCGGTTCCAACACCCTATAAGACAGTATTGGAGATGCTATGGTGTTTAGGGGTGGTAGTAATTGGTGTAGGGGGAGATGTGCTGAGGGGTATTGTATCAAAAAGGGTACAGTTAAAGGAGGTTCTTATGTATAGGGGAGAGGGGTTGATTGCGCACCCCCTACGGGTAATGAGGAGCAAGCGTGAAGGTAGGAATATATCGTCAGCATTGCTGGTAAGCGGTGAAGATGATATTCTGGAGGAGAGGGCATGAGTAATTACAGGATGGCTGAACACCTTAATGGGTTGTTTGCTGACATGATAGACCCTAATGGGTTTTTAGAGAGTATCTGGGAGAAGACCTTCCCGTGGCAGAAAGACTCGTTGAACCCTGCACATAAGAACTTGATGTTGAATTGTGCGAGACAGAGTGGGAAGAGTACTATTGTTTCGGGGGTTGGGTTACATACTGCTAAGTACACGGCAAACAGTGTCAACCTGATTGTCTCTCCTTCTGAGAAGCAGTCTAAAGAAACGATGAAGAAGGTTGAGGATTTTATTAACATTGATCCTGAATTGAAGGCTTTAAGGTTGCCGGGTGACAGTAAGTTTGAGAAAGAGTTTCGGAATGGTTCGAGGATTATAGCTTTACCGGGGACTGAGAAATCTGTTCGTGGATACAGTAAGCCTACGACTATAATTTTAGATGAGGCAGCTAGAGTCCCGGATATGACTTATAAGGCCTTGAGGCCCATGAGAACAGGTTCTGATGAGTCGCAGTTAATCTTATTATCTACTCCTTGGAATGAAGCCGGGTTTTTCTTTGAGGAATGGACGAAAAACCCGACATGGAAAAAGATTTATGTGGTTCCGAGATGGACGTTAAACGATGATGATGAATTAATTGAGAGACCCCCTGAAAAAGAGTTTCAGGCAGCATGTGCGGAGAAAGGGATATCCGGGTATTATTCCCCCCGGCATACCTTTGACTTTCTGTATTCAGAGCTAATGTCTCTAGGCCCTATATGGTTTCGCAGAGAATATTGTTGTGAGTTCTTGTCAGGGATGGAGACTATTTTTAGCATGGACTTAATCGAGAGTGCATATACCTCTGGGATCAAGACACATTACACGGAAGAGGATGTGTACTCCCCTGGAGTTAAAGTAGCTAATTTCTTAAAAGATTGGAGTAGAACATGACAGACAGAGGAGAACTTTCGCTGATTGAGATAGGAGAGGAAGTAGTGCGGGAAAGGCTTAGAGCTATTCAAACGGAAGCCCCTAATCCAGAGGCCGAGCAATGAGGTATGTTTTGTCTGTTGACCTTGGCTCAGAACAGGACTATACAGCATTAAGTATATTAGAAAGGGTTGAGAAGATCCAGGAGAAGAACATCCCCAACCACCATGCGTTTAAGGATGAGCCTGTCACCATTATGTCAGAGCTTAATTTAACATGGCTCGAGAGAGTGCCGTTAAAGACCCCATATCCGGCTGTTGTGGACAGAGTTTTTTCTATTGTCAACAGACCGGAGTTTGTTAATAACATAGCTCTTATTGTAGACCGTACAGGAGTTGGATTGCCTGTCATGCAGCTGATGTATACAAGAGGGCTTGCTCCTATCGGGATAAGTATACATGGCGGTGAACGTGTCTCTGCATCTAAAAATTACTACGGAGTTCCTAAACGTGACTTGGTTCAAGCTCTATTACAGGCTTTCCAGATGAAACGTCTAAAGCTTCCCCCTCCTCGTGAGATGCCGATAATTAAAGAGTTCGCTAAAGAACTATCAGGATTCAAAGCCACCTTCAACAAAAATACAGGGCATGACTCATACGAAGCATGGCTTGAACGTATTCACGACGACCTAGTGCTAAGCGTGGCAATGGGTGTCTGGTGGGCAGACAAAACACACGGTACATCAACTACAAGGATAATGAAATGAAATCAATAGCAGATTGGCTTATAGAGGAATGCGGGAAACTAGAATACGGAACTATAGAGATCATCATCACTAAACACCAAGGCGAGATCGTTGCTATAGAGAAGGTCGTCAGAGAAAAACAAAAACTGAAAAAAAAGAGTTGACATACCTTCTTACGTGTGATACTATATAGCACAGGGGGATTGTATGAAAATATATGTAGCAATGGTGATAGGGTGTATAGGGGCAACGTTCGGGGCATTGGCTCCCATCCATGAAGTATGGCACTGGTTGTGGTCAACAATTAACGGATACCCTGCAACGTTTGAATGGACAAGGGTTTGGACAGCAGATGGTTCGGCTGGAGTATTCCTTGCAGGACCACTCGGAGAAATACTTACATTACTTGGGCTGTTCCTTCTATTCTTTAAGATAAGATGGTACGTAGCCATGGCAGTTATTCGGGGGTATGCGTTCTCTTTCCTCCTTGTCCTGTTCTTAATGTTGTGCAAGTTCATGCCTTCCGACTTCGAGAAGGCGCTATCCTCTGAGGATCCAGTGATAGGAGTCATAGGGCTGGTAACATGGATTGCACTAGTTTTAGTGACAAATTACATATATCATTTGGTTATTAAGGCTAATTACCAGAGAATCTTCGGGAAAAAGCAAGAAAAACGGACAAAATCTAAGAAAACCCTTGCATTTGGCGACAACATGCGCTAACATAGAACCAGTAGTCAACTTATTACAATGAGAGACTTCTCCTTCGGGGGGAGTCTCTTTTTTTTGTTTGGAGGAATGATGTCAGGGACTATGGATAGCAGGATTCACTCCTATGCTCAGAGACAGAAACATGCAATGCGGGATGAAAGGTCGTGGCCAGAAGGCTTTAACCCTAGGGAGTTAAGTGATGACGACCTGATTGCCTATAACAAGAACCCAGTGGATTGGGTTAAGGCGAGGTACAAAGGTTGGAGACCACCCGGAGAAAGCCTGGCATATGACGTCTGGAATGCTATCAAGAAGATGTTCGGAGGCAGCATTAAGGATGATGTTGTCGAGTACAAACGCAAACAGGCGGAAAGATGAGCGACCTCGTAACGAAGGTTTTGACACACTTTGAAAGCCTGAAAGCGGAAAGAGACCCGTGGGCTAATGAAGTAGAAGAGGTATTAAAATATATTATCCCTTCAAGAGCCAACATGTCCGTTACAACCGAAACAAGACAATACACGGTAGACAGAGACTCAAGAGATGGAACTGCAAGAGCTTCGGCATATCTTATGGCTAATGGTCTGTTAGGGAATGTTTGTTCTCAACGTTCAGCATGGTTTAAACTAAAACCTGAACTCCCTCAACACTTAAAGATTCCGGGCTTAGGGGAATGGCTAGAGAGCATTGAACAAGTCTTTTATCACTTCTTTAACAACAGCAGCTTCTATGCTTCGGCATGGCAAGTGTTCTTAGATGCAGCAACTTCCGGATTAGGCTCTATGATGGTATCAGAGAACAAAGCTGATAAGTCTATAGAGTTTACTACTTACGCTCCTAAAGGGGCATACATCGCAACAGACGCAAAAAACCATGTAGATACCTACTTCCACCACTTCACCCTCACAGCAAGAGATATTCTCGCAGAGTACGAGAATGAGAACTTGACAGAAGCATTTATGAATCAAGCAGAGAAAAAACCCTTTCAAAGGCATGAGATCATTCAGGCCATATTTCCACGTAAAGACAGGGATATATATAAGATAGATGCTGTCAATAAGCCTTTTGCTTCTATCCATGTTCTCAAGGGGCAGAAGATACTGTTAAGAGAAAGCGGATACGACAGCTTCCCAATGGCAGTCTTTCGGTATGCCTACGACTCAGAGGAAGTCTACCCGCACTCCCCAAGTATTGATGGGTATGCTGATATTCAGAGGTTAAACCGGATAAGCAAGGCTACAACTGATCTAGCGCAGCTTATTGCTAAACCTCCAACGGTAGTCCCTGCTGAGATGTATAACGAGTATAAGATGGTCCCTGACTTCAAGATCAAGGGATATGACATGAACCGGATACCACAGCCATTAAACACCGGGCAGGGGTATCCGATAGGAAGAGACAGAGAAGAATATTACCGTGAAATAGTTAAAGATCATTATTTCACTAACCATTTTATGATGTTAGCTGCATCAGAAGGACAGCAAATGACCGCTACAGAGGTCATGGAACGTCAAGGCGAGAAAGCTACAGTTATCGGGGGCATGGTTTCCCGGCTGACAAGAGGCTTTCTTGATCCGACCTTTGAGCGGATGTTCATCATTGCAGCACAGAACAAATGGATACCATACCCACCGGAAGAAGTGCTGGCGTCAGGCATAGCGCTATCTATGGACTATCTTGGCCCTTTAGCACAGGCACAACAGCGATTTTTAAGACTTCAAGGGCCTATGTCTTCTTTGCAGAACTTCTTACCATTATTAGAGGCATACCCGGAAATGAGAGACATCTTGAAGCCGTTCGACTTAGGATCACATATCTTAACAGAAGGCGGTATGCCCCAGTCTATACTCAGGGATGATAGAGCGTTTGGGGAATTACAACAGCAGAAACAGCGTCAAGCACAAGAAGCACAGGCAGCAGAGATCATGGAGAAGGAGGCTTCGGCAATGAACAAGGGCGCTAAAGCTCCCGAAGAGGGAAGCCCTACTGACCTGATGCTACAGGGGTTGGCAAGTGGCCAATAGAGAACTTTTAAGGAAGGTGTACTCTACCCCCGAAGGAAGACTTGCGCTGATGGATATTTTAAATCGATCCAAGTTTTTTAGTACAGAGGTTTCAACACCTCAAGAAATTGTGCTGGAGAATTCGGCGAAAATATTATTAGAAGAGTTAGGGATATGGCAAGGGCATAACGCATTACGGATTGTGAATGCTCTTATGAATATGCCTTACTTGGAAGGAGACCAGAATGGCGAATGAAGACACTACTGTCATAGAGGACAACCAACAGGGAGTTCAGGAGACAGAACAGGTCAACACAGATCCCGGATGGATGAGTGCAGTGAGTAAAGAAACAAGAGAAGCATACGGAGAAGATATGCGCCAGTATGCAAATATCAACCCGATTCTCACAGACTATTATTCACTGAAAGAGAAAGCTGATAGTTCTATACAGCTTTTAGGAGAAAATGCGACAGAGGAAGAGGTCGCTAACTACAACGAAAAAATGGGGATACCCACAGATGCAAGCGAGTACGAATTAGATACCGCCCCAAAGGAATTAGACCCGGAAGGGAACGTAGAGAAGTGGTTCCGAGAGACAGCGAAAGGAGCTTCATTAAACAAAACACAAGCGAAAGCGGTGTATGAGGCTTATAATAAACTGCAAGAAGACGGCTTGACAGCAATTAATGAAAAAACGGCTGCTGACAAGGTGGAAACGGAACGACTATTAAGGGCTGAATATGGTTCAGCTTATGAGGGAGCAATGGCGAACTCTGCAAGAATACTTGATATCGCAGGAGAAGGTTTCCGGTCTTGGCTTAATGAGTCAGGGGCTGGCAATGACCCTCGGTTAATAAGGACGCTTGCAAGAGTAGGTGCAATGATCTCAGAAGACTCTATCGGGAAAACCCAAGCTACGGCAAAGGGGACAGCACGTACTCAAGCTGAAATCATGTATCCTACAAAACAGGAGTAATATATGGCAAACCCGACATATCTGGATTTTGCGAATACGCTTGATCCAAATGATAAAGTGGCAACTATTATAGAGTTGCAGAACGAGACCAATGAAATCTTAACAGACATGGTCTGTAAAGAAGGGAACCTTATGACAGGGCATAAAACCACTGTCAGAACTGGGCTTCCCTCTTCGACATGGAGACTGTTGAACTATGGGGTTCAGCCGTCCAAATCACAGTCAACGCCCGTTACTGACGTTACGGGTATGCTGGAAGCCTATGCTGAAATAGACAAAGAGCTTGCAGACCTTAACGGAAATGCCTCGGCCTTTAGGCTTACAGAAGACAGAGCATTCCTGGAATCCATGAATCAGGAAATGGCTGAAACCCTTTTCTATGGCAACGTAGCAGTAGACCCTGAAAAGTTTACAGGACTCTCTGCCCGTTATTCAGAAATGAGTACGGACATAGACGACATCGGCTATAACATCATAGACGGTGGGAGCGCAACAGCAAACAATACCTCTATCTGGCTGATTGTATGGGGGGACAACACCCTGCACGGGATTTATCCCAAAGGCTCAGTAGGGGGATTCAAGCATCAGGACTTGGGAGAGGAAACTCTCACAGACGCAAATGGCGGACTCTATCAAGGATACCGGACTCACTATCAGTGGAAGATCGGATTAACCGTAAGAGATTGGAGATACGCAGTTCGTATCGCTAACATAGACTGGGCGACAACCATTGCAGGGACAGGGCCTGACCTTGTTGACTTGATGATTGATGCAATCGAACAGATTCCGAACTTGAATATGGGAACCCCCGTATTTTATATGCGGAGAGACATTAGGACTGCTCTTAGAAAACAGATCAAAGACGATGGGAATGTGAACCTTACCGTTGACACTGTTGCTGGTAAAAGAGTCGTTTCATTTGACGAAATCCCTGTAAGACGGGTAGATCAGCTTCTCTCAACCGAAGCAGTAGTATCTTAGGAGGATTAAATGATAATTGACAAAGAACTGATCTTTTCAGACGATCAGGCAATAACCGGGGATGCAGCTAGTACTGTTGTTTTAAACAAAGTAAAAGCTGGCGGCCCATATAAAGGCTTGTGGTTTTTTGTAAAAATCACAGCTGCTTTCAACACCCTTACTTCTCTGGATATTAAGCTCCAGACATCAGACGACAATTTCGCCTCTGATACAGTTGAGCTTATTTCCGTTAACAAAGTGTTGGCTGATATAAACACGGCAAATACTGTTGTTGTTCGGGTGCAGGTTCCTCTGGGGGTAAAACAGTACCTCAGAGCGTATTATGATGTAAACGGATCTGACCCGACAACTGGATCAGTATTCGCTGCCCTCGTCCCGGACGTGGAAGGGAGTTTCGTAAATGCCTAATAAAAGCCCTAACAAGGTTGACATAGAGATCAAGAAGGCTCCTGCGGTTGAAACCAAAACAACCGCAGACCCTAGTTGGATAATCGCCGATGGAGGGGTCTATGTTGCCAAGGAGAAGTGTTATTATGGAATCAGGCTTTATGCCGAAGGCGTAGAGCATCAATCTACTAAGGGGGAGAAACTCCCTCACCACTTCAAGAAAAAGAAAAGATATGTGGAAGTAGAAGATTAGAGCTAAGGGCAGGAGACGTCTTGCCCTTTATTTTAAAGAGGTTATATGGCAAACTCAGAAGTATCAATATGTAATATGGCATTGTTGAGGTTAGGACAGAGCAGAATCTCTTCCCTCACACAATCAGGCTTAGAGGCAGAATTGTCTAACGTCTACTACGGGGCGACACTTGAGGAACTGCTTACCGATTACGAGTGGCCATTCGCTATTGAGAGAAGAAGCCTTGCTGCAAGTTCTTCAACTAACCTAACAGACTTCTATTACAAGTACGCTATCCCTTCACAATGCTTACGGATCCTCACCTTTCTTGACGGTGACGACTTTAGCGAAGTGACGGATGAATGGTTTATAGAGGGAGCCTTTGTTTACGCCAACAGAGGGCCGGGGTATATCAAGTACATAAGCAACATAACTAATCCGGCATTATTCACACAGCCGTTTGTAGAGGCACTTGCTTTACGGATAGCAATTAAAATGTGCATAAAAATGACGCAGGATCAGTCCCTCATGAATATGTTGTATCAGGAATATGCAGTCGCTATGCAGTCTGCTATGGGACTTTCAGGGGCTAACAGCCATGCCGAACCAGCAGCAACTACACTATGGAGCGAGTAAGTGGCTGAAAAACTATATCCTATAATAAATAACTTCTCAAAAGGAGAACTATCTCCACGAATAGAAGGGCGTATTGATCTACCCGGATATTACCAAGGGTGCAAGACTATGGAGAATGCGATCATGGTAGCCCAAGGTGGCGCAGAGAAACGACCCGGAACTGTTTATATAGGGGAGGCAGCTGGCGGAGCAAGACTAATCCCGTTTGAGGTCTCCGATACAAAGAAGTTTATCTTAGAGGTTTCAGCTACAAGGATAGTTCCTTGGGATATTTCGACAGAGACTCCAGGGACAGCAATTGACATTAACTATGGAAATACAGATATCTCAGAAATTCAAACAGCACAAGCGGAGAACTCACTCTACTTCGCACATGAAGACCACCCTGTCAGTGTATTGACCTATGCAGGGGATTCCTTCTCGTGGAGGCCTGCAAACATAGATGTAGACCCTTGGGAGGGGCAGGACTTTTTATATGGAGATTACACCTTCTATCAGGGAGTCTATTATAAATGTATCAATGCTCATTCTGACCAAACCCCCGGGTCTGGGTCATGGGAAGCTGCAGGACAAGGGCCTTCTAACCTCTCCGGGGATGTACTCCCTTGGAGCAGTTCCCCTATATATAACCTCGGCGACTATGTGATTAAGGACGAACAACTTTGGAGAGCGATAAAAGGGTCGAATCAAGGTAAGGTCCCCGGAGTAGACACCTCGACTACTACTAATGAATGGATATATGGGGTGAGAGTTGAGGACATATGGATACTTTCGACTGTCCCTTGGGGGACAACCCCAGATCGAGGGGTCGATGACATTAATGCGATCAAGGTTTATTTAGCGTCTTTATATGGGGAAGGGAACTATACCCTGAGAAGTAAATATTTCTGGAATACTGCAAAGAATAGAAGAAAACACCCGACTTCTGGATACACACTCCTAAAGCTATATCATATCGAGTATGATTATCAGACAAGTGTTACGGAATATACAACATGGTGGGAATCTGTCAGGACATTCCCAGACATCTTGACAAGCCTATTTTCAGGGATAGGGTCGTACTCTATAAACGACTATGCTTATGATGCGACCACCTTTGGGGTTTTTCGGAGTACTTCGAACTCAAATACGACAGCCCCTGCAACGACTTCATATTGGGAAGTCCAGAGTAACCCCCTTTTAAATGGGGAGAATGATTACCCAAGCGTAGTTGCCTTTGCCGAGCAGAGGCTCTATCTAGCGGGGACTAAGACCAACCCACAGACAATAATGGCTTCAAAGATAGGGCAGTATGATAATTTCTCTATTGGGACAGACGATGATGATGCTTTCTCCTTTACTATTGCATCAGAACGCTCAAGCCGAATTAAATGGATAGTAGCGAAAGATGGGGTGATGGTTGGGACGACCGAAGGCGAATGGCTCATTACGGGGACTGAGGCAGGTATTACCCCTACCTCAGTCCGAATAGCGAAGCAGTCTGCTTATGGCTCGGCATATAGACAGGCATCATACATTGCCGACACCTTAGTCTTCTTTCAGAAGGGAGGACGGAAGTTAAGGGAATATATATACTCTAACGACAACAAGGCATATTTAGCAAATGACCTCACGTTCTTTGCAGACCATATAACACAGTCAACGATAAGAGACATAGCATACCAATACAACCCAGATTCTATATTATGGGCGGTGAAGTATGACGGAACTCTGATTGGGTTGACATACAACAGGGCCAACCAGATTTCAGGGTGGCACAAGCATACGACTGCAGGAGTGTTTGAGTCTATAGCATCTATAGAAGGCCCCGGGGACGAAGACCAGTTGTGGGTTATCGTCAACCGAGTAGTCAATGGCTCAAGGGTTCGATATTTGGAGAAGATAGCCCCAAGGTTATTGCCTACACAGACAGAACTTATCTTCTCTGATAGTGCTGCAACATCCACAGCAGGGGCAAGGTTTATTGTTTCTCATATTGTTAGAACCGCGACAAAGACAACAGTTACCTTTGTCGGCACAGCAGACTTTGGTAACGGGGATACGATAAGAATAGACTTCTCAGGCGAGGAATCAATAGATAGAACCCCCTTTACCGTGAGCAACCTCTCAGGACAAACCTTTGACTTGGTGAAAGATGGTAGTGCGTATGTCCCTGGTGCCTTCACAGACCCAGAGCAGGGGACGATGTATAAGGTTGCCACCGTGTTTGAAGGATTCACACATCTCATAGGGGAAACGGTGGCGGTCTTAGGCGATGGGGCGGTTTTCCCCCCTGTTGTAGTTGATAGTTCAGGGCAGATCACTATTGCAAGTGTAGCACATACTGTAGTGGCAGGGCTTCCGTATGTGATGGATCTTACCCCTGAGAGTGTTGAGATTCCCGGAAACGTCACACTCGGAGCAAAGAGAAGAATTTCCAAAGTTTCTCTTAGGCTATATCGGACACTTGGAGGGAAGGCAGGAGCAGATGAAGGAACGCTACAAGAGATTAGGTTTAGAAGTACCGAAGTCCCCTTTGGCTCTCCCCCTGAACTCTATACGGGGATGATAGATCTCCCTATAGACGATAGTTCAGGACAGGAGCAATCAGTTGTCCTCTTGCACGACCAACCTTTACCCTTTACAGTATTGGCAATAATATATGATATTACATATTCGAGATAGGAGGAATAGATGTTAACAGCAATAATAGCAGGAGCAGGAGCGTTAATATCCGCAGGAGCTTCGATCTATTCTGGATACAAGCAGAAAGACGCAGCACAGGCGAACGCAGCCCTTATAGAAGAACAGGCAGAGTTGCAGGACAGAGCCTATGGAGACCAAGCCTCACGAATGGCAACACAAGGGCAAGCGGTTATAGGTCAGCAGAAATCAATCTTTGCAAGTTCAGGAGTTAAGCTTGACAAGGGTAGCCCTTTAGCAGTTCTTAACGAATCAAGGAAGAGCTTACAGCAAGATATATCAAGAACAAGGCAGATGGGAACTTCTGCATTAGAGTTAGGCAGGAGCCAGGCCAACCAACTTAGGCAGCAAGGGGATGATGCAGTCACCGCCGGATGGCTAGGTGGAGCATCTACCTTACTCGGCGGATTGGCACAAGGGCTTGAGGGGTTTAACTTTGGTTCCGGGAAAACGGCAGCAAAAGGGATAGGGGTAACGAAGGAGGCAGGAGCCTTCTCAAGAGTTGGGACTCCGGGGAAATACACCTCTGCCTTGTTAAATAAGCCTAAATATGCCTCCCCTGCCCCAGAGTGGAAGCGACCCCTCCGAGACCGTATAAAAGAAAACTGGGGAGACCGATACTAATGGCAAATGTAGGAAGACTATTTCCCACAGTAGGGAAGGACACAACACTAACTAAAGCATCAGAGCAGTATTCCTCCCCGATCTCCGGAGCTGTATCTAACCTTGCACAGACAGCATCAGGAGTAGGACAGCAGTTTGTGAAGCAGTATGAACAAGCACAATATGTAGACGGCATGACAGACGCACAGTTAAGAATATCAAAAGCCGTTACAGCTTACCATGAAGATAGAAGACAAAACCCTGTTCTCATTACAGATGGGAAGAATGGGGAAACAATAATAGAACTGAAAGAGAAAGACTGGAATGAGTTCTCTAAACAACTTCAATTAGATTATATTAGCAACATTCCAAACCGAAGGGTCAGAGATGAAATATCTAATACATGGGCGTCACAACAAGAGGGGATCAGAGCCAACATAGTAGAGGAAGCAATAACCGAGGATGTCAACAGGATGGCTAATAACTCAGCATCGAATGTCCAAAAACTTGCATCGTTAGGGGATTTCTCTCAAGCAAGAGAAGCTGTTGTGCAGGGATATGCTACAGGCTTGCATTCAGAAGCACAGGTTGAAGACCTTAACGAATACATAAACCTACAGGAAGTTGTAAAGGGCGCAGATTTTGAGCCTGTTCCGGGTTCTATGAACATGGAGAGCTTTGCTAATGCTGCTTTAGAGATAGAAGCATCTAACCTTCCAGAAGCAGATAAACAGAAAGCAAAGAACTATTTCGCAGAGAAAGCTAACCAATGGGAAATTCAGGAAGAGGAACGAATTAAATTAGAAGAACAGGGGTTTTTCGATGATAGCCTGAACCTGATCTTTACAGGTCAGATATATTCCGAAGGGCAGTTGCATGGCCTCTTGACAGAAGGAACAACAGAGTCCTTCCGGGCAAAGAAAGAGCCTCAATTAATGAGCATATGGAGAGCTTGGAGAAATGAACAAGACGACAATGGGAGTCTTCCTGATCAAGATAGAACTTCTATAGGATTATTAGATGGTATGGTCTTAGAGAATAAGCCTAGAGAAGCCGTTATCTCTATGGGCTATAGTCTTGTTTCAGAGGGAACCCTTACCACCACAAAGTTTCTTGACTGGAAAAACAAATTGGGCGACAAGAATGAAATGTATGCAGACCTTGCTTTAGACATGTTTGAAGATTGGAAGAAAGAACAGAAAGATATTCCACAGTCCGACCTTAACAAACTGAACTCAGAAGTGATGAGGTTATATCAGACAGCAGCAGAAGGCCGAATAACAACAGGGGAAGCAATCTCTGTTGATGAAATGACGAAACTATTATCTAATTACTCACAAAAAGTGCAGACTAAAAACCTTGGGAAAGTGACTGGGCTGTTTACAGAGGCAGAGGGTGCAAAAACCTTCTCTGTTGAAGAGGCAACATCAGCATGGCTTCTCTCCGGGGGCGCACTTGGGGTTGTGAGTCCAGAGAACCTGAATAAATTCTTCTCTACAGATATGACAGTAGCCGACTTTAGGGAGCATATCTCACAGAAAGAATACGGGGTGTCCTTTGCTGATTTAGACGACAGGCAAGAGAGTTATGTAAAAGCAACCTCAGACGTTGCAGTATTAGGAAAAGCAACACAGAGGGCTTTCGTAACCGAATACGGGCTTCCGGGAGCAAACTTGGGGGTAGATCGGTTCGGACATCCTATTGTAGAAGTTCCAACCGAAGCCGGCAAGGAATACTACCGCCTGCAATACGATCCTGCAACAAACGAAGAACAATGGTATAAATGGGATTTAACAGCGGACGGACAGACCACTACGTGGGTTCCAGACCAAGAGCATATTAGGATTGCAGGGGCAAAGGACGCCGACTTGCTGACACAAGTCTTTGCTACTGTCGGGCAGGTCATGCCTGACGATGCCCCCGACACAGTTGGGGATATATTAGAAGGGTTTGCTGCGAAGTCAGAGAACTACGCCATCATGGGTGCAGACTATAGTTCGTGGAGGAAGAGGCTGTTAGACGCAGAGAAGTCAAGGAGCCTTGAAGGGCTTCCGTCAGACTTTGCTAAATACCTTTTTCACAACTATCCCGGAGCCTCTGGGTGGAAAGGAGCCAGCAGGTTTCATATTTCCAGATACCCCACACCTCCCTCTACCCCTAAGACAGAAGAAGAGAAATTAAAAGAAGCTATGGACGCCCTTGGTGGAGGTCTTTAGTGAGTGATTATATCGGGACACCTGAAAGCAACCTTGCTCAAGGCTCTCAGCCTATATCAGCACCTCCCGGGATAACGATGCTAACTGCTCCCTCTACAGGATATTCTGCACCAAAAAAACAGTTTGAGGATTTTACGCCAATAGGGAAGTCATATGAGCGACAGATGGCAGCAAGGCAGTCTATAGCAAGGTACATCCAAGACACCCCGGATGAACAGGCAAAAATAGACACCTCATCCTTTATCTCAAGACTGTTAGACATTCCTTTTATGGAAGTATATTCTAACTTTGATAACATGGTAAAAGATGTAACAGGGGAATCAAGGCAACCTAAAGATGCGTGGAGTTATATCGGGGACAAGTTTCAATTAGGAAGCGTTGAATATAAGATATCTAAGCTAAGGGCGCAAATACAGGCAGATCCCAACCACCCAAGGAGAGAGGGGATATTAGAAGAGATAGATGTTTTACGACAAAACCAGCCAAGAATAGATGATAGTGGGCGATGCCTTCTAACGGAGTTCGCAGGGGCAACCGCACAACAACTTCCTCAAGTGTGGGGAGTAGGGAAATGGGCTGTCCCGGCAGTAGTTGGCACAGTTCTTTCAGGAGTGGGGATTCCTGGACTTATAGGGGCAGCCGTAAGCGTTGCGTCTACAACAGCCTCAGTCGTAAGCGGAGCTATGTCATTTGCTAAAGGCAATGAACTTGCAAGAGGAGCCATCTTTGGCGATTTAATGGAAATGACAGATGAAGAAGGGAACCATATAGACGAATCCGTTGCAAGAACAACAGCTGGACTAGTTGCTATCCCTTACGGAGCCATTGAAATGATTAGCAGTAAATTACTGCTAACAGGGATATCTCCCATACAAGGCCTTATAAAGAAAGTTGGGAAAGAGGGTCTTGATAATCTTCTAAAGAAAGTCTCTGCTGTTACCATAAACAACTTGACCGGATCAGGATGGTTCCGGAATATTGCTGTCGGAATGTCAAAGAACTTTATAGCGCCGATGGCAGGGATGATGGCAGAGGAGATCGGCGAGGAAGTCGCACAGACGCAGATGGAGATAATGGCAGCCGAATATGCGAAAAACCTCACAAACGCTATGCATGAGACAGTATTTCTCCCCATAGAGGATGCAGAGCGTACAGCACGGTTTAAGGCCACGGTTATCGAGACTGCAAAAGCTACCTTCTTATTATCCTTCGCACATGTAGGGAGTTCGCTTGCATTAAATAGATTACAACAAGCAATCAGAGAGAAGACTCTGGCAGATACCGCAGCTCTGGCAGAAGAAGACGGGATCCTACAGTTTGCTGAGACAGCGACAGATGAAGAATATGACACCCTCTTAGATGAATGGATCAACCAAGCAGAGTTAGAAGGCTATAAACGGGTTACGGTAGGGATTACAGGGGAGACTGCAACCGCAACTACACAGGCTGGAACAAGTGCTGGAACGGCAACATTTAATGTCCAGGGTGATGAGGTTGTTATTTCAGAGATGGCTGTCCCGAACGAACGGCAGGCAGCAGTTGGTTTACAATTATTGCAAGAAATACGAAGCAAGTTCTCTGACAAAAAGGTCTCATTTAGCCGGGAGGCTAAAGGATTAGAGGTGTTGGAGAGAGCTGTAGAAGACTCTGATCCGATACTTAGAGAGTTTAATGCGAAGATAGAACGAGAGAATCTAACGATAGAAGAACATAAAAGAACCTTAGTGGAACTTGAAGAGATGGAAGGAGAGCTGTCAGAGAAGCAGGCAACCGCGACAACAGAGAAAGAGTTGGCCTCTATTCAGGTTCAATTAAATGATATCAAGGAAAGCATAGAGACCGCAAAACAAGGGATAGCACTTTCAGAAACTACCGTATCCCGGCTCTACATGAACAAGAAGAATTATACTCCGGGGGTTGCAAAGAAGCCTTGGCAGATGAAATCAGCAGAATACGGGAAGGTTATTGACTTCCCTGAAAAGGCAAAGAAGCAGTTTGTTACCACCCCAAAAGGGGAAGAGTTCCGGTCAATGATTGCAAAGAACATGCCTAACCTTACAGAAGAAGAGACAGACGCAGCAGTAAGGATGGTTGACCTTCACGCCAAATCTAAGGGCATGGATACTGCTCAGTGGATAAAGAAGAACTTAGACAAGAAGGTGTTCGCTACAGAAGGGAAAGAAGCCCTTGCACAAGGGAAGAAAGCAGGAGTTGAGTTCCTTGAAGACGGAAAAGCTCTCCTACACCTCACTGAATCCTCTGACTTCACATCATGGGTACATGAGATGGGGCACATCTTCCGCAGGGAGCTTTCAAAGAAAGACCAGAAGAAGGCATGGGAATGGGCAAAGAAAGAAGCCAAAGCCGATGTTGCTGATCTTGAATGGAATGTAGAAATGGAAGAAGTCTTTGCAGAAGGGTTTGAACGATACATATACGAAGGTAAAACAAAACATACTGGAATGAGAGGGATCTTTGATCAGTTCGCAAGGTTCATGCGAATGGTTTACGATGTTATCTCTGATAAGCCAGAGATAAGCCCCGAGATAAGGGCTGTCTTTGAGAACCAATTTTCTCCAGAGAGGATGGACTCCTTGAAGAAAGGAGCTGTTTCTGCACCGGCAGAGATCCTATTTCAGCCTGCAGGGGACATAGACAGTAAAAATTTCAAGGCATGGTTTAAGAACTCGTTAGTTGAACATAAGGATGGAAGACCTAAAGTTGTTTATCACGGGACAAGAGATGCCTCCGTAATAGACTCCTTCCGACCGGAGAGCAGGGGAATGAACTCAGGGGCAGTATCAGCAGAGTTGGGATACTTCTTCACAGACGATAGGGGGACAGCCGAAGGATATGCAGAGGTTGCTGGAGGGGATTCTGTTCTTAGCACATACCTAAGCATACAAAACCCTAAAATCGTAGACATGGCAGGGGAAGCATATAACGACAGCAAGTTCGCAACAATAATAAAGACTGCACAGAGAGACGGCAACGATGGGGTATTTTTAGAGAACGTCAAAGACCCTGCTATGATGCTGATAGAAGGTACATATCCTGATGTTACCGTATACATAGCCTTTGAGCCCACACAGATAAAGGCAGTGGGAAACACTGGGGCATATGGGGTAAGTGATTCAAGAATCCTTTACCAACCTAACCACGAAACAGCCGTGAAAGAAGCAATAGAGCAGGGGCTGAGAGTCCCGGACGAGGTTTTAGCTGAATATTCGGGTAAAGAGTGGGCGCAGGCAGAAAGAGCGAAGAGAGCAGAGGAAACCGCCAAGATAGAAGACTTTGACTGGTTGTCCAACATTGCAATAGAAGCAGAAAGCTATGAGGACTTTAAAGCAGAAGCC